>Ga0209021_1000943_pt1 | contig 31948 bp, 17 predicted proteins | sample PinacodermFT_FD_187299 | JGI IMG/M metagenome (GOLD analysis project Ga0209021, IMG submission 187299) | Host-associated microbial community of the marine sponge Aplysina aerophoba from Gulf of Piran - sponge pinacoderm, lysed by freeze-thaw... | ecosystem: Host-associated > Porifera > Sponge >... | reverse complement strand
AGGAATATGTGTCATTCGCGTTAGTACTGAGGTTGTTCATTTTTGTCTCCTGTACGTTTTGACATCCACTCTGACGAGCCATGCCAACCCGAGAACGGCAAGGCTCCTGGTCGCGAACAGCCAGGCACGCGGGGCACCCAGTCCTCCTGCGACTGGGGCAGCGCGGAATATCAGGAGTTCCGTGCGTTTTAACAAAGCCGTTACAGGGCGATTGCACAGCTTTTGCCACCCACTCCTGCCAGGAGACGCCAGCGGACAGTGGGTGCAGTCGTGCCGGAAAGGCTGTGGATTCCCGCCGTCGCTGCACGAAAAAGCGCTGAACGAAAAAGTACTGAACAAAAAAGTACGCCCAATCCTGGAATGCATCGGGGAACAAAGAGCGCCGCCATGCGGATACAGGCAGGGCAGTGCGGACACTGGTGCACCAAGATCCCCGCCTTCACTGGACGAGAGTACACAGGTCTACGAGAGCCGGGGCTCGGTCACGCAGGGGCACCCATTAATCCCACCACCGGTTCATCACCCTGGCAGGCCGCGTTCACACAGAAGCAGACGCTTCCGGCTTCAAGCTCCCGACGCCCGGCGCGCGGCCGCAGGAAGGGTAAGGACAGCGAAAAGTTTCAGGTCATGGATGATTATTTATCAGCTACGCGTCGTGCATAACCTGTGGGCCCGGCCAGGCTGTGTGCATCAGTGGCAGGCGGCGGGACCACAACAGCCGCGCGGCTCGAGCCTGTAGCAGAAGACGATAAACCGGCCGGCTCTCACCGCACACAGACATCCCGGCGCGACTGCGGACCGGTCCGGCACCGGCATCAGACTGATCAGCGCGTCGGATGACGCAAGCCAAACCCGGTAGCTGATGCTGTGATGGAACCGAGCCTCAGGCAGCGCACGCCAGCCAGGGAGCCCGGGCCAGGATGACAAGCTGGTCACCGGGCGCAGAAATAAAAACGGATCCGGCACTCCAAGCTATGGCTGACTCGCCACCGGACAACGCCATGCTGCACACACCTACAACCTCCCCGGCCTCTGTATCACAGTCCGGGAGCGAACCTCAGAGGCAGGCTGGACGCCACCCACTCATCAGAGTGGCAACAGTCCCCTCTCCCCTTGTCTCGCATCGCAACACTGCCGTCCTGCGCAGAGGCCCTCATCACAACTACGGCAGACAGCTCGACCCACCCGGCGGTCTGAAAAGGCACCTGAACACCCACACCGGAGCACAAGCCGTTATCTGTTCACAGGAAGGCTGTGGCTGTTTGTCCGCACAATCTGGCGACCGGATGAAACGCTTGCGCAGGCGCGCCGAAGCCGAAGCCGGAGCAACAACCCTGGTCGGATCCCACCCTGACTGTGGCTATGCGTGCACACGACCTGGCAAGCTGGCCACACACTTTCCCATCCACTCAGGAGAAAAACCCTTTGTTTGTACGCATGAGGGTTGTGGACGCGCGTTCACACACAAATCCCACCTGCAAGCGCACGGGCGCGCCCACGCCAGGGCCAGGTCCTTTGTCTGCTCCCACCCTGACTGTGGATATTCGTGCACACAACATTGCAAGATGGTCAGGCACTTTCGCGTCCACTCACGAGAAAAACCTTTTGTTTGTATGCATGAGGGTTGTGGACGCGCGTTCACACAAAAACCCCACCTGCAAACGCACTGGCGCACCCACACCGGGGAAAGGCCCTTTGTCTGTTTACGTGAAGGCTGTGCACGTTCGTTTGCACAACGCTTTTCCCTGACAGCCCACTGGCTTGTCCACACCAGAGAAAAACCTTTTGTCTGTCCGTACGAAGGCTGTGGATACGCGTGCGTACGCTCAAGCTACCTGACAGAACACAAGCGCGTTCACACCGGGGAAGCCCCCTTTGTCTGTTCACATGAAGGCTGTGCACTTGCGTTCAGACAACGCCGTTCCCTGACAACCCACGGGCATGTCCACACCAGCGCAAAACCTTTTGCCTGTCCGTACGAAGGCTGCGGATACGCATGCGCACGCCCAGCCTACCTGAAAGTGCACTGGCGCACCCACACCGGGGAACGGCCCTTTGTCTGTTCTCATAAAGGCTGTGCACTTTCGTTCATACAACGCAGTTCCCTGACAGCCCACAGGCGTGTCCACACCAGAGAAAAACCTTTTGTCTGTCCGTACCCGGGCTGTGGATACGCGTGCGCACGCTCAGGCTATCTGAAAGAACACAAGCGCATCCACTCCAGAGAAGCACCCTTTATCTGTGCACATGAAGGCTGTGAACGCGCGTTTGCACAATCCTCCAATCTGACAAAACACCGGCGTATCCACACCGGAGAAAAACCCTTTGCTTGTCCACATGAAGACTGTGGACGTTCGTTTACCCAATCAGGCAGCCTGACCACCCACTTGCGTCACCATTCCGGAGAAAAAACCTTTGTCTGTCCCTGTGAAGTCTGTGGACGTCCGTTCATACACGCAAGTTCCCTGATAAAACACGTACGGCTTCACTCCAGCAAAGCTGCGTTTCTCCGTTCCCATAAAAACAGCGGCACAGGCCCCTCACAATCAGACAAGCTGGAAAAATGCTGGCGCATCCACAGCGACAAGCGGCCAGAGGCCTGTCCTGAAGAAGGTCAGCAAGAAAGATTTGCGCACCAGTTTGCATGCCCCCCAAAGGTCCCTGGCCGGCCCCACAACAGCCGGCGCCAATCCCCCCGCAAGACACATCTGCACCGACACACCACCAAACAGGCTGGTCTCTTTCCTGTTGCCAGCACCAGACAACAATGCGCATCAGACAAGATGTCCAGACGACAGGGCCCGCTTGGCTCCCGTATTGCGCAGACCCTGCCTGCTGCGCAACACACCCGCTCCCGTTCACACAGCCATCGGCCAGGGGAAATGCCCCGCACAACCGCGCCCACCCGTTTTGCGGCCAGCGGTCATCCATTGCTGTCAGCAAACCTGCAAGACAGTCACCTGACAGCACACAGCAGACACAGTGACGCACCTGCCCCTGGCAGAACCGAACATCACCAGACAAGCCACTATTGTTCTGTCATCGCCTGGGCGTCCGGTGGCATTGTGTCCCGGCCGCCGGCGTCGGGACCACAACAACCGCGTAGCCCGCACCTGGAGCAGAAGGTGCCAGGCCGCACCCCGCTCTGAAAAGCCTGCCGACTCTCACCGGACACCGAGGTCCCGGCGCGACTGCAGCTCGGCCCTGCCCGGCATCAGACTGATCAGCGCGTCAGATGACGGAAGCCAAACCCGGCAGCTGATACTGTGACGGAGCAGAGCCTCAGGCAGCGAACGCCAGGACACCGGGTCTGCCCCCTGGTGTCCGAAAAGGCAACAGCCGTCACAGGTGTCCGCCAGAGAGCGAGTCCGGATCAGGATGACAGGATGGTCACCGGGCGCAGAAACACAAACGGATTCGGTACTCCAAGCCATGACTGACTCGCCACCGGACAACGCTATGCTGCCCACGTCCACAACGACCTCGACCTCTGCATCAGAGTCCATGCGCGGGCATCAGCGGCAGGCTGGACGCCGCCCCATCACCGGAGTGACAACAGCTCCAGCTCTCCCTTTCCCGCGCCTCCCGCGCCGGGACACTGTCGACCTGCGCAGCGGCGCTCATCACGACTGCGCCAGACACGCCAACCGACCCGGCGGTCGGAAAAGCTCTCTGGCCACCCACACGGGCGCAACAACCTTTGTCTGTTCTTACCCTGACTGTGGACATGCGTACCGACATCCTGGCAATCTGTCCAGACACTTTCGTATCCACTCCGGAGCAAAACCCTTTGCTTGTGCCTGTGAAGGTTGTGGACTCGTGTTTACACAAAGAAACGCCCTGAAAGTGCACGGGCGCATCCACTCCGGGACCAGGCCCTTTATCTGTTCTCACCCTGGCTGTGGCTATGTGTCTGCACAACTTTCCAATCTGGGCAGACACTTGCGCACCCACTCAGGAGAAAAACCCTTTGTTTGCGCACATGAAGGTTGTGGACTCGCGTTTGCACAACAAACCGCCCTGAAAGTGCACGGGCGCATCCACACCGGGACCAAACCCTTTGTCTGCTCACATGGAGGCTGTGCTCGTTCGTTCACACAGTGCTACGCCCTGACAATCCACTGGCGTGTCCACACCAGAGAAAAACCTTTTGTCTGTCCGTACGAAGGCTGCAAGTACGCGGCCGCACAAAAAAGCGACCTGCAAGTGCACGGGCGCATCCACACCGGGGAAAGGCCCTTTGTCTGTTCGCGGGAAGGCTGTGGACAAGCGTTCAAACAACGCAGTTCCCTGACAACCCACTGGCGTATCCACTCCCGGGAAAAACCCTTTGTCTGTCCGTACAAAGGTTGTGAATATTCGTGCGCGCACTCAAGCAACCTGAAACAGCACCAGCGCTCCCACTCAAGAGAACGACCTTTTGTCTGTCCGTACAAAGGTTGTGAATATTCGTACTCGCAATCAAGGGGGCTGAAAGTACACCTGCGTGTTCACTCCGGAGAAAAACCCTTTATCTGCTCCTGGGAAGGCTGTGACTATACGGGCACACAATCGAGCAACCTGAAACGGCACCAGCTCTTGCACTCAAGAGAACGACCTTTTGTCTGTCCCGATAAAAGCTGTGGACGTGCGTTCGCGGTTGCCGTCAGCCTCAAACAGCACAGGTGCCTCCACACCAGAGACACATCTTTTACCTGTCCTTACAAAAGCTGTAGACGTTCGTTCCTGCAATCATCCCATTTGGCACGGCACTTGTGCGTCCACTCAGGAGAAAAACCCTTTGTCTGTCTCCATGACGGCTGTGAAGGTCCGTTCTCACACCCAGGTTCCCTGACAACACACAGCAGAAACAGTGGTACGCCGGCCCCCGCAAGAACCAACCGTCACCAGACCAGCCGCTATTGTTCCGTCATCGCCTGGGCCTCCGGCGGCGCTGTTTACAAGACGCCACCACCGGGATGGCACAACCCTGGCAGGCCAAACCTGTAACAGGAAATGGCAAGCCACTCCCCGCGCTGCAAATAACACCCGGTCGCACCGGACCAGGACGGCTGTATACCCGCAGGACCTTTGTGGTGGACGTCTCAGGTCCCGGGCAGACTGCCAACAGGTGCCAGCTCCCGTCGGCATGAAGCTTTATCAAGACCTGAACTCAAGAAGGTAACAACAGCGTCACAAGGGCGGATAACCGGGCAGCCCCTGCACTCCAACCCCCGGTCTGACCTCAACCGGGCAACCCTATGCTGCACAGGCTCACAACTTCCGTTTCCCCCGAATCAAGGGCTGTGACAGGCCCGGCACGGCGGACCGGCCCCCACTGCCACCGGAAAACCAGTGCCCCGCGCAACAAGCGCAGCACACAGTGCCATGATTCCGGGGACCAGAAAAGAGACCGGAACACGCGCACGCAAAGCAATCACTTCGTCTGTCCCCAGGAAGGCTGTGGCTATGCGCCGCCAAGACTTGACGACCTGAAAAAACACCTGCGCATCCACTCAGGAGACAAACCCTTCGTCTGTCCACGGCAAGCCTGTGGCTATTCGTCCTCACAGGCAGGCAACCTGAGCAGGCACAAGCGCACCCACTCAAGCAAGAAACGCTTTGTCTGTACGCGGCCAGGCTGTGGACGTGCGTTCAGACAATCAAGTTCCCTGACATCCCACTTGCTTGACCACACAACAGAAACAGGCCCCAAACTCCTGGTCTGTACACAGCCAGGCTGTGGACGTGCGTTCACACACTCAATCAGCCTGACAGGGCACCTGCGTACTCACGCCAGAAAAAAAACCTTTGTCTGTCCCAGGCAAGGCTGTGGACGTTCATTCGCACAAGCAGGCACTCTGACGGGCCACCTGCGTATTCATAGCGGAGCAAGACCCTTTCGCTGTTTCTGGGAAGGCTGTGGATGGTCGTTCAGGCACCCGGACGGACTGACAAAGCACCGGCGCCGCCACCTGGGAGAAAAACCCTTTGTCTGCCCCTGGGAAGGTTGTGGACGTGCGTTCACACAATCGAGCCCCCTGAAAAGCCACTTGCGTCTCCACACCGGAGAAAAACCCTTTGCCTGTCCCTGGGAAGATTGTGGATATCTGGCCACGCAAGCCAACGCTCTGAAATATCACTTGTGCGCTGTTCATTCCGGAGCAAGACCCTTTGTCTGTTCAAAAACAGGCTGTGGACGTTCGTTTATTCAAGCAGGCGCCCTGACACGTCACCTGCGCACTGTTCATCCCGAAGAAAAACCCTTTGCCTGCCCACGTGAACACTGCGCAAAACGGTTTGACCGATTCTGGCATCTGAAAAATCACCTGCAAACCCACACCGCAGAAACGCCGTATTATTACGGCCTGGATAGCTGCAAACGACGCGGGAAACAAAGACGCTTCACCCCCTCCCGGCGATCACATCATGCAAAAGCAGCCTTTTCCCACGCATGCCAGGACGAGGGTGCCCCCTGCAGGGACCCAGACACTCAGAGAAAGAAACTGCCCGTCCGTGCCACCGTCCATGCCATAAAGAGGAGTCCCCATGCCCGTCATTACCCGGAATGCAACGGCAGCTTCCTGTCATCACAGCCTCTCCCAAAGCACCTGCGCTGCCAGGCTGGCAAGCAAGCTTTGGTCCGCTCTTACAACAGCCATGAAAAAAAGGCTGCACGGCAGCAGGCACTCCAGTCCCGGGTGCTGTCTCATACCGACGCTCGATACTCCCGCTGTTCTCCAGCCTCCAACGCCTGCCTCTTCACACGACCATCGCCCCGGAGGACACACCGGCGTCCGCACGCCGCTACAGGGCCCTCCTTCTGCCCTGCCCCAAACCCGGGAACAACAGCTGCACAAAACAAGATACCCAAACCGCATCACCTCGTTCACACCAGTGCCGCAGAGGCTCCGGTTGCGCGCGCGAGCTACGGCGGTTGCGGTGCACACAGCCCCTGCCCCGGGCCAGCACGGGGCAAGTTCTTGCCCGCTGTAGCTGCCGTCGGCAGCCCGGCCCTGCGCAGAGACCTGCGCGATGCTTCGCCGGGCACAGGTCACAATGACAGCGCCGCGCCGTCCGGAAGAACTTCTACCGGAAACCAGAAAAGTTACTACAGGTCTGTTATCGCCTGGATATCCGGCGGCGTTGTTTATCAGTCACCCCCACCAGCACAACAACATTCTGGCTGGCCAAAGCTGTAGCAGAATCCGGTTCGCGATTGCGCGCGCTGCTGGACAAACACGGCTTTGCATCCGCAGGACCGCAGCTTCCACAGGGCCCCGGAATATGGCACACAGAGCCTGAGCTGCCGTTACCCTGATGGGCTCATCAAACGCGCACGCAAGCCCACAGATCCGTAACAAAGCTATGTCCTGGCATCGTCTGGCGCCCGACACCCGCCCCATCCACCAGAGATGTCCACCCGACACAGAGGCTGGATCCAGATAACAAGAGGGTTACCAGGGCGGATAACCGAGCCGACTTTGCACTCCAAGCTCCGGTCTGCTATCAACCGGGCAAACCCTATGCTGTACAGACCCGCAACCGCCTCTTCCCCCGAATCACGGCCCGTGACAGGCCTGACAAGGCAGGCAGCCTCCCAGAACAACCGCAAGTCAGGTGACCCGGGTAGCTGCCCGCACAACGGCTGCGACACGCCATGCCACCAGCCCGGGCATCTGAAAAAGAACCGGAGCAGCCGCACGGGAGAATACCGCTGTGTCTGTCCCTGGCACGGCTGTGGATATGCGCCAACAAGATCACGTGACCTGAAAAGGCACTTGCTGATCCACTCGCGGGAAAGGCCCCTGGTCTGTTCTTATGAAGGCTGTGGGTATCGGTCCACACACCCCAGTGCTATAGAAAAGCACTTGCGCGTCCACTCAGGAGAAAAACCTTTTACTTGTTCACATGAAGGCTGTAGCTATTCGTCCGCACAATCGGGCCATTTGATCCGGCACAAGCGCGGCCACTCAGCAGAAAAAAAAACTTTTGCCTGTACGCATAAGGGCTGTGGGTATGCGTCCGCAAGATCCAGTCAGTTGACACAGCACAAGCGCTGCCACGCAGCACAAAACTATTTTCCCTGTACACACAAAGACTGCGGCGCTGCATTCTCACTATCAAGTTCCCTGAAATGCCACTTGCAGACTGTTCATAAAAAAAATAAACCCTTTGTTTGTTCCTATGAGGACTGTGGATCTTCCTTCACAAGATCAGGCAGCCTGAAAGAACACTTGCGCCGCCACTACGGAGAGAAACCCTTTGGCTGTCCACACGCGGGCTGTGGACGCGCATTCGCAGGAGCCAGCCCTCTGAAATATCACTTGCGCGTTGTTCACACAAAAGAAAAACCTTTTGTCTGTCCGCATGAAGGCTGTGGACGCGCGTTCACACAAACAGGCTCCCTGATATACCACTTGCGCGCTGTTCATACCAAAGAAAGACCCTTTGTCTGTCTCCATGAGGGCTGTGGCAGCAAGTTCATCCGATCAGGCGACCTGACATACCACCTGCGCTCTGCTCATACCAGGCAAAGACCCTTTGCCTGTCCCCATGAACACTGTGGAAGCAGGTTCTTGCAATCGAGCCCCCTGACCTACCACCTGCGCGTTGTTCATAAAGCCGAAAGCGCCCTGGTCTGTCCCAACGAGGGCTGTGGACGTGCATTCGGACAATCAAACGACCTGAAAATACACTTGAACACCGTTCATACCACAGAAAAACCCTTTGCCTGTCCCAATGGAGACTGCGGGCTGGCATTTGCACAACCAGGTGAGCTGACACACCACTTGCGTCGTGCGCACAGGACCCAAAAGCGCTTTGTCTGCCCGCACGAGGGCTGCACACAAGCGTTCGGATTCAACCAATTGAGAAGTCTGAAAAAACACATGAGCATCCACGCCGGCAGAACACTCTTTGCCTGCCCTCGCGAGCACTGCACAAAACTGTTCGACCAATTGGGCTCTGTCAGAAAGCACCTGAAAACCCACACGGGTGAAACACCGCAGCATGGCAGGCTGGACGCCAGCAAAGAACATCTCAGAAACACAAGCGGCTTGCTCTCCGGGCTGCGCTCACATAATGCTGAATCGAGCTGTTCCCGTGCCGGGCAAAACAACAGCACGCCATTGCGGCAACCAGACGCCCGGAACAAGAAACTGCCCGTCCGTGCCGGTCATTACCCGGAATGCAACAGCCGCTTCATGCCATCACAGGCTCGCAAACAGCCGTTGCGCACCCAGGATGACAGCTACGCGCCGTCTGGGGGAACCGCCACCGAAACCCGGAAAAGTCACTACAGGTCTGTTATCACCTGGGTGTCCGGCGGCATTGTCTATCAGTCGCCCCGGCCCGCACAGCAACATCCTGGCTGGCCAAATCTGTAGCAGAATCCGGCACATGATTGCGTACACTCATGGATGAACACGGCTTTGCATCCGCAGGACCACAGCCCCCCGGAACAGGGCAAACAGCGCCTGAGCTGCCGTCACCCTGATGGCCTCAAACGCGCACGCAAGACCTGTGACCTGTGACACACAGCGACACCCTGTCGTCTACGAGGACGCACGGAGACTTTGGGCATTGGCTGGTGCCCAACACAACCCACAGTCGCCAGCGATGTTCACCCGACACAGAGGCTTGAGCAATATAACAAGATGGTCACCAGGGCAGATAACCGGGCGCACCCGGTACTCCAAGCTCCTGGCTGACCTTCACCGGACAACACTATGCTGCACAGGCTCACAATCTCCTCTGCCTCCCAAGCAACGCCTGCGACAGGCTTGGCAAGGCGGGCTGCCCCCCTGGGCAACCAAAAGACAAGTGTCCGGCGTATCGGTCCACACAACGCCGGTGGCACGCGGTGCAATCAACCCAGCAGTCTGGAAGGGAAACGGAGTACCTTCACGGGAAGAAAACGCTGCGTTTGCCCCTGCGAAGGCTGTGGATATTCGACGACAACAATTGCAGAATTGAAAAAACACTGGCGCGCCCACTCTGGATGTTCGTTGACGCGATCAAGCGGTCTGACATCGCACTGGCGCGGTGCTCATCGCCACGAAGCGCCCTTTCCCTCTGGTCATGATGGCTGTCGACCTTTGTGCACACAACCAGCCCTGCCTGCAAAACGCTTACGCATCCATTCAAAAGCACAGCCCCTTGTCTGTACACATGAAGGCTGTGGCCGTTCGTTCACACAACCTGGCTTGACCAGGCACTTGCACATCCACTCAGGAAAAAAACCTTTTATCTGTCCCTGGGAGGGCTGTGGGGGCACATTCGGACGATCAAGCAACCTGAAAGCACACCTGCGCATTCACTCTGGAGAAAAACCCTTTATCTGTCCCCATGAGGGCTGTGGACGTCCGTTCACACGATTAATCACCCTGACATGCCATTTGCGTTGCCACACCGGAGAAAAACCCCTTGTCTGCTCCCAGCAAGGATGTGAGCACGCGTTTGCACAATCCAGCGCCCTGAGATATCACTTGCGTGCTGCTCATACCCGGGAAAGACCCTTTGTTTGTCCTCATGAAGGCTGTGAGCACGCGTTCATACAATCAAGTCATCTGAACAAACACTTGTATGTGCATACGAGAGGAAAACCCTTTGTCTGTCCCTATGAGGACTGTGGACGTTCGTTCACGCAATCTGCCCCCCTGAGAAATCACTTGCGTGTCCACATCAGAAAAAAAAGATTCGTCTGTCCCCATGAAGGCTGTGGGTGTGCGTTTATATTATCAGGCGCCCTGAAACATCACGGGCTCAGCGTTCATGCCCAGGGAAAGATCTTTGCCTGCCCTCATGAGCACTGCACAAAACTCTTCAACCGATTGAGCAATACCAGAAGGCACCTGGAAACCCACAGGGGTGAAACGCTGCGTCATGGCAGTCTGGACGCCAGCAAAAAACAACGCAGGAACAAAAGAGGCCTGGTCGCCGGTCGGCACTCACATAATGCTGAACCAGCCGGTTCCGACACCGGGAAAAACAACAAGGTCCCATTCAGGGCCCCATACGCGCGGACCAGGGATCTGCCCGTCCATGCCACAACATCTGCACGACACAAGGGGCGCAAATCGCTTCGCCTCGTTCACAACAATGCCCCGCAAGAGGCTCTGTTTGCCCAGCCGGGACACAGCCCTCGCCCCGGGCCAGTACCACCATCGGGCCCGCCACAGGCCATATCCTTGCCCGCAGCAGCTGGCGGCGGCAGCCGCTACCTGCACACAGATCTGCGCAATGCTGCGCTGCAAACAGGCCCGGACGACAGCGCCGCGCCGTCCGGGGGGACCGCCAGCGAAAACCAGAAAAGTCACTACAGGTCTGTTATCGCCTGGATATCTGGCGGCATTGTTTATCAGTCGCCCCCGCCAGCACAGCAACATCCTGGCTGACCGAATCTGTAGCACAATCCGCGCGCTCATGGACAAGCACAGCTGTACATCCGCAGGACTCCAGCTCCCGCAGGGCCCGTAAAGATGGCAAACAACGTCTGAACTGGCGTCACCCTGATGTTTCAAACGCGCAGGCCAGTCCGGTGACTTGTGACACAGCCAGGCCCCGGCATCTCCTGCAAGGCCGCAAGGGGCCCCGGTCCCTTGCGCCCTGCACAAATCACATGCGCCAGCAATGCTCACCCGACACCGACGCTTGAGCGCTACAACAAGATAGTCACCAGGGCGGATAACCGGGTGCACCCGGTACTCCAAGCTTCGGTCTGACCGCCACCGGACAACACTATGCTGCACAGGCTCACAATATCCTCTCCCCCCGAAGCTGGGCCTGCGACAGGCCTGACAAGGCGGGCCGCCCCCCGGAGCAACCGAAAGACAAGTGTCCGGCGTTGTCCGCACAACGCCGATGGCACGCGGTGCAATCAAGTCAGTCGTCTGCAAAGGAAACCGGGTACCCTCACGGGAAGAAAGCGCTGCGTCTGTCCCTGCGAAGGCTGTGGGTATTCGACGACAAAACCTACAGAACTGAAAAAACACCGGCGCGTCCACTCAAAAGCCAAACCCCTTGTCTGTACACATGAAAGCTGTGGCCGTTCGTTCACACAATCAAGCTATCTGACAAGGCATTTGCACACCCACTCAGGGAAAAAACCTTTTATCTGTTTCTATGAGGGCTGTGGGGCCGCATTCGGACAATCAGGCGGCCTGAAAGCACACCTGCGCATTCACTCGGGAGAAAAACCCTTTAGCTGTTCCTATGAGGGCTGTGGGGCCGCATTCGGACAATCAGGCAGCCTGAAAGCACACCTGCGCATTCACTCGGGAGAAAAACCCTTTATCTGTCCCTATGAGGACTGTGGTCGTCCGTTCGCACAATCAAACGCCCTGAAATATCACTGGCGTGCTGTTCACACCGGAGAAAAACCCTTTGTATGTTCCCATGAAGGCTGTGAGCACGCGTTTGCACAATCCAGCGCCCTGAAATATCACTGGCGTGCTGTTCACACCGGAGAAAAACCCTTTGTTTGTCCTTATGAAGACTGTAAGTGCACGTTCATACAATCAACTCATCTGAAACAACACTTGTGTTTGCATACGGGACAAAGACCCTTTCTCTGTCCCTATGAGGGCTGTGGACGTTCGTTCACACAACAAGGCAGCCGGAGCAACCACTTGCGTAGCCACATCAGAGAAAAAATCTTCGTCTGTCCCCATGAAAGCTGTGGACAGTCGTATATGCACGCCAGCGATTGTGGATCTGCTCACCCACGTAAAAGACCCTTTGTCTGTATAAAGGAAGGCTGTGGGCGTGCGTTTATACAAAAAGGCGCCCTGAAAGATCACTTGCGCAGCTTTCATACCCAAGGACAGGACTTTGCCTGCCCTCGTGAGCACTGCACAAAACTGTTCGGCCGATTGAGCTATGCCAGAAGGCACCTGAAAACCCACCCGGATGAAACGCCGCATCATGGCAGTCTGGACGGCAGCAAAGAACGACTCAGACAACAAAGAGGCTTGATCTCCTGTCTGCGCTCACATAGTGCTGAATCAGCCCGTTCCCGTGCCGGACAAAACGACAGCACGCCATTGCGGGAACCAGACGCCCGGAACAAGGAACGGCCCGTCCACACCGGCCATTACCCGGAATGCAACAGCGGTTTCCTGCGATTACAGGCCCTGAGGCTGCACCTGCACTCTGGCGAGCCCGCTTTCGGCGGCTCTTGCCAAGCCCATGACAACAGATCTGCACGCCAGCAGTCACTCCAGCCCCGGGGCCGGCCCCCTACCGACGACAGCGACTGTCGCTGTACGCCAGCTCCAGGTCAGAGGCTCTTTCCACAACAATCAATCTGGAGGCCATACCTGCGCGATGCTGCGCTGAAAACAGGCCAGGATAACAGCGCCGCGTCGTCCGGGGGGACCACCAGCGAAAAGCAGAAAAGTCACTACAGGTCTGTTATCGCCTGGATATCTGGCGGCATTGTTTATCAGTCGCCCCCGCCAGCAAAGCAACATCCTGGCTGGCCGAATCTGTAGCACAATCCGCGCGCTCATGGACAAGCACAGCTGTACATCCGCAGGACTCCAGCTCCCACAGGGCCCGCACAGATGGCAAACAGCGCCTGAACTGCCGTCACCCTGCTGTTCAAGACGCGCAGGCCAGCCCGGTGACTTGTGACCCGGCTATGCCTCGACATCTCCTGCAAGGGCGCAAGCGGACTCCGGGCCCTTGCGCCCGACACCAACCAGATTCGCCAGCGATGTTCACCCGACACCGACGCTTGAGCAATAGAACAATATGGTCACCAAAGCGGATAACCGGGCGCACCCGGCACTCCAAGCTTCTGTCTGACCACCACCGGACAACACTATGCTGCACAGGCTCACAATCTCCTCTCCCCCCGAAGCAGGGCCTGCGACAGGCCTGACAAGACGGGCCGCCCCACGGGACAACCGACAGACGAGTGTCCGGCGTTGTCCGCACAACGCCGATGGCACGCTGTGCAATCAAGTCAGTCGCCTGAAAAGGAAACCGGGTACCCTCACGGGAAGAAAGCGCTGCGTCTGTCCCGGCGAAGGCTGTGGATATTCGACGCCAAAACCTGCAGAACTGAAAAAACACCGGCGCGTCCACCCCGACGCAAAACCCTGTACCTGTCCACAGCAAACCTGTGAACCCGCGTTCGCACGATCAGACGATACGAGACGACACTGGCGCGCCCACGCTGGAGGAAAAACCTTTGTCTGTGTCCATGAAAACTGTGGACGTTCGTTTGCGCGATCAAACGGTCTGACAAGGCACTTGCGCAGCCACTCAGAAAAAAAACCTTTTGTCTGTTCACATGAAGGCTGTAAATTTTCGTTCTTCAGATCAGACTCCCTGAAAGAACACTTTCGCATCCACACCAGAGAAAAGCCCTTTATCTGTCCATGTGCCAGCTGTGGACGTCCGTTCGCACACTCAAGCTCCCTGACATACCACTTGCGGCGTTTCCACACCGGAGAAAGACCCTTTGCCTGCTCCCATGAAGGCTGCGAATACGCGTTTGCACAATCCAGCGCCCTGATATATCACGTGCGTGCTGCTCACACTGGAGAAAAACCCTTTGTCTGCTCCCATGAAGGCTGTGAGCTCGCGTTTGCACAATCCAGCGCCCGGAGATATCACTTGCGTGTTGCTCACTCCAGAGAAAAACCCTTTGTTTGTCCTCATGAAGGCTGTGAGTCCGCGTTCATACAATCAAATCAGTTGAAACGACACCTGTGTTTGCATACGGGAAAAAAATCCTTTGTCTGTCCCTATGAGGACTGTGGACGTTCTTTCACACAATCAGGCATCCTGAGCAACCACCTGCATACCCACACCAGAGAAAAAATCTTCGTCTGCCCCCATGAAGGCTGTGGGCACGCGTATATACACGCCAGCAGTCTTGGATATCACAGGCGTGCTGTTCACTCACGCGCAAGACCCTTTGTCTGTAGCAAGGAAGGCTGTGGACGTGCGCTTATACAATCAGGCACCCTGAAACATCACCGGCACAGTTTTCATACCCGGGAACAGGACTTTGCCTGCCCTCTTGAGCACTGCGCACAACTGTTCCGCCGGTTGAGCGATGCAAGAAGGCACCTGAAAACCCACACGGGTGAAACGCTGCGTCATCGCAGTCTGGACGCCAGCACAAAACAACTCAGGAACAAAAGAGGCTTGGTCGCCTGTCGGCGCTCACATCGCTCACGGAATATTGCACCAGCCGGTTCCCTCCCCGGGAAAAACAACAAGATCCCATTCAGGGCCCCATACGCCCGGCCAAAGAAGCTGCCCGTCCATGCCACACAACGCCCCCATGCCGGTCATTGCCCGCAAGGCACCACCGCAGATGTTCTGTTTTCCTCCCCAAGGCACAGCGGCGGCTCACACAGCCCCGGAAAATCACGGCAGCTTCGACAGCCACAGGGCAGCTGCTGGCCGGCTGCCGCCAGCAGCCAGTCCATGAACACTGACGCGCCATGCTGCGCTGGAATACACGACCGTCACAGTGCTGCGCCGCCCCGGAGCGAAACCGGCGGGAGCCGGCAAAGCCACTACAGGTCTGTTATCGCATGGATATCTGGCGGCGTTGTTTATCAGTCACCCTCGCCAGCACAGCAACATCCTGGCCGGCCACATCTGCAGCAGTCTCCGGCACACGGCTCCGGGCTCTGATGGGCAAGGACCGCTGCGCATCCGCAGGACCAGGGCTCGCTACCTGGTCCCGTCCGCAGAGGCCGCAAACAGAGGCCGGCAGCTTGTGGTGAAGCCAGATCCCCGGCATTGCCTGCAAGAGAGCCTGGCCTGTTTCTTGTTCCCCACCATCTGACCGCTCGCCTGCCCGGCGGCACGACCCGCTATCAGGGTGACGACAGGGTGACAAGGGCGGATAACTCAGCAGACTTCAGCACGCCAGGCTGCTGTTCTGATCTCCACCAGGCAACACTATGCTGCACAGGCTCACAACCTCCCCGGCTTCCAGGTCACGGCCTGTGACAGGCCGGCCAGGGCAGACAGTTCCCCACAACAACCGGGAAACAGATTTCCTGCGTATCTGCCCACACAACGACAGTCGCAAGCAGTGCCATCAATGCTGGGCACTGCAAAGGGCCCGCAACGCCCGGCACAAGAAACGGCCCGTCCATGGCGCACAGAACCGCCGTACCCGTCATTACCCGCAAGGCAACAGCAGTGATGACAAGATGGTCACAAGAGCGGATAACTCAACAGACTTCAGCACTCCAGCTTGTGTCTGACTTCCACGGGAAAATCCTATGCTGCACAGGTTCACAACCTCCTCTTCTCCCGAGTCATGGCCTGTCACAGGCCTGGCAAGGCCGGTAGCCTCCCGGGACAACCGGAAAACAGGTGATCTGCGTCTGTGTCTGCACAACGACTGCGGCACAAAGTGCGATCAGGGTTTCAAAAGGAAGCGGAACACCCGCGCGAACAAAAACCGCCGCGTCTGTCCCTATGAAGGCTGCGGGTATGCGCCTGCAAGACCACGCGAACTGATAAAGCACGAGCGCTGCCACACAGGAGAAAAACCCTTTGTCTGTGTCTACGAAGGCTGTGGCTATGCGTCCACACAATCGAGTAATTTGATACAGCACCAGCGCATCCATACAGGAATAAAACCTTTTGCCTGTCCACATAACGACTGTGGTTATTCGTCCGCAAGCTCCAGTTACCTTAAATGCCACGTGCGGGCTGTGCATGACAAAGAAAAACCTTTTGCTTGTTCACATGAGGGCTGTGGATACAGGTCCACAGTAGTAGGCAACCTGCGCGGACACCGGCGCTGTCACTCAGGAAAAAGACTCTTCGGCTGTCCCCATGAAGGCTGTGGACACGCATACACACACCCCGGCGGCCTGCACTATCACTTGCGCGCTATTCACATAAAAGAAAAACCTTTTGTGTGTCCGCATGAGAGCTGTGGATACGCGTTCATACTATCAAGCCGCCTGACCTACCACTTGCGCATTGCTCATTCAGGAGAACAACCCTTTGCCTGCCCTCACGAGCACTGCGCAAAACGGTTCAAACAATTGAGTAATGTGAGAAGGCACCTGAAAACGCACGCTGGCCAACAACCTCCTCGTTGCTGTCCGGGCAGCAGCAACAAACGACACGAAAACCAAAGAAACCTGATCTTCTGGCTGCGATCACATCATCAGGAACCAGCCTGTTCCCACGCCGGGAAACACCAAAGCACAGACTTCAGGGGCCCGGAGGCTCTGCAAAAAGATGGGCCTGTCCATGGCGCAACAAAGCCCCGTGCCTGCCATCAGCCGGAATGCAACAGCCGTTTCCTGCGATCACAGGCCCGCAACCTGCGGCTGCGCACTGCTTCACCGGGGACAGACCCTGATGACAGCACCGCGCCCTCTCGGGGCATACGTACTTTATGTCGGCACGCATTCCGAAGTCAGAGACAGCACCGCGCCGTCACGCAGAACAGCCGGCGCCAACCTGCACTCTTGCCGGTTATCGTCTGGGTGTCCGGCGGCATTGTTTACAAGTCCCCGCCACCAGCAAAAAACAATGCCGGCGGGCCAAATCTGTAAGACATTGACATCCTCCCCGCCCTGAAGGACGGGGCTTGCCACGCACGGAGTCAGGGATGTCCGTCAGCAAAACGTCTGACAAAAATGACAAGCAGGTCACAAGGTTGGAAACACAAGGCCCGTGCTGCACTCCCACTCCCGTACCGACCTTCACGGGAAGCCCCTATGCTGCACGCCTCCACAATGTTCCCTGTCACCCCGTCACCACCTGAGACGGGACATGGCAGGTGCTCCACCCCAAAAGACACGGCCCTGTATGTCTGCTCGCATAACAACTGCGGCAAAGGGTTCAAAAAACCCCACGGCCTGACAAGACACCAGAGAATACACATCGCAGAGAAGCCCTGTGTCTGTCCGGATGATGGCTGCGGGGACAGGTTCAGACAAGTCACCCCTCCGGGGTACCACGTGCGAGCCATCCATACCAGAAACAAACCTTTCGTCTGCAGGTTTGAAAACTGCGGATATTCGTCCACAAAGTCAGGAAACCTGAGACGGCACTTGCTTAAGCACTCAGGCACAAAACCCTTTTCCTGTCCACATGAAGGCTGCAGATATTGCTGCGCATACACAGAATCCCTGAAAAACCACTTGCGCGTCCACACACGGGAAAAACCCTTTGCCTGTCCCCATGAAGGCTGCGCCTATGTTGCCAGACAAGCAGTCGCCCTTACGCAACACTTGCTTGTCCACTCACAAACAAGAAACTTTGCCTGTCACCATGAAGGCTGTCAGCAGACGTTCAAAACATCGGGACACCGGAATGCACACTTGAGCATCCACTCAGGAGAAAAATCCTTTGGCTGTCCACGTGAGGGCTGTGGGCGCCGATTCAGACAAGCCGGCAACCTGAGAAGACACTTGCGCCTGCACGCAGAAGGAAAAAACGTTCTTTGCCCGTATGAAGGCTGTACATATGCGGCCGCCCGGGAAGATGGTATGAAATATCACCGGCTTGCTGTTCACGCCAGAAAAAAACCCTTTGTCTGCCCACACGAAGGTTGTAGCTATTCATCCGTACAATCCAGCTGCCTGACAGTGCACTTGCGCACCCACTCAGGCGAAAAACCCTTTGCCTGTCCACAGGAAAGCTGTGGACGTTTATTCACACGACTTGCCCATCTGAAACAGCACTTGCACGTCCACCCAGGAGAAAAACCCTTTGTCTGTCGACATGAGGGCTGTGGACGCTGGTTTGCACAATTGCGCGCTCTGACATGCCACTTGCGCGCTGTTCATGCCCGGGAGAAAGGCCTTCCCTGCCCGCACGAGGGCTGCGCACAAGGGTTCTACCTGTTTCAAACCCTGAAAGTGCATCTGGCCACCCACACCCGGAAACAGTCCCGACGCGGCGATCTGGACAGCGGTGAAAACCGACCCAGGAAAAAACGGGGCACAATCCCCCGGGTGCGATCACTCCCGGCAGAATTCGTCGGTGCCGGTGACAACGCCATCAGCAGATTCCGGCGCACAGCCGCCCGGAAAAAACATCAGCATGGCCGTAGTACAAACAAGCCTCGCGCCGGTCATGACCCGGCAGAACACAGCAAGATGTCACAGTCCCCCGCAGCAGGAAGGCAGCCACCCCCCCATACCGGCGCACGACCTGACGTCTCCTTTTCCTGCGCTGGCTATACAACCAGGCTCAGGCACAAGCTCTCACGCCAGGCTCGCCCCCATGGCAATGCAAGGCCGTATCACTGTGCGCCGGCGCTTTGCGAACGGCCTTCCACGGTAAATTCCACGTTGAGTACGCCGCCAGACAAGAACCCCGCATCGGCCCGGGAAATCACCAGCCGCACCCCGGCAAGCCGCTATTGTTCTGTGATCGTCAGGGTCTCCGGCGGCATTGTTTACAAGTCCCCACCACCAGCAAAACACGGCCGGGGCTGGCCGAACCTGGCGCACGAGACCTCAGACGACTCCCCTCTGTGAAGAACGACGTCCCGGTCTCACCGCATCAATACAGCCGTGCTCCCGCAAGACCTGGGTGTACGGACCTGCGGCCTGATCACCTCAACAGATGGCAGCAACCGCCCCCGGCGACCACTGCCGTGACGCGGCCGCTGACAAACTGGTTACACACCCGGATAGCCAAAGACAGATCCGGCGCTCCAACTGTCCACCAGTCTTCTGCCGGAAAACCCTATGCTGTACGCAGCCACCATGTTCTCTGCCTCCACATCAATGTCCGAAACCGGGGCAGCACAAGCCAGCCGAACAGCGCCCAGCCTGCATATCTGTCCGTATAACAACTGCCACAAAAATTACACAAGAGCCCACGACCTGAAAAGGCATCTGAGAACCCACACCGGAGACAAACCCTGGGTCTGTCCCCATGATGGCTGCCGATGTTCGTTTACACGCAAAGACACTCTGATACACCACCAGAACGCTGTTCATTTCCTCCGCGCAAAACCCTTTGTCTGCCCACAGACAGGCTGTAGACAGGCGTACGCACGATCAAGCAACCTGAGAAGACACCTGCACTGCCACTCAGGAGAAAAACCTTTTGTCTGTTTCCACGAAGGCTGCGGGCGCGCATTCCAGCAATCAAACAGTCTGAGAGCTCACTGCCGTTCTGCTCACTCAGGAAAACAACCCTTCGTCTGTCCGCAGGAAGGCTGTGGACATGCGTTCATACAATCACGCTTCCTGAAAGTACACTGGCGCACTCACTCAAAAGAACACCCCTTTGTCTGCCCGCATGAGGCCTGTGCTCATTCGTTCACACAACGGAGCCACCTGATAGCACACTTGCGCCGCCACTCTCGCGAAAAACCCCTTATCTGTTCTCATGCGAGCTGTAGATACAGATTCGCGAGTGCAAACGGGCTGGCACACCATTTGTGCGCTGTTCATGGCGCCGCAACCCCCTTTGTCTGCCCACATGAAGGTTGTGGTCGTCCATTTGCAGACTCCCGCAACCTGAAAGTACACCTGTCCATCCACTCAGGAGAAAAACCTTTTGTCTGCCCTCATGAAGGCTGTGGCTATACGTCTGCGCGACAAGGCAGCCTGAATGCACACCGGCGAGTGCACTCCGAAGAAAGGCGCTTTGTCTGCCCACAGGCAGGCTGCGCAAAACGCTTCAAGCGACCCGGCAACCTGAAAGTTCACCTGCGTACTGCTCATACCAGAGAACAACCTTTTGTCTGTCTACATGAAGGCTGTGGCTATGCGTCTGCGCGACAATGCGACCTGAATGTACACCGGCGGGTGCACTCCGGAGAAAAGCCCTTTGTCTGCCCACACCCAGGCTGCGCAAAGCGCCTCAGCCGCTCCGGCAGCCTGAAAAATCATCGGCGTCTACACATACAGGCAACACCCTTTGCTGCCCAGGCGAAGACCATGCCTGTGAAGACCATGCCTGTGAAGACTATGCCCGTCGGCGAGCAAGCTGGCGTTGGTACTTCTGGTCCGGGTACTGCCGCAGGCTATGACCACAGGTTCAGGAAAAAGCGCGCAGGCCAGGCTCTTCTTCATACCGACGACAGGCACTGTCGCTGCTCGCCGACGACAGGCGAACAACCCTTCACGCGGAAATCCACCCCGAAAACAGATCTGCGCCGGCACTGCGGTACACGGCTGCGCCGCTGTTATGACGGCTGCGCTGGAAAACAAATCACAGAAGACAGCTCAGAAGACAAAATGCCCCAGCCGCACGGTCTCGTTCGTACCCCTGTCGCACAAGCCCTGCCAGATCAGCCCGCCAGAGTCGTCGCACACAGCCGTCGACTATGGGAAGCGCGCCACCGCCGGCAGGCACGGGGTCGAAAGGCCTTGCCCACAGGCACACACGAAGGTCATGGCACCGCGCGCACGCCAGGAGACACCAGCCCGGACATGGCAAGTCACTACTGCTGCGTGATTGCCTGGGTATCCGGCGGCATTGTTCGCCACCCCCTTCCACCGGGAAAACAAGATCCCGGCTGGCCGAACCTGTAGCCCGGGACGGCAGGCGCCCCCCCAGGTCCTGGCGCCGGAACCAGCCCGCCCCCGGCGGCACGCGTCACAGATGTCTGTCAGGAGGACTCCCGCCAGGATAACCAGCTGGTCACAAGGCCGGATAACCAAAGCCACCTTCTGTACTCCAACCTGCCACCCACCCCAGCGGAACACCCTATGCTGCGCCCAACCACAGTTTTCTCAGCCCTGGCGCCATCCGGGACAGAGCAGGACACGCGGCCTGCCTGCCCCGGCGGCACTGTGACTGCCCGACATATCTACCCGTGTGACAACTGCGGCACCGAATTCAGAAGAGCCGCAGACCTGCAAAGGCACCTGAGAACCCACGGAATCGATGTCGGAGGCAAGGCCTTTGTCTGTCCACATGAACACTGTGGACGTGCGTTCATACAATACACTCACCTGAAAGAACACTGGCGCATCCACACAGGCGAAAAAACCTTTGTCTGTCGGCTGGAAGGCTGCGGACGTGCGTTCACACAAGCAACCCACCTGAAAGTACATAGGCGCATCCACACAGGCGAAAAACCCTTTGTCTGTCCCCAGGAAGGCTGTGGACAAGCATTCACACAATCAGGCTCCCTGCAGGTCCACCAGCGTATCCACTCAGGAGAAAAACCTTTTGTCTGTCCACAGGAGGGCTGTGGGCACGCGTTCATACAATCAAACTCCCTGACATACCACCTGCGTGCCTGGCATACCAGGCAATCACCGTTTGTTTGCACTTTTGAAGGCTGTGGATTCTCATTCAGACAATCAGGTCATCTGAAACAGCACGCGCGCACCCACGCCAGCGAAAAACCCTTTGCCTGTCCTTATGGAAACTGTGGGCGTTCCTTCACATACTCCAGCGGTATTCGTTATCACTTGTGTACTGTTCATGGCTGTCAGGTCCTGGACGGTGACGGGGGCCTGGCCTACAGCCAGACACCAGCCTTTCTCTATCTTCGTGATGACAGGGGACACGCATCTGCATCCGTCATACTGCCAGGAGGCTGGCGCACACGACAAAAGTCCTTTGTCTGCCCCAGCGAGGGCTGTGGATATGTGTCCAGACTCGTAGACAATCTGAAAAAACACCTGCGTGTCCACACCGGAGAAAAACCTTTTTTTTGTCCCTATAAAAACTGTGAGCGTTCGTTCAGACAAAGCAATACTCTGGCAGACCACTGGCATGTCGCTCATGGCACCGGAAAAGTTTTCTCCTGCCCTCAGGATGGCTGCGGACGCCCATTTACACGCGCACACGACCTGAAAAGACACGCGCGTGTTCACTCAGGAGAAAAACCCTTTATCTGTTTCTACGACGGCTGTGGACAGAAATTCACACAAGCAGGCAGTCTGAAAAAGCACTTGCGCATCCACATCAGAGAAAACCCTTGTTGTTGTCCCTATAAAAACTGTGAGCGTTCGTTCTCACAATCAAACAATCTGATAACCCACTTGTATAGCCACTCAGAAAACAAATATTTTACCCGTCCACATGGAAACTCTGGCCGTTCGTTCAAACCAGGCAGTACGCTGGCAGACCACTGGCATGTCGCTCATGGCACAGGAAAAGTTTTCCCCTGCCCTCAGGATGGCTGCGGACGCCCATTTGCACGCGCAACCGACCTGAAAAGACACATGCGTATCCACTCAGGAGAAAAACCCTTTATCTGTTGCTACGACGGCTGTGGAAAGCAATTCACACAAGGTGGCAGTCTGAAAAAGCACTTGCGCCGCCACACCGGGGAAAAACCCTTTACCTGTCCCCAGGAAGGCTGTAGCCATGCATTCTCACAAGCAAACGGCCTGAAATATCACTTGTATACCCTGCATACCACGGACAAAGGTTTTGGCCGTCTCCATAAAGACGGCCGACGTGCGTCCGTAACGCCAGGCAACCGGAGAAGCCACTTGCGCGCCGTACATACCCGGGAAAGACCCTTTGTCTGTCTGCACGAAGGCTGTAGATATGCGTCCGTACACGCACACCCCCTGACAAGGCACTTGCGCACTCACGCAGCAACAAGACCCAGTGGCCAGCCCTATGAAGGCTGTGGATATTCGCCTGCACAGCAAGGCATGAAAACACAGCCGCGTCGGCACACCGGCACACGGCCTTGCCCTGGTCCTGACGGGAAAGGTTCACTACAAACGACAGGATACAGGCTGCCAGGCGCGCACGAGCGCGTTCGCACCAGCGTCTCCAGGGCCCCGACTGACCGGGCCTTGCGCATCAGCAAGGCCGCACATAACCGTTGGCCAGAGCACGCGCATCAACGCCGGCACATACAGGCCCAAGCCTTGCCCGGACCGGCACAGACCGGTCATTCGTTCATGACCGGCCTGCAGGATTCCGGCATGAAAGCACACACCCGTCATGGCACCGCACCGGCCCGGGCAACCGGCCCTGGCATGGCAAGCCACTACTGTTGCGTCATCGCCAGGGTGTCCGGTGGCATTGTGCATATGCCTCCACCAGCAGGACCAGCAAACGCTGTCTGGCCGAACCTGCGGCAGGGACTGGCGGCCGCTCCCCGCCCGGGCAGCAAGCACCGCTCCCGGGCCAGACACGAGACCGCAGGCGTCACAAATGCCCCCCGGCACCTGGCTTGATCAAGAGGACAAGATGGTCACAATATCTGGCAACCAAAGACGAATCCGGCACTCCAACTTCCGACCGATTTCCCACGGGAGCCCCCATGCTGCACACGTCCATCATTTCCCCTGGCGCCACATCAATGCCTGAGACAGCACCACCTCGGCGCGAAGAACTGTGCTCCCGCCTGACAACAGCCAGCCTGCACATGTGCCCGTATGACGACTGCGACAAAAAATGCAGAAGACGCACGGGACTGACAAGGCACCTGAGCACCCACACCCGAGGACCAGACCGTGTCTGCCCGCATCAAGACTGTGGACGTGCGTTCACACGACACGCCGGTCTGACGTACCACTTGCGTGCCGTTCATACCAAAGAAAAACCCTTTATTTGTCCACTTCCAGACTGCGGACATTCGTTCACAGGATCAGGCAACCTGACGATACACCTGCGTACCCACTCAGGACAAAAGCCCTTTATCTGTCCACATGGAAACTGTGGACATTCGTTTATCTCATCGGGCTATCTGAAAAACCACTTGCGCGTTCACTCAGAAAAAAGAGCCTTCGCCTGCCCTCATGAAGGCTGTAAGTATGCGTTCAAACAACCAAGCGGTCTGAAATATCACTTGCAAGCTGCGCATACCCGGGAAAGGCCCTTTGTCTGTCCACACACAGGTTGTGGATATCGCACCGTACAATCACGCGTCCTGGCAATGCACATGCGTATTCACTCGGGAGAAAAACCTCACCGCTGTCCCCATGAACACTGTGGGTTTTCATCGGCACAATCAAGCAACCTGAAAAGACACTTGCGTCTGCATAGCGCCGGAAAACTCTTTACGACCAGGACCTGGACCCAGCCTGCCGACAAGCGCGCTGGCGTCTGTGCGGACGAGAAAGATGACAACAGGGACAAGTACAAGCACCCAGGCTCCTCCCCTGTGCGACCCCATATTGACGAAAGCCACTATCGCTGTGCGTCTGCGACGCCTGAACGGTCCTTCAGGCTGAAATCCCTGCTCAAAACACATCTGCATGGGCACACCGGCACACGGCCTGGCCGCTGTCCCGACGGAGACGGTGAACGCCAGGTCACAGAATACAAGATGCGCAAACCGCAGGGTCGCGTTCGCACCGGCGTCGGCACGGCAGCACACAGCGCTCATGGCGCTGCAGCAAGCCCGGCAAACAGCTGCCACAACCCGACAAGCCACTACTGTTCCGTCATTACCTGGGTGTCCGGCGGCATTGTTTACAAGCACCAGGAAAAACAAAAGCCTGGCCGGGTGAACCTGTGGCGGAAGATTGCAAGCCGCCCCCTTCTCTGAAAAAAACACCCCGCACTCCCAGGATAAAGGCCGCTATGCGCCCGCCTGGTCCTGGCTGCTGCGCAGATCCCAATGTCCATCAGCCGGCCGCAGGCAGCGCGCAAGGGAGCCCTGCCGGCCCGACACCCGTCAGTACCCAGCTCAAATGCCCGTCGACACGAAGCTTGATTCAGGTGACAAGATGGACACCTGGGCGGATATATAAAGGCAGGCTTTGCACTCCAAGCTCCAGCCAACTTCCACAGGACGCCCCCATGCTGCACAGGCCCACCATGATTCCCTCCGCCTCCAGGTCAATCCCCATGACTGGCCAGCCAGGGCGAACAGGCCCTCATTCCATCTCCGGAACCACCGTCCGGCGCCAGGCTCCTGATGACTGCAAGCTTGCCTTCAATCACCTTGGCCATCTGACAAGCAATCCGAACCTCCGCCCTGACGAAAAGCCTTTTGTCTGCCCCCATGAAGGCTGTGGACAGGCATTCACAGCACCGCGCCCTCTGAAACAACATGGACGCCGCCATCTAAAAGGAAAGCTCTTTGTCTGTCCCTATGAAAGCTGTGGATATGTGTCTGTACGATCAAACAACCTGGCAGTCCACATACGTCGCCACGCAGGAAAGACACCTTTTCCCTGTTTTTACGAGGGCTGTGATCGTTTATTCAGACAGACAAGCGCGCGAACCTATCACCTGCGTACTGCTCATGACTGGGGAAAACCTTTTGTCTGTTCCTATGAGAACTGTGAATATGCCTGTGCACAAGTGAGCCACCTGAAAGCACACTTGCGCGTCCACTCCAAAGAAAAGCCCTTTGTCTGTCCCTACAAAGACTGTGGATATGCGTGCGTCCAGGCCAGCCACCTGAAGGTACACCTGTGCGTCCACTCCAGCGAAAAAAACTTTCCATGTCCACATGAGAACTGTGGGTATTCGTTCGCACAATCCGGCCACCTGGCAAGGCATTTGCTCACCCACTCAGGAGAAAGGCCCTTCGTCTGTCCCTATGAAGGCTGCCGACATGCGACCACACAAAAAAACCATCTGAAATTACACGTTCGCGTCCACACACAGGAGAAACCTTGTGTCTGTCCCCATGAAGGCTGTGGACATTCTTTCTCAAGGCCTGGCAACCTGACACGCCACGTGCGTGCGGTTCACATCAAAGACAGAATATTTGTCTGCCGCTATGAACGCTGTGAGCATTCGTTCACAACATCAGAAAACCTGAAAAGGCACTTGCGTATCCACACCGCCACAAAATCCTTTGCCTGCCCCCATGAAGGCTGTGAATACTCAGCCGCACAATCCAACAGTCTGAAAAAACACTCGCGAGTCCATTCTCGAGACCGATTCTCTACCTGCCCAAGCGCAGAGTGCACGAGAAGGTACAAGCACCCCAGCCACCTGAAAACCCACACCAGAGAAAAACCCGCTTCCGCCCCACGCAAGGACGGCACAACACAGCGCAACCCATTGAAACAAAGCGGGAACCCCCATGTCCCGGAGACCCTGCCTGCCCAGCCAGGCCTCAGCCGCTCTGGCTCACACAGGCAGCGGCCCAGACCAGCACGCCGGCTTCAACAGCAACAGGCACGGGGCAAGACCTTGCCTGCGGGCGTGCACGCCAGCCATCCGTTCAGTAAAGCTGGCCCCTCGAGTCAGGCGGGAACAGCCAGCAGGCGTGGCGCCAGACTTGTCCCGGGGACAAGCAGAACCGGCCAGGCAAGCCACCGTTGTTCTGTTATCGCCTGGGTGTCCGGCGGTGTTGTCTACAAGACCCTGCCACCGGGAAAGCACAACCCTGGTGGGGCGAACCTGTAGCAGGAGGCTGTTCTTGTCAGCAAGATGCCTGATCAAGATGACAAAATGGTTACAAGACCGGATACACAAGACAGATTCTGCACTCCAACCGCCAACCGCCAACCGCCAACCGCCAACCGCCAACCGCCCCCTACCGGAAACGGAAAACCCGATGCTGTACACGCCCACAAGGTCCTCTGCCACAACATCAATGCCTGTAACAAACCTGCGAGAACGAGCAGACCTGCGCGCCCACCGACAATCAGCTATTGCGCATAGCCGCCCAGACAACAAGGGCGCGCAGGAGTCCAATCCCCCCCCTTCCAGCACAAGGAGCCAGAGCACCCACACCCGGCGAAAGCGCTTTGCCTGTCCCCATGAAGGCTGTGGACGCTGGCTCGAGCGGCGCTGTCATCTGACAGCCCACTTGCGCGTCCACTCAGGAGAAAAACCCTTTGCCTGTCCTCAGACAGGCTGTGGACGTTTTTTCTCACAAGCCGGCTCCATCAAAGCCCACGTGCGTCTCCACTCAGGAGAAAGGCCTTTTATCTGTCAATATGAAAGTTGTGGATCCTCCTTCATACAAACAGGCCATCTGAACGCACACCTGCGGTGCGTCCACCTGGGAGCAAGACCCTTTGTCTGCTCACACGAAGGCTGTGGCCATTCTTTCGTCAACCTATACAGCCTGCAACGGCACTTGCGGCTCCACTCGGGAGAAAAGCCCTTTGTCTGTCCACAGACAGGCTGTGGACAGGCGTACACACAAGCCCACAACCTTGCAGCCCACAGGCGCTGCGCCCACTCAGAAGAAAACCCCTTTGTCTGTTGGCGCGCAGGCTGTGGTCGTTCGTTCACGCACCCAAGCAGCCTGAAGCGCCACTTGCGTACTTTTACTCATGCCCGACAAACATCTTTTGTCTGTCCCAATGACGGCTGTAGCTTGACGTTCTCACGACCAGGGCAGCTGAAAAAACACGTGCGCGTCCACAACAAGAGAAAGCCCTTTGACTGTCCACATGAAGGCCGTGCACGCGCGTTCACCCCATCAAACGACCGGAACCTGCACTTGCGTATCCACATTGGAGAAAAAACCAGGCGTTGTGGCCAGGACACAGGAAAAAAACAACCCAGACCTCCAGAAGACGTGATCTCCTGCGTGCGATCACACAACAAACGCAGCACGGTGCCAGGCCCTGGACTCGCCGGCAACAACCCGACAAGTCACTACTGTTCTGTTATCTTCCAGGTATCCGGTGGCATTGTTTACAAGCCCGCACCAACGGAAAAACACAAGCCTGGCTGGCCTGCTCTTTAGCAGGAGACTGCAGGCGGCTCGGTGTGCTGGCGCGCCGGGACGGCTCGGTATCTGCCAAGCCTCAGCGGCCCTGGCGCCCCGTCCCGCAGCGGCTGCCAACAGGGCCAGGTTTCCTCCTGCCGGCTGCAACAGATGTCGCAAACGACACCCGGCTCGCCAGCGCACGACGGCAGACATGTGCAGCCGCGCCAGGGGAGCTGGGCTGGTGCTCCCTCGCCAGGGAGGTCGGCGCCAAGGGTCTTTATCCGGGTAACAAGAGGGTCACAGGACGGATAAAAAAACGGATGTCCCGATCCAATTCCAGACTGCGACTGACTTTCACCGGACAACCCTATGCTGCACACGCCCACAACGCCCTCGCTATCTTCTCCTGTAGCTATCACAGACCAACCAGTATGCGTAGAGCGCCGCTCCAGCCGGACAACAGCCGTTGCGCGTACCGGCCCCTATAACGACTGCGGCAAGGAATGGACGCGCTCCTGGAACCCGACCAGACACCTGAGCCGCCACAGCGGCAACAAACCCTTTGTCTGTCCCTATGCAGACTGTGGACATGCGTGCAAACAATCAGGAAATCTGACCAGACACTTGCGCACCCACTCAGGAGAAAAACCCTTTGTCTGTCCTCACCCGGACTGTGAATACAGCTTCACGCAATCAAACAACCTGAAAAAACACCTGCGTATCCACGCAGGAAAAAAACCCTTTGTTTGTCCCCATGACGGCTGTGGATATGCGGCGACACAATCCGGCACTCTGACATATCACATGGGTGCTTTGCATACCAAAGCAAACCCCTTTGTCTGTCCCTGTGAAGACTGTAGATATTCCACCGCACAACTATGCAGCCTGAGAAAACATGCCCGCCGTCACTGCGATGACAAACCCTTTATCTGTCGATATGAGGACTGTGGACGTTCTTTTGCGCGATCAGACTACCTCAAAAGGCACTGGCGCACACACAAGGGAGACAGATCTTTTACCTGTTGGCATGAGGACTGTGGATATGCGTCCATACAATGGAACGACCTGAAAAGACACCTGCGTGTCCACACAGGAGAAAGACCCTTTGTCTGCCCCCATGAAGTCTGTGGACGTGCGTTCAGACAAGCAGGCGTGCTAAAAAGCCACTTGTTTACGCACTCAGGATACAAGCCCCTTGTCTGCCCACATGAAGGCTGTGGGTATTCCTCCACAAAATCCTGCAATCTGACACTGCACTTGCGCACCCACTCAAGAGAAAAGCCCTTCGTCTGTCCCTATGAAAACTGTGGACGCTCATTCGCACAAAAAGTCACACGGACAAGACACCTTCACCTCCACACCAACGCCAAACCCTTTATCTGCCAACACAAGGGCTGCAGCTCTTCGTACTTGCAATCAAGCGGATTGGAATATCACTTGCGTGCCGTTCACACCAAAGCAAGACCCTTTCTCTGCACACAGGCAGACTGTGGACGTGCGTTCATACAACCCTATGACCTGAAAACGCACTTGCTCATTCACGCAAGAAAAAAGCTCTTTGCCTGCCAACACGAGGGCTGTGGGTATTCCTCCACAAAATCCTGCAATCTGACACTGCACTTGCGCACCCACTCAAAAGAAAGGCCCTTCGTCTGTCCCTATGAAAACTGTGGACGCTCATTCTCACAAAAAGTCACACGGACAAGACACCTTTGCCTCCACACCAACGCCAAACCCTTTGTCTGCCAACACGAGGGCTGCGGCTCTTCGTACTTGCAATCAAGCGGGTTGGAATATCACTTGCGTGCGGTTCACACCAAAGCAAGACCCTTTATCTGCACACAGGCAGGCTGTGGACGTGCGTTCATACAATCCTATGACCTGAAAACGCACTTGCTCATTCACGCAAGAAAAAAACCCTTTGTCTTTCACGCAAGAAAAAAGTCCTTTGTCTGCCAACGCGAGGGCTGTGGATATTCGTGCGCACAATCAAACGGGTTGAAATATCACTTGCGTGCTGTCCATACCAAAGAAAGACCCTTTGTCTGCACACAGACAGGCTGTGGACGTGCTTTCACCGCCTCCAGCACGCTGGAAACACACTGGCGCATTCACTCAGGAAAAACACCTTTTGTCTGCCCAGCTGAGGGCTGTGGCCGTGCATTCACACAATCCGGCCATCTGATACGGCACTGGCGCGCCCACCCCCATCACAAACCCTGTGTCAGCCGGCGCACAACTGCACACATCAACAAGCAAGCTTGCGCGCGGCCTTACGAGGGCCGTGCAACGGGGTTTGCGCATCAGCACGCACGCCCCTTCAGCCTGCCATCCATCCTGAAAACACATCCTCCCCGGCGCACCGGTCAACGGCCCTGTCTGAGTTCTGACAGGAACAGTGACAACCGGTTCGCACAAGACATGACACCCGAACTGCACCCTGGCGCTCGCACCAGTGCCGCAGCGGCCCTGTCTGGCTGTCGCAAACCGGCCCCCGGTGCTTCACACCGGCATTCATTCCTGACACGAGGCCAGAGCAAGGCCCAGCCGGCAACACGCGACAGGCTCAGCACCGCGCCCGCCCCTGGACCCCACTCAAAACCAGGCAAACCCCTTCCTGTTATCGTCTGGGTGTCCGGCGGTGTCGTTTATCGATCGCCTCCACCGGGACACCACAACCCTGGCGGCCCAAACCTGCCGCAGGAGATTGGCGGCCGTTCCCTGCTCTGAGGACGGAGGTTCCGGCTTCACCGAACATATCCAGTCGATGACAACAGCCGTCAGACCTGTCACAGGCACCTGCCGGAAAAAGCCTGATCAAGATAACAAAGGGGTCACAGGGGCAGATACAACTACAGGTTCTGCACTCCAAGCTCCCGTCGACCTCTGCCGCCTTCTGTCCTATGTTGCACACGCCTGTAACAGCCTCTGCCTGTGCATCAATGCCAGTGGCAGACCACCCGCACGCAGCCCCCCGCAGCAGGGCCTGCCCCCGCGTCTGTCCGCAAGAAGGTGGGGGACGGGCATGCGCACATTCAAGCCACATGCAAAGATACGCGCGCATCCACCCAGGGAAAAAACGCTTTGGCTGTTGGTATGAAGGCTGTAGATATTCGTCCCCCAAATCCAACGACCTGAAAAAACATCTGCGCGTCCACTCAGGCGAAAAACCCTATGTCTGCCCGTATGATTCCTGTGGACAGGCGTTCAAACAATCCGGTGCGCTGCGAACGCACCAGCACATCCACACCGGAATCAGACCCTTTGCCTGTTTGTATGAAGGCTGCAGGAAACGTTTCTCAACAGCCGCACATCGCCGGAGCCACCTGCGTATCCACACCGGAGAAAAACCCTTTGTCTGTCCCTATGCAGACTGTGGACTTGCGTGCAAACACTCAGGAAATCTGACCAGACACTTGCGCACCCACTCAGGAGAAAAACCCT
>Ga0209021_1000941_pt1 | contig 31966 bp, 28 predicted proteins | sample PinacodermFT_FD_187299 | JGI IMG/M metagenome (GOLD analysis project Ga0209021, IMG submission 187299) | Host-associated microbial community of the marine sponge Aplysina aerophoba from Gulf of Piran - sponge pinacoderm, lysed by freeze-thaw... | ecosystem: Host-associated > Porifera > Sponge >... | reverse complement strand
GCGGGCCAGTCGGTGCCCGCGGGCGATCTCGGCAACCTCATCTTCACTCCGGCGGCGAACGCCAACGGCGCGAGCTATGCGAGCTTCACCTTCCGGGTCGGCGACGGCGAGGCGGAGAGCGGCGAGGCCTACACGATGACCATCGACGTGACGGCGGTGAACGATGCCCCGACGCTGGCCATAGGTCTCGAAGACCAGAGGGCGATTATCGGGGTTGCGTTCAGCTACCAGTTCCCCGAGAACGCATTTACCGACGTCGACAACGCGAACCTGACCTACAGCGCCGCTCAGAGCGACGGATCCGTCTTGCCCACATGGCTCTCGTTCGATGCTCACGACCGGAAATTCTCCGGCACGCCCGCCGCGGCCGACACCGGGGTGCTGACCGTCAAGGTGACGGCGAGCGATACGGTACTCACGGCCCAGGACGCCTTTACCATCACCGTCGGTGAGCCGCTGACGGTCACACTCAGCGTCGAGCCCGAAGCAGTCTCCGAAGGCGCGGGGGCAACGACGGTGTCGGTCACTGCGACACTCGAGAACGCCACCCGTTCAGATGCCACGCCCCTGACGGTCTCCGTCGCGGCCGACACCGCAACCGCCGGGACCGACTTCACCGACGTCGGCGATCTCGCGCTCTCCATCCCAGCCAATGCGTCATCCGCCACCGTCACGTTCACGTTCACGCCCACCCAGGACACGACAGACGAACCGGACGAGACCGTGACCGTGAGTGCAACGAGCACCGTGAGCAATCTCGGGATCACCGAAACGACGCTGCGGCTGACCGACGACGACAACGCCCCTCGGGTCATCCTGCATTTGGGAGCGAACACGATCGAAGAGGCCGACGACGCCGACACGACGGAGGTCCAGGAGAACCGAACTACGGTGACGGCGACGCTCTCCCACCCGTCAAGCGCGGAGACCACAATCGCGGTCACGTCCATCGACGACGTGGTGACCGCGAACGGCACGATCACGATCGCGGAGGGCGCGACATCGAGCGAAGACATGGCGACAGTCACAGCAATCGACAACGAAGTTCCGGTCCCACAGCCAGTGCTCGTGGGGGCCACGGCACAGAACACGCTGGGAGTTCAGGACGTCGAGCCCGTCCAACTCACAATCAACGACAACGACGGGCCGGCGCCCGGCACGCTGCGGCTCGAAAACGGCACCGTCGCGCACGAGGGTCGGCTCGAGATGTTCTACGGCGGCGACTGGGGCACCGTCTGCGACGACTACTGGGACCACGACAACAGCATGGTCGCCTGCCAGCAGATGGGTTACGAGAATGGCTCCGACGGAAGCGTGCTGCGCCGGGCGTTCTTCGGACGGGGAACCGGGCCCATCCACCTCGACGACGTGCTCTGCAAGGGAACCGAGGCAAGACTCGTCGACTGCCCGCGCGTACGGAACCGCCGGGTCGGATACAACAACTGCAGCCACGGCGAGGACGTGGGCGTGCGCTGCGTGCCGGACCGCCCGACGATCCCAGGAGCACCCACCCTGAGCGACGCGCCCGGGACCGACGGGCGGTGGGGACCGGGCGAGACGCTGCGGATCACACTGACATTCAGCGAGGCGGTGAACGTCACCACGGACGGCGGAAGTCCGGACCTCGAGGTTCGGTTCGGGGACACCGTGAAGGATCGGGCACAGTACGTCGAGGGCAGCGGGACCACGCAGGTCGTATTCGCCTACACGCTGGACGCGGACGACGGCACGCACGCAAGCGTCCACGCAACCGGCGACAGCCTGGCGCTCAACGGCGGCTTCATCCGAAGCACGGCCACCGAACAGGACGCCCAGCTCGACCACATGGGAGGAAGTCTTGCGGGCACGCCGTCGGCAATACCCGCACTGACGGCGGAATTCAGCAACGTACCGGAATCGCACCGGGGACCGCACTACCCCTTCACGTTCCACCTCACGTTCAGCCATGAAATCAAGATGAGCTACGTCAACGTGCGCGACGATCTGCTCTCCATACGGGCCGAGGTGACCAAGGCGCGGAGACTCGTCCAGGGAAGCAATATCGGATGGGAGATCACCGTGAAGCCCATTTCCGACGACGACATCGTTATCACGCTGCCCGCGACGGAGGATTGCGCAGCGGACGACGCCGTGTGCACCGCCGGAGGCGAGAAGCTCACACACGGAATATCCACCATCGTCCCGGGACTCCCGGCGGCGTCGATCGCCGATTCGCGGGTCCACGAAGGCCCGGGCGCCACGCTCGAGTTCTACGTAACGTTGAGCAGACCCGTCACCAAGGACGATGCGGTGCGCTACCGCACCGTCGACGGGACAGCCAAGGCAGGCGAGGACTACCAGGGGAAGTCCGGGTACATCTTCTTCGACACCGGAGTCACCACGCGATTTGTTTCGATCCCGGTAAACGACGATGCGATCGACGAGGGCGAAGAATCGATGACTGTGGAGCTCTTCCAGTTCTCGAACGGCGGCAGCTACAACATCCGGATCGAAGACGGGGTCGGCGTTGGAACCATCGTCAACACCGATCCGATGCCGAAGGCGTGGCTAGCACGCTTCGGACGCACCGTCGGGGAACAGGTGGTGGATACCGTCACACGGAGGCTGGGGACCGCCCCCGACCCAGGGCTGCAGATCAACGTCGCCGGTCGTAGTTTCGGAAGCACCGACGCCGCGAACGAAGAATGGGAAAAGAGCGAAGCGGAGCTGGCCCTGCGGGCACAGCGTCAGACCGAGATGGACGGGGAACATGTCTCGGGGCCGGAGCCCAAGTCGATGGCCGCCCGCGAGGCACTGGCGGGCGCCTCATTCGCATTCTCGGGCGGCTCGGCCGAGAGCGGACTGGCCTCGCTCTGGGCCGGCTCGACGGTATCGAGCTTCGAAGGCCGGCAAGACGACTTGACTCTCGACGGCAGGGTCACGAGCACCATGCTGGGCGGAGACTACGACACCGAACGGACAACGGCCGGGATTATTCTGTCGCACAGCGAAGGCCAGGGCAGCTACCTCGCCGACGCCGTCGGAGGAGAGATCTCTTCAACACTGACCGGGATGTACCCGTACGCGCGTTACCGGCTAACCGATCGCGTGTCGCTGTGGAGCGTCGTCGGCTACGGTGCCGGGGTGCTCACCCTAAAACCTGAGGACAGAGATCCGGTCGACGCCGACATTGGCCTGGCACTGGCGGCGCTGGGCGCGCGCGGAGAACTTCTGACTCTTGGCAACGGCTCAGACTTGGGCCTCACAATGAAATCCGACGGACTCGTCGTACGCACGCGCAGCGAAAGAGTCCCGGAGATGGCCGGGGCCCAAGCTCTCGTGTCGCGCTTGCGACTCGGGCTCGAGGCGACGCGGTCCATCGAGTTCGAGGGCGGATCGGCGCTGACGACGAGCGCCGAGATCGGAATCCGCCACGACGCGGGCGACGCAGAGACCGGGTTCGGTGTGGACGTCGGGGGCGGACTCGCCTGGCGCCACGATCCGCTCGGCATCAACGCGGGGCTTCGCGCAAGAGGGCTCCTGACCCACGAGTCGAAAGGCTTCCGGGAAACCGGAGTGTCGGGAAGCCTGGGTTGGGACCCTGCAGCAGACTATCGAGGGCCCATGCTCTCGCTCCGGCATTCCGTCGGTGCAGCATCCACCGGAGGCGCCGAGGCGCTCTTCGCACAAGGAGCGCAATCACGACTCCAACCGGTCGAGACGGGCACCGAAGCCGAACGCCCCGGACATCTGCTCGAGGCGAAGCTCGGGTATGGCATCGGATTTCTTGGCTCACGCTGGACAGCGGTCCCCAACGTAGGGTACACCCTCAACGACAGCACACGCGAAGTCCGCCTCGGGACACGGCTCGTCGAGCCGATGAGAGGCAGCCTGACGAACCTCGGCGTGGACTTCGCAGTGACGCGACGCGAGAACACCAGCGACAACGCCGCCGATCATGGGGTCGTCCTCGGCCTCTACGTGCGTGTGCGAACCACGCACGCTCCCGAGTGGAGACGTGCCACGGCGAACAATCTAGGCCTGCGTGTCGAGTTCAGCCGCCGGGAGTCGCGGAGTGCCGAACCGGAGCATGCGGTCCAGGCGGAGCTGCAGGCCCGCTGGTGAGGCATGCGCGGGAGCGTCCAACCGGAGGGGGCGAACTCGTCCTCAACCGGATGGCGACCCTGAATGAGGACGACTGACGGAGAAAGGAAATCACACCAATCCTGTCCCGTTTCACATACAAAGTAAGTCTGCTCGCCTGGACCGAAACACCACCGCCACCCCCAAGTGCGGGTCCAAATCCGGATCGTGCTCCACCGCCGCGGCCAGCGAATCATGGCCCTTGCGAAGATCGACCGGACGCGTCGCCACCACCGCCGCCGTCGCGGTGACGTTCATCCAAGGCCCTGCAGTGCCAAGGCGACATCGGCGATCCGCTCTGCCCCGTTCTCACCCTGCAGACGCACCGTCACCCCGCGCGCCTCGATCACCACCGACTCCATCGAACCCGCGCTCGCAGCCGCCTCCCCCTCGCAAGGGCGGGATTGCCGGACGCCTACAGTGAATCAGGTCCATCGCATCATGCAAAACGTCACCGGGTGACTTCCCGAGCGACTTGGCTGGTGGTTTGTCGAAGCAGGGGATGGCAGATCCCGTTGCAGTTTCCAGCCGCACGGACTGGCTCAATCTCGACAATCCACGACTTCTGTCTTCGTCGGAGCCTTATACTTGGAGCACAAGCTACAATGTCCTTCGTTCCGCCGCCGGGCCGGTTCTGTATCTGAGTAGGACCAGATCGACAGAAAACGAGCCAGCGATGCCGTTGCCGGAAGTCCGGTCAGTTGCGCATGCGCTCTCCATTGTGGTCGAAGAGCGCGGTCCGTTGCAGCCGCGCCCCGAGCCGGTTCCCGAGGAGCTCGATCTCCCACCCTTCGTCGGCATCCGCCCGCTCCTTCGGCACGTAGGCAAGCGCCACGGAGACCCCGGAGTGGTGGGCGAATCCCCCGGACGTCACCCACCCGCAGACCTCGCCGTGGTGCCACACCGGCTCGTCGCCGATGACGTCCGCGGTGGTCGCATCGACCACGAAGGTCCGAAGCCGCAGCGCGCCACCCGTCTCGCGCTCCTCGATGGCGGCCGCCTTGCCGATGAAGTCCGCTTCCTTGCCGTAGGCTACGAAGCGGTCGAGCCCGGCCTCGAGGGGGCCGTAGATCGGGCGGAAGTCGCGCATCCAGCTCCCGAACCCCTTCTCGAGCCGCAGGGAGTTGAGGGCGCGCGAGCCGAAGAGCCGGATGCCGTGCGACTCTCCTGCCTCGAGGAGGAGGCCGTGGAGGTAGCGCTGCCAGTCCGGCTCGCACCAGATCTCGTACCCGAGGTCCCCGGTGAAGGTGATGCGTCCGACCGTCGCGGGGGCCATGCCGAGGTCCATCTCGCGGATGTCCATGAACCGGAACGCGCCGGAAGAAACGTCGGCGCGGGTGACCGATTGGAGAACCTCGCGCGAGGCGGGGCCGGCGATCGAGAGCCCGCACCAGCCGGTCCCGAGGGCGCGGAGCGTTACCGAGCCGTCGTCCGGGAGGTGCCGGTGGAACCAGCGCAGGTGATACTCCTCCGCCGGCCCCGAGCCGGCGATGAACCAGCCCCGTGCCCCGAGGTTCGCGACGGTGAAGTCGCCGATGACCCTGCCGTCCTCCTTGAGCATCGGGGCGAGGACGATGCGTCCCTCGCGCGGCATGCGGCAGGCGAGCAGCCGGTCGAGCCAGTCACGGGCGCCGGGGCCGGTGACGAGGTACTTCGCGAACCCCGAGGTCTCGCTCAGACCCACCCCTTCGCGCACCGCCCGGCACTCCGCCGCGACGTGCTCGAAGTCGACCGAGCGATGCCAGGAGAACACGTCCTCGACCCCCGGCGGGGCGTACCAGAGCGGCACCTCGAGCCCCCAGGCGGCGCCGAACTGCGCGCCGGCATCGCGCAGCCGATCGTAGATCGGGGTCGTGCGGAGCGGACGCGCGGCGGGAAGCTCCTCGTTCGGGTAGCGGATGGAGAAGCGGCGCGAGTAGTTCTCCTTCACCTTGTCGTGGGTGTACGCCAGGGTCGCCCAGTCGCCGAAGCGGGCGACGTCCATCGCGAAGACGTCCGAGCCGGGGTCCCCGTCGATCATCCAGCTTGCGACCGAGAGGCCCACCCCGCCCCCCTGGGAGAAGCCGGCCATCACCCCGCACGCGACCCAGAACCCGTCGAGGCCCCGCACCGGCCCGATGAGCGGGTTGCCGTCCGGGGCAAACGTGAACGGGCCGTTCACGATCTGCTTGATGCCGGCGTTCTGGAACGCGGGGAAGTGCTCGAAGCCGACCTCGAGCGAGGGCGCGATGCGGTCGATGTCCTCGGGGAGGAGCTCGTGGCCGAAGTCCCACGGCGTCTCGTGGACCGACCAGGGCACGCACGCCTTTTCGTAGGTCCCCATGAGCATGCCGCCGCGCTCCTGCCGGAGGTAGAGCTCGCCGTCGAAGTCGACGACGTGAATGACTTCCTTGCCCGTCGACTCGTTGATCGCCGCGACCTCCGGCATGTCCTCGGTGATGAGGTACATGTGCTCCATCGCGAGCACGGGGAGCTCGAGACCGACCATGCGTCCCACCTCCCGCGCCCAGAGGCCGGCCGCGTTGACCACGTGCTCGGCGAGGATCTCGCCCCGGTTGGTGACCACCCGCCATTCGCCGCCCGCGGTGCGTGCGAGCGCCTCGACCTTCGTCTCGCGGTACACCTCGGCGCCGAGGACCCGCGCGGACCTCGCGAACGCGTGGGTGACCCCCGAAGGGTCGAGGTGGCCGTCGACGAAGGTCTGCATGCCCCCGACAAAGCACGAGGGGTCGAGGAGCGGCATCAGCGCATGCGCCTCCTCGGGGCCGATGATCTCCGCCTCGATGCCGAGGTATCGCCCCTTCGCGACGAGCCCCTTTATCCAGTCGAAGCGTTCCTTCGTCGCCGCGAGCATGACTCCGCCGGTCATGTGCAGGCCGGTCGACTGGCCCGACAGCGCCTCGATCTCCCCGTAGATGTCGATCGAGTACTTCTGGAGCTTCGCGACGTTCGGGTCCCCGTTGATGGTGTGCATGCCCCCCGCGGCGTGCCAGGTGGATCCGGAGGTGAGCTCCGATCGCTCGACGAGCACCACGTCGGTCCAGCCGTGCTTGGCGAGGTGGTAGAGGACGGAGCAGCCGATCACCCCGCCCCCGATCACGACCACTCTTGCATGTGTCTTCATGCCAGTACCAATACCGAACCAATTCGAGCCAAAGAAGTACCGATTGTAACCCGATGGAGCCCCTTTCGAATTCGCGAAACGGCCTTGACAGGCAGGTTGCGGAGCGAAGATTCTGGCGGTGGACCGAGTTCACCGGAAACTGCGGAGGAGCCGCCACGCCATGACCCTGAGACGCGAAGACCTCGACGGCGGCATCGCCGTCCTCACCATCGACCGGCCGGAGGCACGCAACGCGCTCTCGCCGGAGACCAGAAGCGAAATCGCCGCGAGCTTCGAGGCCATGGCCGCGGACGATGCGGTCCGGGCAGTGGTGCTCACCGGCGCCGGAGAGCACTTCTGCGCAGGCGGCGATGTCAAGACGATGGGGAGCCGGGAGCCGTCCGCGATGGAGGATCGGGTCGCCGTGATGGTCCGGGTCGCCGAACTCCTCATCACCTTTCCGAAGCCCCTCGTCGCGGCGGTGCGCGGCCACGCCGCGGGGGCGGGAGCGAGCATCGCGTGCCTTGCCGACGTGGTCGTCGCGGCGGACAGCGCGAAGTTCACGGTGTCCTTTCTCAACATCGGACTCGTACCGGACTGGGGGCTCACCCACACCCTGCAGAGGCGGGTCGGACCGGCGGCGGCCCGCCGTCTCGCCCTCACCCGCGAGCGGGTCGACGCGGACGAGGCGCACCGTCTCGGGCTCGCCGACGTGCGCGCGCCGGACGGCGAGGTGATGGCGGTCGCCCTCGAGCGGGCGCGGGCCCTCGCCGCCTCCGCCCTCGGCGGCTACGCGGCCCTCAAGTCGATGATGGAGGACCGCGACGCGCTCCGGGCCGCCCTCCGGGCCGAGGCGCAGACCCAGATCGAACGCTCGAAGACCTGGGAGCACCGGGAAGGGGTGGCCGCATTTCGCGAGAAGCGACGCCCCGACTACGCCCGCGCCGCGACCGCCTGAGCCGGCCCGAAGCACGGATGCGGCCGTGCGCGACCGCTTCCCCTCGCGTCGATGCATGCCAATACCTTTGCACAGTGGTCCTGACCGGTTGAGACCGCGCAAATGAGACCATGGCGGCGCCCAAGAACTTGGTCTTCAATCAATCACAACCACTGTGCAAAGGTACTAGCGCCCGCGAACCTCGACCAGCCGCGGCCAGCGCATGTGGCAATGCGCTTGCGTCCCGACCGAACTCCGTTTGCCCAATGATGAACCGAGGCCAGAGAATGCACCTTGACCATCCCCCGAGCGCCGGCTGGCGCCCGCATCCCCGCTACCCCGATCCCGCGATCGAGTCGTTGGACCCCCGCTTCGACCGCTATCGCATCTTCAGCGCGGCGGTGGAACGCCTGCATACGGGCTGCCGCTGGTCGGAAGGGCCGGTGTGGTTCGGCGACGGGCGCCATCTCCTCTGGAGCGACATCCCGAACGACCGGGTCCTCAAGTGGGAGGAGGAAACCGGGGCGGTGAGCGTCTACCGGCGCCCGTCGAACTTCGCCAACGGCAACACCCGGGACCGGCGGGGCCGGCTCGTGACGTGCGAGCACGGAGGGCGGCGGGTCACCCGCACCGAGTACGACGGCAGGGTCACGGTGCTCGCGGACGCGGTGGATGGCCGGCGCCTCAACTCGCCGAACGACGTGGTGGTGAAATCGGACGGATCGGTCTGGTTCACCGATCCGCCCTTCGGCATCCTCGGCGACTACGAGGGACACCGGGCGGCGCCGGAACTGCCGGAATCGGTCTACCGCATCGACGCGGAGACCGGGGAGCTCACTTGCCTCGCGGACGACGTTCACGGTCCGAACGGGCTGTGCTTCTCCCCTGACGAGAAGCGGCTCTACGTGGTCGAGTCGCGCGGCGAGCCGCACCGCAAGATCCTCGCCTACGACGTCACCGCCGACGGCCGCGCCATCGCCAACAAGGAAGTGTTGATCGATGCCGGCCCGGGCGGCACCCCGGACGGCATGCGCTGCGACGTCGACGGCAACCTCTGGTGCGGATGGGGCATGGGCACCGAGGCGCTCGACGGTGTGCTCGTGTTCGCCCCGGACGGAACTCCGATCGGCCGAATCGCCCTCCCGGAACGCTGCGCCAACGTCTGCTTCGGCGGGCGCAAGGGCAACCGCCTCTTCATGGCCGCGAGCCAGTCCCTCTACGCGCTCTACGTCAATACCAGGGGCGTCCCCGGAGGTTGAGGGCGCCGGACCCCGGTACGAAGCGGCGCACGCAGGCGGAAGCAGGGTGAGACGCCCCGAAGCGCTCGAACGGGTTCTCGGCGCGGCCCGCGACTTCCTGGCGGCCCGCGTCGAGCCGGGGACCCCGCCCGGCGACGCGGCGGCGGACATCTTCGAAGCGCTCGCGGGCTCGACCGGCGACGTGGTGCCCGGCGAGGCGGCTCCCCCTCCGGCGTACCGTCACCTTTCCTCCGCGCTCGAACGGGCGCGCGTGGCACCGGATACGGCCCCCCTCGCGAGGGCGTTCGCCGGACTGGAGCCGACGCTCCATTGGGGCCGGCGGCCGGGCTCGAAAGCGCACGGCCGGACGTTTCACGACGGCCACGCCAACGCCGTCCTCGTCGGGCCCGCCGGACTTGAGCAGCGAAGCGACGTGCTGGTCGGCGCGAGCCTCGTCGCGCCGGGCGTTCGCTACATCGACCACCGGCACCCGCCCGAGGAGATCTACATCGTGATGAGCGAAGGTGAGTGGTACCGCGAGGACCGGGGCTGGCACACCCCCGGGATCGGCGGCATCGTCCACAACCCCTCCAACCTTCTCCACGCCATGCGCGCCGGCGGCACGCCCCTCCTCGCCCTCTGGCTCCTCCCGGTGGGCTAGCGGCCGCACCGGCCGACTCTCGGAATTCAAATGGACTCGCGACCCCTTGTCCCGCCCTTCGAAGAGGCGCGATGGGACCTGGTGCCCGGACGGACGGTCCTCGTGTGCATCGATCTGCAGAACGACTTCCTGCATCCGCAAGGCTGGTACGCGAGCCGCGGCATCGACATCGCGCACATGCGCCGGGTGGTCGAGCCCACCCGTCAGCTTCTCGCGGACGCTCGCGCGAAGAACGTCCCGGTGGTGTGGACCCGGCACGGCACGCGCGGGGTCGAGGACGCCGGACCGTTCTTCCGACTTCGCCCGTTTCTGCGCGACGGTGGACTGCGGCTCGGCACCTGGGGCTTCGGGATCCTCGACGACCTCGAGCCCCGGGAAGAAGACTGGTACGTCGACAAGTCCCGGTTGAGCGCCTTCTTCAACAGCAACCTGGAGGGGATCCTGCGGGCCCTCGATGCCGAGACGGTCCTCATCGCGGGCGTGCTGACCAATCAGTGCGTGGCCGCGACCTCGAAGGACGCGATGTTCCGGGACTTCAAGCCGATCGTCGTCGAGGAGTGCACCGGCACGACCCTGCCGCACCTGCACGCTCCGGCCATCGAGATGATGCGGGTCGGCTGGTGCGAGGTGCGGGACCTCGAGTCGACCTTGAGCGAGCTTCGGCAGATCGCGGCTCGGGGCTGACACCGGTGCCGCCGGCAGGGCCGGCGGGAGCGTCCGCCCGGCGAAGATCCGACCGTACTCCCGTTCACGTTGCCAGCCAGGAGAGACGACCATGCACGTAGTCGATCTGTCGGTTCCCGTTCGCGACGGGGACGGCCGCCTCGGGCTCGAGGTCCGCTTCGAGACCCCCTATCGCTTCGAGGACTGCGGCTGGCAAGGCTCGACGTTCTCGATGTTCTGCCACTACGCGACCCACGTGGACGCCCCCAACCACTTCATCGAGCACGGCTCCGGCATCGACCAGGCACCGCTCGCGAAGCTCATGGGTCCCGCCGCCCTCGTCGAGCTGTCCGACCACGGGGCGAACGCGGGGATCGGCGGCGACACCCTCGAGGACCGCGGTCGTCACGTGGTTCCGGGCGACATCGCGATCCTGCGCACCGGCTGGTCGGACCGCTGCTGGGGCGAACCGGCGTTCTGGAGCGAGGGGCCGTATCTTGGCGCCGACGGCGCCCGATGGCTGGTCGAGCGCGGCGTGAACGCGGTCGTCTACGACTTCAGCGAGGAGGAGGTGGTGCGCGGCGGCGCGTTCCGAGGCGAGGACTGCGTCGTCCACCATACCCTGCTCGGCGAGGACATCTACAACATCGAGTACGTGCATCGGCTGCCCGCAATCACCGCCGAGCGGCTCGCGATCGTTGCGCTGCCGGTGAAGCTCGCCGGCCTCGACGGCGCCCCGGCCAGAGTGCTCGCCATCGAAGGCTTCGACATTCCCCGGGAGTTCGAGGTCACCGCCTGAGGCCGGCCGTCGGTCCGGTCGGTGGTCCGTTCCGGGGACCACCGCCGCCCGACCGGTATGATCCCGGCCACGTCGACGCCCCCCCGCGATGCGCCGGCCACCTTGGACCGGCGCGGCCGCGACAACTTCCGGAAGGAGCCCCGATGGCCCGCATCAACATCCAGTTCACCCTGTTCTCGGCGTTCTACTCGCCGCTCATCGCGACGATGGCCGGGGGGTTCCTGCGCGAGGAGGGTCTCGAGCCCGAGTGGTCGGTCGCTCCGGCCGGGGTGAGCGCCCTCGCCGCCCTCGAGGACGGCTCCGCCGACGTCGTCCAGTCCGCCCTCAGCCAGGGCTTCGGCCCCCTCGAACGCGGCGAGACCCCGGCCACCACCCACTTTGCGCAGGTGAACGAGATGGACGGCTTCTTCCTCACCGCGCGCGAGCCGGACCCGGCATTCTCGTGGCGCAAGCTCGAAGGCGCGGACGTGGTCCTCTTCGGCGGTGGCCAGCCGCTCGCGATGTTCAAGTACGCATGCCACCGGGCCGGAATCGACTACTCCCGCATCAATGCGCTCCACCCCGGGGGCGCCGCCGCCATTGACGGCGCGTTCCGGGACGGTCAGGGCACCTACGTGCAGCAGCAGGGCCCCTTCCCGCAGCAGCTCGAGGCGGACGGGGTCGGACATGTGGTGTCGCAAGTCGGGCCGGTGATCGGAACGTGCGGCTTCTCGAGCCTCGCGGCGATGCCGACATGGCTGGAAACGGACATGGCGGCGGCATTCGTGCGCGCCTACCGCGAGACGCGACGCTACCTCGACGAAGCGCCCGCCGGGGAGATAGCGGCGGTCGAGAAGCCGTACTTCCCCGCCATCGACGAGGCGGTGCTCGCGAACTGCATCCGGACCTACCAGCAGCTCGGATGCTGGACCCCGCACGTCGAGATCACGCGCGCCGCCTACGAGGCGACCCTCGACATCTTCGCCTACAACGGCCTCGTCACGAAGCGCCATTCCTACGAGAGCGTGTGCACCCCGCCGCCGGCGGGATGAACGCGGCGGCTCGCGGCGGCTCGTCCGTCGACCGGCGCCGAGCTCAGTCTGCGGCGAATACGGTGATGCCGAGCGGCTTCGGTCGCCAGTCGTTGGTCGCGTTGCGATCCGCCGGACACGCGGAGACGGCCGCGAGCACGTCCATCTCCGCCCGGAGGTCGATGTAGTCGCCGGCCACCGCGGTCGGCGGGTGGATTTCGAACGTGCCGTCGGGGTGAACGTCGACGTTCATGAACACGTTGAAGACGTCGACGATATCGTCGCCCTCGATGCCCCACGGTGCGACCGCCTCGGTCAGGTTCTCCTGGCACGAGCGATGATCGGTGTCGCCGTCGCGCAGCTCGAGCAGGCGCCGGCTGCACCGCCCGCCCATGCTCGACCAGTGCGCGCCCACGGTGTCCTCGATCACCTCGAACATCACGTTCTCGCGTGGCGGCTTCGAATAGAAGTACTTGAAGCACTTGCCGTTGCCGTGGCCCAACATCACGTTCAGGGCCCAGCTCTGTCCGACGTGGAAGGCTTCCCGGCGGTCGTGCAGATTGAAGAACGCGCAGTCTCCAACCTGCTTGTCCTCGACGAGGTGAATGCGAAGGACCTGACCCTTCATCACCTCGACGGCGCGACCGGTGCGCGCGGGAATGACGAAGTCGTGGATCACGCGCCGCGTCATCGGTGTCTCTCCGAGCCCGACTGGGGCCGCAATCGTACAACGTCGGAGGGGAGAGCCGCTCCGGCGCCCGCGCCAGGCGGCAGGGAGACGGTCGAGGGACTCAGGGTCCGGGTGCCTCCACCACGTGGAAGGTCGCCGCCTCCATCGCCTCCCAGTCGACCCGAAGTCCGAGACCGGGGCGGTCGGGGGCGCTGACGAAGCCGTCCGGGCCGAGGCGGATCGCGTCGACCATCCCGTACTCGAACAGCTCGTACGGCATCGCCTGCTCGAAGTACGTGCAGTTCTCGAGCGCGAGCATCACGTGCAGGTTGGCCGCGGCCGCAAGGTTGTAGCCCCAGGACATGATCTCGCAGTCGAGTCCCGCGGACCGCGCCAGGGTCCCGGCTTGCAGAGCCGGGCCGACCCCACCCATCATGGTGACGTCGGTGCGCGCGGCGCCCCAGGTACGGGTTCGAAGCGCTTCTCGAAAGAGGGAGAGGTCCCGGACCCAGTTTCCCGAGGGCAGAACCGGGATGGAAAGCTCACGGGTGAGGGCGCGGTAACCCTCCAGATCGTGATCCGGCAGCGGCGCCTCGAACCAGCGGAAGCCGAGGTCGGCGAGCTCGCGCCCGGCCCGCATCGCTTCTTCGCGCGTGTAGTTGTTCTCCACGTCGAGCATGAATTCCACCCCGGCGCCGGTGTGCTCGCGGCGCACCGCGCGCGCGAGCTCGAGGTCGCGCGCGGGGTCGCACCAGGTGTGGAACTTGATCGCCCGAAAGCCGCGGGCCAGGCACTCGGCGACGAAGTCGAGGTAGGCGGGAACGCTCGCGAGCATGGGCGGGCTCGCGTAGGCGGGCAGGCGGTCGCGGGTGGCGCCGAGCAGGCGATGGAGAGGCTCGCCCGTCGCCTGCCCCGCGAGGTCGAAGAGCGCGACCTCGATGGCGGCGACGGCGCCGGGCGGTAACGGAAACACGCGCGGGCGAATCTCGCGGAGGATCTCCTCGCGCGCGAGCGGATCCTTTCCGATCAGAACCGGCAGGAGGTGGCGGGTCGCCTCCGCGGTGTACCGGTCGAATTCGAACGAGGTGGCGTTCCATACCGCCCCGACTCCTACCCGCCCGTCCTCGGTCGTCGCTCGGACCACGATGCAGGTCATGAACTGCGGCGGCAGATCGTGCGACCAGGTACGGCGTTCCACCGGCGGCCCGATGCACCTCGCCTCGACCCTTTCTATCCGACCCATGCCCATTCTTCCGCCCGCCCCTTCGGGGCAGCTCCAGCAGTGGGAGTTCCTTCTTCGAAACCTCCGTGCGGCACGGACTCCTAGCTCGACCCGTCAGCCGGGGCAGCTCCCGGCAGGTCGGCGTAGACCTCGAACTTCTCGGCGTCGAAGGCGAGCGGCTGCACGATTCCGCCCGCCGCCTCCAGCACCGCGGCCACCTCCGGAACGGCGATGGCGTTCTCCCATACCCGGGACAGGATGGGAAACTCCTCCGCGATGTCGATCCGGGCGAGGAGCGCGTTGCGGACCTGCGGCACCAGGAAGCACTCGGCCAGGGTGATCTCGTCGCCGACCGCGAAGCGCCCCGCGCTCCGCTCGAGGATCTTCTCGATCGCGCCGAACTCCCGGCGGATGAAGTGCAGGCGAAGCGGATGAAGTGCAGGCGAAGCGGATGAACGGCGGGAGGCGCCTTCACCATGCCCCATTCGCCGATCGCCTGGATGATGAACGGAATGTTCTGGTAGGGCTGGGTGTCCGCGGCGACGATCCAGGCGATACGGCGCGCTTCCGCCCGCAGCCAGGGGTCTCCGGGCAGCATCGGCGGGCCCTCGTGCGGCCCGATCGTGTCGTCGAGAAAGTCCACGATGGGACCGGACTGGGTCATCTTCCGGCCGTCGGGAAGGAGCAGCACCGGGACCCGCCCCTCCGGATTGAACGCGGTGATGGCGGTGGTGCCGAGCCTCACGGTCTCGGGGTCGCCCTCGGGCATCGTGAAGACGGGTATGCCGCGGTGGTCCGTCTCGAAGCCCGTGCTGACGAGCTCGACCGTCGAGGGCGGAATCCGGCGGCAGCCGAGGTAGAGGGTCACCCGCATCGAGGCGCTGCTCGCCGGGTGATGGAAGAGGCGCATCCCTTTGCCCTGCACGTTCGCGTCTGTCGTCATGTGAGATTCCGGGCTCGCTTCGATTTTGTACGATTTGCGTATCTTGCCATCATCGGCCGCCGATTCGCCGTGGTCGCGCTTCCCGTAAGCCGGCGGCCCGCGGGACGGGGGGATCGCGCGTCGTGCCGACTAGGCGGCGGGCGCCGCGCGTGCCGAGTCCGCGAAGAGGACGACCACCCCGGCAACCACGAGCGCCGCGCCGGCCAGCCGGACCCAGGTGACGGGCTCGCGGAGCACGAGCCAGGACACAACGAGGGTGAGGACGATGGCGCCGCTCACGACGACCGGAATCGCGACATTCGCCGCCATCGGCTCGCCACCGCCGACGCCGCGAAAGACGTAGAAGTAGCCGATCTCGGCCGCGCCGATGCAAAGTCCCGCCGCCACCGCCCAGGCGACCGCGGCCGGCGAGATCGCGAGCACGTGACCGCCGCGCGACACGAGGACGAGCGCGAATGCGGCCGATACGGTCACCGCCGCGACCTGCAGCGAAATGGTGGCGAGGATCGGCGTCGTCGCCGCGGCGGGAACGTGTCCGCTCGACACCTTGACGAGCAGGTTGTACCCCGCGTAAAGGACCGTGACGCCGAGCAGCAGGGCCAGGGAAAGGTACATCTTGGGAGGTCCTCCGCAACCCGGGGAGAGCGCGGCCGGCGTCTCAGCCCTCGGCCTCGCTCCGCCCCCAGTCGGGCTCGAAACCGAGAATGATGGAGTCGGCGGTCAGCATCGGGTTGAAAAGCAGGTTGTGCCAGAAGGTGGCCTCGCGGAGCGGATTGTGCTCCGAGAGACGCCGGACCGTGCACTGTACGCGGAAACGCTGGCCGAACTGCTCGAAATCGAGCCGGCACTCGCGGGCCGCCGCAAGACGCCCGGCAGTCGCGGAATCGGGCGGGAAGCATGCGGTCAGCCGGTCGGAGAACTCCTTCGCGGCCTGGTAATGGCGCTCGGCGAACAGCTTGAGGGCGCTCTCTCGCCGCTCGGCCGGATCGTGGGTGCGGCGGGCGAGGTGACGGAGCTCCATGGTGACCGAGTGCTCCGGAAGCTTGCAGAGCACGGTGACGATGCGCGCGACCGGCTCGTCCCCGGTTGCGACGACGGGGGTCATCCCGCTCGTCGGCCGGCCCTCATGGCGGCGCATCGCGATCTGTCGTACCCGGCACTGCCAGCGAAGGAACCGGTCGCGAAGCTCGGCGTTGGCTCCGTCGAGGCGCACCACGTTCGACTCGGGCCGCATCGTGAGTCAACCGGTCCGTCGAATCCGCGGCATGCTTCGGTCCGTCGTCACCTCCGCGCGTACCGGCCGGTCCTGCGGTCAGGCGGCGGCGCGGGGCCTCTCGGCGGGGTCCGCCGGAACGCGGAAGGGACGGTCGTGCTCGAGGCTCGGGATCCTCCCGCGCGCCTCGGCGACGCGGCCGACGTCCACCGTCTCGACGAGGAAGCCGACCCCCGACCCGCCGTCGGCGAGCACCTCGCCCCACGGCGAGACGATGAGGGAGTGGCCGTAGGCGGCGCCGCCGCCCGGAACCTCGCCCACCGCGCACGGGGCCACCACCACCGCGCCGTTCTCGATGGCCCGGGCCCGGTTGAGGACATGCCAGTGCGCCTCGCCGGTCACGCGGGTGAACGCGGCCGGCACGACGAGGATCTCCGCCCCGGCCTGCGCGAGCGCGCGGTAGAGCTGGGGAAAGCGCAGGTCATAGCAGATGGTCATGCCGAGGCGGCCCCAGGGAGTGTCCACGACGACCGCGTCGCCTCCCGGAGCAACCACCGCGGACTCGCGGTAGCGCAGGGTGGGCGAAAGGTCCACGTCGAAGAGGTGGACCTTGTCGTAGCGGGCCCGGACCCTTCCCCGGTCGTCGATCACGAAGCCCCGGTTGACGAGGCGATCGTCCGGGCCGTCGACGGCCACCGATCCGACCAGCATCCACACCCCCGCCTCGCCCGCGAAGCCGCGGAGCGCGGCGAGCACCGGGTGACGGTCCTCTGGCGCGCTCGGGGGCGCGAACAGCCCGCCCTCGCTCTTGAGCCCGCCGCAGTACTCGGGCAGGCACACGAGCTGCGCTCCGGCCGCCACCGCCTCGCGCGCGAGCCGCAGCGCTTCCTCCGTCGCCTCCCGGAAGGTGGCGAGCGGCCGCGTCTGCACGCAGCCGATCCGTACCTCGCGTGCCATGTTCGCCCTCCTCGTTTCGTCGGCCGGCGGTCTTCGTACCGACTCAGAACTTCTTGTACGCCTCGCGGAGCTGCACCATCGGGTGCCGCTCCGACATCTGGAACTTGACGAGCAGCTCGCGCGCGATCATGTCGCGGTCCTGCTGGTTGTCCGGCAGCTCGATGTCGTCCGGGACCCGGACCCAGCCGTTGATGTTCCGGTCGAACACCGCGGCGTTCCCTTCCTCGTAGCCCATGTGGACGTCTTCGAGCCAGTTGAGGTCGTCCCAGCCCATGAGCTCCATGTAGCGCCGGAGGAACGGGGTCACCCGATCGTAGTCCGGAACCAGGTTGACGTCGTAACGATAGCCGATGTGCTGGCCGATCTCCTTCTCGCGCTCCGAGTCGAGCCCGTCGCCCGAGATGAACTGATCGACACTCTTGATGTCGGATCCCTTGTAGCTGCTGCCTGCCATTGTGGTCTCCTGCCTCTTCTCCCGCGCGCGGCCGGCGGCCCGACCCCGGGTGCGCGGCAGCGTTCTGCCGAGCCCGTCCGGCGCCTCGGTCGGTCCGGGTGCGCTCCCCTACAGGTGGTGATAGTCCTCGATGCCGACCGTGTAGCCGGTGCCCGCGAGCGGAACCCCGGCCATCGCCGACGCCTCCATCGTGAGCGCGGCGAGGTCCTCGGGCTCGAGGCTGTGCACGTCGGTCTTCCCGCAGGCGCGCGCCATCATCTGCGCTTCGATGGTGAGGGTATGCAGGAAGTTGTACACCCGCTCGGCCGCGTCGTCCGGATCGAGCCGCGCCCGCAAGGCAGGGTCCTGCGTCGCCACCCCCACCGGGCAGCGACCGGTATGGCAGTGGTAGCAGTGCCCCGCCTCGACCCCGATCTCGGTCTCGAAGTCGGCTTCGGGGATGTCCTTGTTGCAGTTGAGGGCCATCAGGACCGAGTGGCCGATCGCGATCGCGTCGGCGCCGAGCGCGAGCGCCTTGGCGACGTCCCCGCCGTTGCGGATGCCGCCCGCGTAGACGAGGGAGATCTCGCCCCGCTTGCCGAGGTCGTCGATGGCCCGGCGCGCCTGGCGGATGGCGGCCATGCCCGGAACCCCCGTCTCCTCGGTTGCAAGGTGCGGCCCCGCGCCGGTGCCGCCCTCCATCCCGTCGATGTAGATGGAGTCCGGGTCGCACTTCACGGCCATGCGCACGTCGTCATAGACCCGGGCCGCCCCGAGCTTGAGCTGGATCGGGATCTGCCAGTCCGTCGCCTCCCGGATCTCGATGATCTTGAGCGCGAGGTCGTCCGGCCCGAGCCAGTCCGGGTGGCGGGCCGGGGAGCGCTGGTCGATGCCGGCCGGAAGGCTCCGCATCTCCGCGACCTGGTCCGTCACTTTCTGGCCCATGAGATGGCCGCCAAGCCCCACCTTGCATCCCTGGCCGATGAAGAACTCGCACGCGTCCGCGAGCACGAGGTGATGGGGGTTGAAGCCGTAGCGCGACTGGATGTTCTGGTAGAACCACTTGGTCGAGTAGCGGCGCTCGTCCGGGATCATGCCGCCCTCCCCGGAACAGGTCGCGGTGCCGGCCATGGTGGCGCCGCGGGCGAGCGCGGTCTTCGCCTCGTAGGAGAGCGCGCCGAAGCTCATGCCGGTGACGTAGACCGGGATGTCGAGCTCCAGCGGGCGCTTGGCGCGCGGCCCGATGACGGTCTTCGTGTCGCACTTCTCCCGGTAGCCCTCGATCACGAAGCGGGTCAGGGTGCCCGGAAGGAACGTGAGGTCGTCCCAGTGCGGGATCGGCTTGAACATCGAGAAGCCGCGCATCCGGTAGCGGCCGAGCTCGGACTTGATGTGGATGTCGTCGATCACCTCGCGGGTGAAGATTCGGCTCCGCCCGAGAATGCTCGTGTTGCGTTGGGGCTTCGCGCCCGGTTCCGGCCGCGGCGCAATCTCGCTCTTCGCCATTTTCGGTTTCTCTCCCGTGTCCGCCCGGGTCAGGTGGTCCCCGGAGCCGAATCGCGATGGGCCGACCCTCCTTCGCGAGGGTCGGATTCCCCGGACCGGCTTCAGAGGATCAGCTTCTTCTCCGCGGGCTCGAGGTTGTCGTAGTTCCAGAGCTGCTTGCCGGCGACGATCTTGGTGAAGTGGTCGACCCCGTGCGCCGGAAGCAGCTCGTACTGCCCGAGCTTGCGCGTGAGCCACGCCCGATCGAGGTCGGTGAGCTCGGCCGGGACCGCGTCAACCCCGAGGTCCCGGATCTCCCCGCCGACGTAGATCGTGCCGTCGTACATCGAGTCGCCGAGGTTCTTGCCCGCGTTCCCGCACACGACCATCCGGCCGCGCTGCATCATGAAGCCGGAGAACGCCCCGGTGTCCCCGCCGACGACGATCGTTCCGCCCTTCATGTCGATGCCGGTCCGCGAGCCCACCGAGCCCCGGCACACGAGGTCTCCGCCGCGCATCGCGGCGCCGAAGGTGGAGCCCGCGTTCTTTTCTATGAGAATCGTGCCGGCCATCATGTTCTCGCCGCACGACCACCCGACCCGGCCCCGGATGCGCACGTTCGGGCCGTCGATGAGACCAACCGCGAAATAGCCAAGGGAGCCCTCGAAGATGAGGTTCAGCCGATTGAGGATCCCCACCCCGAGCGAGTGCTTGCCGCGCGGGTTCCTCACCACGATGGAGCCGTAGCCCTCGTTCATGAGCTCGCGGAGCTTCGTGTTCACCTCCGTCGAGGTCAGCGAGTCCGCGTCGACCTCGGCCCGCCGGTTGTAGTCGACGTCCGGCGCCCAGGGGTACACAAACCGCTCTTCTTCCTCGGGACGGAAGAAGACCTGCTGGGTGCGCCCCGCGAGCTGCTCGGTGTGCAGCCCCATCTCGTAGGTGCGATCGTCCTGCGACTTCATGCCTGCCACACCCGAATCTCTTCGTCGTAGGGATCGTGGGTGTCGATCTCCTCGGGAAGGATGGCGCGGATCGCGACCTCCTCGGAGGCGAGCGCGATGAGATCGTCGCTCTCGTAGAGGACGAGGGGCTTCGCCGCCATCGTGTCCTTCGCCATCCCGAGCTGGTCGCGGGTCGCGACGAGATAGGTGAAGACCCCGTCGATCTCCCGGATCGAGCGCTCCAGCGACTCCTCGAGAGACACCCCGTGGGCGAGATTGTGCGCGGTGTAGACGGCGAGCAGCTCCGAGTCGCAGTCGGACATGAACCGGTGCCCCTTGCGCTCCATGTCCCGGCGCTTCATCCAGTAGTTCGTGAGCTGGCCGTTGTGGACCACCGAGATGTCGTTGTAGGGGAACGCCCAGTAGGGATGGGCGGAGCGGATGTCGACGTCGGACTCGGTCGCCATGCGGGTGTGCCCGATCGCGTGGGTCCCCTGAAAGCCGCCGAGCTCGTACTGCTCCGATACCACCGTCGCGTCGCCGAGGTCCTTGACGAGCTCGAGCGCCCCGCCGAGGGAGAGGATCTCGGTGCCCTCCACGTCCTCCACGTAGCGCGCGAGGTGCTCGAGGTCGCCATCGAACGAGATGACGTACCGCATGGCGTACTCGGTGGAGGCGGCCCGGTCCTTTACCACGACCCCGAGCTCGGCGAGCCGGCGGTCCACCTCCTGCGCCCGGGCGCGGATCTTGGCGTGGATGTCGAAGCCGGAGGACATGTCCTCCTGCTCTGCGACCTTGAGCCGCATCACGAAGTCGCCCTCGACGGGGGTGCCGTAGATGGCGAACCCGGTCGAGTCGGGGCCGCGGTGCCGGAGCGCCTGCAGCATCGAGGTCATCTCGGCGCCGATGCCGCTCAGTGCGCCCCGGTGAATCACTCCTGCTATTCCGCACATGTTCCTTCTTCCGTCAGTGGTTGGCGGGCCGGCGACCCCGGCGACGCGGGGATGGGCACGGGCGGCCCGCCTCCCGCGACCGTTTCCGCGTGCCGCAGCCGCTCCGGCCGGCGCGCCGCCCGGTGCGGACGCGGCCGCTCCCCCGCCGGGTCAGGGCAGGCAGTCGAGGTACGTCTGCATGTCCCACTCGGTGCTCGTGTGGAGGAAGCGTTCCCACTCGTCCCGCTTGTACTCGTCGAAGAGCCGGTACATCTCTCCCGGCATCGCCGAGCGGATGACGTCGTCGTTCTTCAGGGCCTCGAGCGAGTCGCCGAGGGTCATCGGCAGGCGCTTGACCTGCTTGCCCGCCTCCATCGCCTGGTAGATGTTCCGGTCCTCGGGCGGACCGGGGTCGATGTCGTTGCGGATGCCGTAGTCTGCCGCCTTGATGATGGCGCCGGCCATCAGGTGCGGATTGACCATCGAGTCGACCGCCCGGTACTCGAAACGCCCGGGGGCCGAGATGCGAAGGCCCGTCGTGCGGTTCTGGTAGCCCCAGTCCGCGAAGACCGGCGCCCAGAAGCCGGTGTCCCACAGACGCCGGTACGAGTTGACGGTGGAGCAGCCGATCGCGGTCAGCGCCCCGAGGTGGGTGACGATGCCGCCGACGACCTGCAATCCGACCTTTCCCGGCAACTGCACGTCGTCGGTGTCCGGCATGAAGGTGTTCTCGCCGCCGGACAGATACGTGAAGTTCTCGTCCATGCCGGGAAGCGTGGACGGGTCGTGTCCGAGCCGCTTGATGGACTCCTCCCCGCCTCGCCAGAAGCTGATGTTGTGATGGCAGCCCGAGGCGGAGACCCCCATGAACGGCTTCGACATGAAGCACGCGATGAGGTTGTTCTCGCGCGCGACCTGAGCGCAGATCTGGCGGTAGGTGGTGAGGCGGTCCGCGGTGCGCAGCGGATCGTCGAACGTGAAGTTGAGCTCGAGCTGGCCGGGCGCGTCCTCGTGGTCGCCCTGGATCATGTCGAGCCCCATCGCCCGCGAGTACTCGATGACCCGCAGGTACACCGGGCGCAGGCTCTCGAACTGGTCGATGTGGTAGCAGTAGGGGTTGGAGAAGCCGCCGTCCGGCTTGCCGTCGGGGCCGCGCTTGAGCCACATCATCTCGGGCTCGGTGCCGTGGCGCAGGTGCAGCCCGTCGTGCTCCGCCTTGAACTGGTCGTGGATGCGCCGCAGGTTCCCGCGGGAGTCCGAGGTCAGGAACGCTCCCGGCTCCCGGCGCTCCTCGCGGTTGCGGAACAGGGTGCACCACAGGCGCGCGACCCGCTTGTCCCAGGGGAGCTGGCAGAAGGTCTCCGGCTCCGGGATCCCCACCAGCTCCTTGTCCTGCGGGCCGTAGCCGAGGTATTCGCCGTGCCGGTTGAGAAAGAGGTTGACGGTTGCGCCGTACACGAGCTGGAAGCCTCGCTCGGCGATGCTCTCCCAGTGGTCGGCGGGGATCCCCTTGCCGCAGATGCGCCCGGTTATCGACACGAACTGCAGGTACAGGTAGTCGACGCCGAGGCGGTCGATCATCTCGCGAACCTGCCGGACCTGCTCCGCCCGTCCGGGCGCTTCCACGAAACCTTCGATGTCCATCGCCATTTTCTTCGTTCTCCTCGCTCTCTTGCGAATCGCCGTCGCCAGGCGCGGCGGGACCTTCCTTCGGCCCGTGGTGGAATCCGGCCGCCCCGGCCTCTTCCCGAGCCGATCGGCGCGCGGCTCGCGGGCGGTCGAATGACGTCGCTCGTCGCGTTCCGGGTCTGGTGGCAGAGACCGATAATGACCAGTTCAAAACCAAAACTCAACCAAAATCTCGTTATTGGTACCAGAATTGCGGCTTGACTGGTACGCTAGCCGGATGGTCGAACGGTTGGAACGGGAGTTTCGCGCCCGTGCCGGGGTCTCTCCCGGAGTCGGAGGACGGACCGCGACGGTGCCCCGGACGGCATGCCGAGTTCTCCGGTGGCGGCCGGTCGACGGGCTGGCGCTCGGACCGGAGTGATTCTGGAGGCAAGATGGAGATCGACTCGCATCCTCGACCGGAAGATCGCCCGTACCGGGTCGGGGCGGGCGACATCGCGGTTCAGGTCCGGCGCCGGATTACCGGCGGCGATCTGCTCAACGGCGAGAGGCTTCCGCCCGAGCGCGCGTTCGCCGAACAGTTCGGGGTCTCGCGCGGCACGGTCCGCGACGCGCTGCGTCGCCTCGAGGAAGGGGGGTTCGTCGAGAAGCGGCCGGGAAGCGGAACATATGTCTGTTTCTCCGAGGTCGAGACGTCCTCGATCGCCCGGTCGACGAGTCCGCTCGAGCTCATCGACACCCGCTTCGCCCTCGAGCCGCAGATCGTCCGCCTCGCGGTGCTCAACGCTACCGAACGGGCGCTTGCCAAGGCGGCACGTGCGCTCGAGGTGATGGAGCGGAACGAGGCGGACGCGGACGCCTTCGCCGCCGGCGACGAAACGTTCCACCTCGCCCTTGCGGAGTGCACGCGCAACGCGATGCTGGTCTGGATTACCGAGCGGGTGAGCGAGGTCCGGAACAACGCCGAGTGGGCCAGGATGCGTCAGATCACCCTGTCGCGGGCGATGATCCGGCGCTACAACGCGCAGCACCGGGCAGTCTTCGACGCGGTGCGCACGCGCAATGCGGAGCAGGCGGCGCGGGCGATGAAGGCCCATCTCGACCTGGCCCGGAAGTCTCTCGTCGATGCGGCATCTTCCTGAAGTCCGGGGCGGCCGCGGCACGCCGGAGGGAGTGCTCGACTCCCCTCCGAAACTGGAACGGATGCGATTCCCGAGACTGCGCCGTGCCCGGGAATCCGCCGCGATTCCAACCGCCTTCGGACTCCGTCGGCGATACGGCGCGGCCAGGTCGCCCGCATGCAACCGGGAGAGCCGCGGAACATGATCCTAGAAGCCCGTTCGACCATCGCGCGCACCGCAGCCCGGCGCGGACCGGTACGGATCCCCGGTCTTCCCGTTCTGCCCTCCAATGTCGAGCGGCACCCGGTTCCGGGCGGCGGCACACGCACCTTGACCCTGGATGCCGGCGACGAGCTCACCGTGATCGACCGCGAGGGACGCCAGCGGTGCGAGCTCGTCGTGTTCGACACGGGCGGGCGCCCGGACCCCGCCCTGCTCGGTGCGAAGGGTGCGGGAGCTCCCGCAGGGATCACGGATTCCCTCAAGCGCGAGATTCCGTCGGCGAGGCGCGTCCGGGAGACCCTCGCCTCCCGGGGTCTCGATCTCGGCCGGGCAACCGCAGTCGAGCTCTTCGGGGACGATTCACGCGCCGGCGAGTCCGCCTCGTTCACGGCCACCGCCGCGGCGACCCTGGTGGCCGGCGCCCCGGGACGCCCGATGCGCCCGGACGAGCAATGCCCGCCGACCGAGATCGTGCTCTATGTCCGGCGCGCGCGGCGGACCAATCTCAAGGCGGCGAACGGCCCGCCCCCGCCGCTCGCGGACACTCTCCTCGATCTCAACATCCAGCCGGGCACGGCCCGCAGCTACGAGGTCAGGGCAGGTCAGCTCATCCAGATCGTCGACGTGAAGGGTCGCGAGTGCACCGACTTCCAGGCATTCAGCCTGCGTGCTCTCGACTGGGGCTCGGAGCGCGAGATCGACCCCACCACGACCCGCTCCCTGATGGGTTCGCTCTATCCCGGACCCGGCCTGTATTCGAAGTACTACACCGTCGATCACGAGCCCCTGCTCGAGCTCGTCCAGGACACCTGCGGGCGCCATGACTCGTTCGGGCTCGCGTGCACCGCACGCTATTACGAGGACCTGGGGTATCCCGGCCACCTGAACTGCTCCGACAACATCAACGCCGAGGCGGCACGCTTCGACATCCGGCCCCGCGCCGGATGGCCGGCAATCAATTTCTTCTTCAACACCATGCTCGAGGACACGAACGCGATCGGGATGGACGACCCCTGGTCGCGCCCGGGCGACTTCGTTCTCATGCGCGCGCTCACCGATCTCGTCTGCTTCTCGACCGCCTGCCCCTGCGACGTCGACCCGGCGAACGGATGGAGCCCGACCGACATCCAGGTCCGGGTGTACGACCGGAACGAGGATTTCAAGCCAGCCACGGGGTTCCGCATGACCGCCGACGCCGACGTCCGGATGACGAAGAACACCGGTTTCCACGACTGTTTCGCCGCGCACACGCGAAACTTCGTCGAGTACAACGGATACTGGCTCGCGCAGGAGTTTCCGGGGCACGGCGCCATCGCCGAGTACTGGGCCTGCCGGGAACGCGCCGCGGTGATGGACCTCTCCCCGCTTCGCAAGTACGAGGTGCTCGGCCCGGACGCGGAAGCGCTGATGCAACGGTGCGTGACCCGCGACGTGCGGCGGCTCGCGGTCGGACAGGTGGTCTATACCGCGATGTGCTACGAGCACGGCGGCATGATCGACGACGGCACCGTATTTCGTCTCGGCGACAACAACTTCCGGTGGATCGGAGGCAACGACGCGTCGGGGCTGTGGCTGCGAGAGCAGGCCGAGCGGCGCGGGCTCGACGCGTGGGTGAAGACTTCCACCGACGAGCTCGCGAACATTGCGGTGCAGGGCCCGCGCAGCCGGGAGATCCTCGAGCGGATCCTCTGGACCGCACCCACCTGGCAGACCGTCGCCGAGCTCGGCTGGTTCCGGTTCGCGGTCGCCCGGCTCCACGACTTCCACGGCATGGCGCTCGTCGTGTCCCGGACCGGTTACACCGGGGAGCTCGGCTACGAGCTCTTCTGCCACCCGAAGGACGCCAAGACGCTGTTCGATGCGGTCATGGAGGCGGGAGAGCCGTTCGGAATCGCTCCGTTCGGCCTCGCCGCCCTGGACATGGTCCGCATCGAGGCGGGGCTCGTCTTCGCCGGCTGCGAGTTCTGCGACCAGACCGACCCGTTCGAGGCCGGCATCGGGTTCACCGTGCCCCTAAAGTCGAAGAGCGACGACTTCATCGGCCGGGAGGCGCTCGAGCGGCGCAAGGCGCATCCGGTCCGCCGGCTCGTCGGGCTCGACATCGAGGGCGGAATCGTCCCGACCACCGGCGACTGCGTGCGGATCGGACGCGCCCAGGTCGGGGAGATCACCTCGGCGGTGCGCTCGCCGATTCTCGGCCGGGTGATCGCGCTGTGCCGCATGGACGTCACCCACGCGGCGACCGGGACCGAGGCCGAGATCGGCCAGCTCGACGGCCACCAGAAACGGATCCCGGCCCGGGTCGTCCCGTTCCCGCACTTCGACCCCGAGAAGCGACGGGTGCGCGGCGACTACGCCTGACCCGGTTTCGTCCGTTCCGCCCGCACGACGCCGGCCACCGCCGTGACCATTCTCGAGATTCGCAACCTCACCCGCCGGTTTGGCGGACTGTTCGCGGTGTCCGACCTCTCGTTCGCGGTCGACGAAGGGGAGATCCGGGGGCTCATCGGACCCAATGGCGCGGGCAAGACCACCACGTTCAACGTGATTGGCGGCTTCTATCCTCCCAGCGACGGTCACGTGCTCTTTCGCGGAGAGGACATCTCGGGAATGCCCACGAATGCCATCGCGGCACGGGGGCTCGTCAGGACGTTCCAGGCGACGACCCTCTTCCAGGAGCTCAGCGTGCTCGAGAACGTGCTGGTGGGCTGCCACCTGCAGGCACGTGCGAACCCGCTACGCACCCTGCTCGGTACCAACCGGACGCGCGAGGATGCGGCGCACGCGAGAGCGCGCGAGATCCTGGATTTCTTCGGACTCGGGAAGCGGGCGGACGATCCGGGCATGAGCCTGCCGCATGGGCTCCAGCGGGCCCTCGGCATCGCGGTCGCGTTCGCCGCCGAGCCGAAGCTCCTCCTCCTCGACGAGCCCTTTACCGGCATGAACCCGGAAGAGACCCGCCGGATGATGGAGATCGTCCGCAGGGTTCGCGATCGGGGGGTCACGATCCTGCTGGTGGAGCACGACATGCAGGCCGTGATGGGGCTCTGCGACCGGATCACGGTGCTCAACTTCGGCCGGCTGCTCACCGAAGGAACCCCCGAGGACGTGCGCCGCCATCCGGACGTGATCGAGGCATATCTCGGAGCGGCGGCAAGTGTTGCTTGAAGTCCGGAACGCGACCGTGCACTACCGCAAGGTGGCGGCCCTGCGGGGGGTCAGCATGGACGTTCCCGACGGCGCGGTGGTCACCATCATCGGCGCCAACGGCGCCGGAAAGAGCACGCTGCTCCGGGCCATCTCGGGTCTTGAGTCACTGTCGGCCGGCGAAATCCGGTTCGGCGGCGGTCGCATCGACGGAGCTCCACCCGAGGCGGTGGTGGCGCTCGGCGTCGCCCAGGTGCCGGAAGGCCGGCGCGTCTTTCCGGACCTCACGGTCCTGGAGAACCTCAACACGGGAGCCTATCTCCGGCGCGACCGGGAGGGGGTGGCACGGGACCTCGACGGGGTGTTCGAGCACTTTCCGCGTCTCAAGGAGCGACGCCGGCAATGGGCCAAGACCCTGTCGGGCGGGGAGCAGCAGATGCTCGCCATCGGACGGGCCCTCATGTCGAACCCGAAGCTCCTGCTTCTCGACGAGCCCACCATCGGCCTGTCGCCGGTGCTGGTGCAGGAGATGGCGCGGATCATCCGGGAGATCCACGAACGGGGCGTGCCCGTGGTCCTCGTGGAGCAGAACGCCGAGCTGGCCCTCCAGCTTGCCGACTACGCGTACGTGCTGGAGATCGGCTCGGTGGCCCTGCACGGACCTGCCGCCGATCTCCACGAGAACGAGCACGTCCGCCGCGCCTACCTCGGCACCTGACCCCGCTCCGCCCGGCCCTGCCCTGCCCTGCGCCGCCGGCCGTGGACCGTCATGATGGCGCAGGGATCGTTCGCCGACGGCCGGTGCGTCTCGCGCCGGACGGTCGGACCCCGGGGCGCGGCCGTCGCGGAGCCGGACGTTGCCCGTCCTCCGGGGCGGGTCCTGCGCCGGTCGGGAATTCAGACCTGGGTGCGGGTGCGGGCGAAGGCGCCCTTCAGCTTCGGCCCCAGGCTCTCGAGGCCATCCGGAAGGAAGAGGATCGAGGCGATGAGAATCGCCCCGTAGAGGAGGGGACGGGCCTGGTCCATCCCCAGCTCGCGGAGCACGATCTCGTTGACCACCGTCAGCGTGACGACGCCGACGACGGGGCCGTAGATCGTGGCCGTACCGCCCACGATGACCCATACCAGCACGTAGACCATCGCCTCCACGTCGAACTGGTTCGGATTCACCGTCCCCAGGTAGTGCGCGAGGAGGGCGCCGGCGAGCCCGCCGAAGAACGAGGCGATGACGAAGGCGAGGGTCCGGTACCGGCGTGTGTCGACCCCCACCGCTTCCGCGAGCTTGTCCTGCCAGTGGATCGCGTGGAACGTGAGCCCGATGCGGGAGTGTTCGAAGCGGTGCAGCAGCACCAGGGACACGGTGACGACGATGAGGCAGAAGTAGTAGTAGTTGACGGGATCGAAGAACGAGACGTCGACGAAGCCGATCTCGATGTCCGGAAAGGAGGGAACGAGCTTGATGCCCTTCGGTCCGCCGAAGGGTTCGCGGAACCGTTTCCAGCAGAGCCGGATGACCTCCCCGGCCGCGAACGACCCGATGAGGAAGTAGAACGCCTTCATCCGGAAGAGGGGAAAGCTGAGGACGTAGGCGGTGAGGGCGGCGACGACGGCGCCGAGCGGCATCGCGAGGGGAACCGGAATGCCCAAGCGTTTCGCGAGCAGCGTGCTCGCATAAGCGCCGACACCCACGATCACCATGTGCGCGAGCGACCATTCGCCCGTCAGGGTGAGGAGCCGGTAGCTCACCACCACCAGGACGTTGATGACGAGGAAGACCAGGACTTCCTTCTGCGAGAAGCTGAGCACGTGGGGCAGGACGATGAGCCCCACGAAGACCGCCGCAAGGGTGGCCCGATATCCCCAGCCGTTGCGTTCCTGCATCGATGAATCGCCTTCGGTCCGAAATCCGCTGCCTGCCTCGCCCGTGCCGCGTTCAGTCCCGCTCCCGGACTCCGAGGAGTCCGGTCGGGCGCAGGACGAGCACGAACAGCATGAGCAGCAAGCCGACGATGTCGGCGACGACGCCGTCGGAGAACGTCGTCACGAACGTGTGAACGAACCCGTAGAGAATCGCCGCCACGACGGCGCCCCCGAGGCTGCCGAGCCCGCCCACGATGGTGACGATGAAGGCGGTGACGATCACCGAGTGCCCCATGTACGGGTAGGTACGAACGAGGGGGGCCGCGAGGGCCCCCGCCACCCCCGCCATCGCCGCCGCGATGAACATCGCGAGCCGCGCCGTCCCGTTGATCGAGATCCCCTGCAGGGCGGCCGCCTCCGGGTCCTGCGCGCAGGCCCGAAGCGCCCAGCCGAAGCGAGTCCGGCGGAGGAACAACCAGAGCGAGACGAGCACGATCCCCGCCCCGACGATCACGTAGAGGCGCTGCAGGGCGACGACCACCCCGTCCAGGCCGAACAGGTGAAACGTCGCCTGGCTCGGCGGGGGGAGGTGCTCCATCCGCACCCCGAACCCCATGGCGATCGCGGCCTGCAGCATCAGCAACAGGCCGATGGAGGCGATGAGTCCCGCGAGCGGGTTGTCGCGCACCGGCCTGAACAGCGCCCGCTCCATCAGTATGCCGAGCCCTCCGACGAACACGAGCCCGATCATCACCGCGAGAAAGAAGGGGAACTCCCGGTCCGCGTACACGAACACGACGCAGTACGCCCCGAGCATGAACAGCTCGCCGTGGGCGAAGTTGACCACCCCCATTACCCCGAAGATGAGCATGAGGCCGACCGCGATCAGCGCCATGAAGCTCGCCGCGTAGACGGCGTTGACGCAGGTCTGCAGCAGAAGCTCGGTCATGGCTTCAGGGACGGTTCCGCTCGGCGGCGCGAAGCCTGCCCCACGCGCCCCCCGAAGTCGAGCGCGCGCGGACGGGGACGGGGGTTCGGACTCGTGGCCTGCCGTCGGACGGCGGGGAAGACGGGCGCTGCCCGCCTCCCCCGCCGATTCTCGATGGCGCGGCGGTTGCCGGCCGAAAGGCCGCAATCAGCCGCGCTGATGGTACATCTCGCCCATCTCGGTGAAGTGCTTGACCAGCAAGTTGCCGTGCATGGACCACCAGTCCGGGATGCTGCGGTATTCCTTGATGACCGCCTTGCCGTTCTCGATGACGACCACCGGCCAGTTGCCGACGAGGGCGTTGTCGATCCCGAACAGCTCCTTGCCCCACCAGCTCGCCTCGCCGAAGGCGTGCTTGCCGGTGCCGCCCTGCTTCATGCCGGCCAGCACGTCCTGCGGCTCCACGCTTCCCGCGCGCTGCGCACCCTGCACCCAGAGATCCATGATGGATGCGTACTCCCACGACACCGCGCTCCATTGGTCGGGCCATCGCTCGATGTACTCGGCGTAGAACTCGTTCGGCGCCGCGAAGTTGATTTGCGGCTCGTTGAGGGCCGGGTCGTCGAAGTCCGGGAACTGGAAGATGAACCCTTCCATGAACTCCTTCGAGGTCTTCTCGATGATCTGCTCGTAGTAGTCCGCGGTACAGGAGATGATCTTCCCCTTGAAGCCCTGCTGGTGCGCCTGCTCGCACAGGGGGTGCACGAAGTCCGCATACGCGGTGTCGAGGCACAGGATGTCCGGGTTGGACGACAGCAGCTTCGTCATTACCGGGGCGAAGTCGGTGGTCTCGAGACTGAAGAACACCGGGTCTTCGGACTGGATTCCGTGCGCTTCGAAGGCCGCGAGATAGGTGGCGACGGAAGGCCTCCCGAGGGCGTCGTCCTGGGCGCAGATCACCGCCGTCTTCAGTTCCGGCATGTTGTCGGCGAGCCACGAGACGCCGGTCACGTTGTAGATGGGATGCACCTCGCAGGGCGCGATGAGGTTCGGGGTGTCGGGCGACAGATCGCTCGGGAGCAGGGTCGACACCAGCATTCCCGATTCGTTGGAAATGCGCTGAACCCCCGGCCAGGTGTCGCCCCCGAGCATCATGATGAACTTGACGCCTTCATCGAACACGAGCTGAGAGGCACCGACCTTGGCCTTGTCGGTGGCGTACTCGTTGTCATAGGAGACGAACTCGACGTTGTAGGAATCGTCCCCGATCCGGACCCCGCCCGCCGCGTTGACCTGCTCGGCCCATATCCGGCAGCCGTACAGCCCGGGAAGCCCCCAGGCCGAGACCGGTCCGGTGAGGGGGGCGAGGAACCCGATCTTGACCGTCTTGTTCGCGGCGGAGAGCCTCGCCGGAGCGAGGCCGCCCGCCATGGCCGCGCCAGCGACCGTGGCGCCGAGAAACGTCCTCCTGCCGATCTTTCTCTGGTGCAGATTCTGTGACATTGGCTTCTCCCCTTGATTGCCGTCATCCCGCACGCCGTCCGGGCACGCATCCTTCGGTTCGCGGTTCAGGATTCTGTGAACCGGCACGGCTAACATACCACTTCTGTAACTGTTGGTAAAAATAAATGTACCAGTTATGTACCAGTTGTTAACCGCACATGACCAATCGCGGCCGCGCGACTATAATCCCGCCGGTCCGTGGCGTGCGGCGCGGCGGCGGGCGGGCG
>Ga0209021_1000938_pt1 | contig 32002 bp, 24 predicted proteins | sample PinacodermFT_FD_187299 | JGI IMG/M metagenome (GOLD analysis project Ga0209021, IMG submission 187299) | Host-associated microbial community of the marine sponge Aplysina aerophoba from Gulf of Piran - sponge pinacoderm, lysed by freeze-thaw... | ecosystem: Host-associated > Porifera > Sponge >... | reverse complement strand
ACGGACAGCGATCGCCTCCCCGATGCCGGCCGAGGCACCCGTGACGAGAACAGTCTTGCCGAGAAATCGAGTCTGCATGGGAGGGATGCGGCCGGCTGTCGCAACCGCCGCCAATGCATATTATAAGCCACCACCAGCAAACGGAACTGCCCTGAAATGTACGATACGAGCCGTGATCGGGAGCAACTGTATTGCTTTGCCCTGGCGGCGGCGTCCGCCTCAAGCCGCCCAACGCCGCCTTGCTGGCGGAGTGCGGAACGCCGAGCGACCGCGCCGGGATCGGCGATAGCCGCTCCCAAGCTACGAGCGCCAGTCGGGTGCTCGCCGGAGCTTGCGAGCTCGCCGGCAGGATGCGCAGCGGCAGGAACTGTTGAGGATGGACGGCGGTCGAGGGGTCTCTCTTGAGTCGCCAAGAAGATAGGCCGCCGCGGGGTTGGGCGACAGGTCGCAACGTAAGCTCCCGGAGAAGATCGAGGAGCGGGGCCGCAAGAGCCGTCGCCTGAGCGATCGAGCCTGGTCCGGCTTGGCACCCGCGCTAGACTGGAGCACGTGCGAAGGCGTCCCGGCTAGCTGGCAGCGTCCTCCTCCACACCTTGATCGGCGCAACGCCGGGCATTCGGCACACATGCGAATTCTTGTCTCGGCCGGGGAAGCGTCCGGGGACCGCTACGCGGCAGGATTGGTCAAGGCGCTCGCAGCGCGCCTGCCTCGCGCGCGCTTTTTTGGCTGTGCCGGGCCTCAGATGCGGATCCACGGCGTCGACGCGATCGTCCGCACGGAGGATCTTGCCGTGGTCGGATTGTTCGAGGTGACTCGCCACATCCCCCGCATCTATGGCCTGTTCCGCAGGCTTGAACGCGCGGCCGCGGAATCGCCGCCAGATCTGGCCATCCTTACCGACTCCCCGGACTTTAACCTTAGACTCGCAGCAAGGCTGCGCAGGGCCGGTATACCGGTCGTGTACTACGTGGCGCCCCAAGTTTGGGCCTGGCGCAAGGGGCGCATTCGGCAGATTCGAAGGCTGGTCGACCTGCTGCTGGTGATCTTCCCGTTCGAGGAGGGCTTCTTCCGCGAGCGGGGGGTGAGCGCCCACTTCGTGGGGCACCCGCTGTGCGATCTGGCAAAGGTCAGCTCCAATCGCGCTGACTTCCTCTCCGAGCACTCGTTCATCCCGGCCGAGCCGCTCGTCGCCCTGCTACCCGGCAGCCGCAAGGGCGAATCGCTCAGGCACCTGCCCGCACTTGAAGACGCCGCGCACCGGCTCGCGGCATCCGGAGTGCGGCAGTTCGTGCTGCCCGCTGCTGCGACGACCGGCGAGCGGTTCTTCGCAGAACGGTGGAAGGGCCCCCAGACCCGCATTGTCGAGGACCAAACTCAAGATTGCATTGGGCATGCTGATGTGGCCCTAGTGGCGAGCGGCAGCGCGACCGTGGAAACGGCCTTGCTGGGGACTCCCATGGTAAGTTTCTATAAGCTGTCTTGGTCGAGCTACTACTTGGCTCGGCTCTTGGTTGACGTGCGCTACCACACGATGGTCAACCTGCTTGCGGGTAGGCAGCTCATCACGGAATGTATCCAACACGAATGCACGGGGACGAAACTAGCGAGCGAGGCCATTCGTCTCCTTCAACAGGATGCCGAACGATGCCGAATGATCAGCGAGTTTTCGAACCTTCGCAGCACGCTCCAAGGCGAGGCGCCGGCGGCGGAAAGGGCTGCAGCCGCGATATGCGAACGCTTCTCCATTGGCTAGGCGCGACGACGCTGGTCGCCCTAGTTGTTGCGGGCAGTGCGGAATCTCGCCTGAGCGCACAAGATGCCGCCGCCGGGCCCCTGCTGGACGTGCAGCACTACAAGATCGATGCCCGGCTGAACATGGATGCCCAGCTGCTCGAGGCCACCGCGGAGGTGCATTTCATCCCGCGCGACCCGGCGGGCAATGCCGTGTTTCAATTGCACAACTCTCTCAACGTCGACTACGCCGAGATGGAGGACGGCACAAGCTTGGATCCCATCCGCTACCGGGGCGACTCGGCCGTGCACATCAGCTTCCCGGAGACGCTGCCGGTCGACCAGCCGCAAGTGATCCGGTTCGGCTACGGCGGGCGCCTGATCGGCTACGAGGAGTCCCCAGCCGAAGGCTACAGCTTGGCAGAGATCACGCCCGAACGGGCCATCTTGCTCTACGCCGGGCGCTGGTTTCCCGTCAACGGCTACGGGGCGGACCGCTTTACGTCCGACATTCGCGTAACAGTTCCGGAAGGACTGAAGGTGCTGGGCAGCGGCACGGGCGGCCGCGTTGAGGCTCTGGAGGGTGTCGAGCACCAGTTCGAGTTCAACTATCCGTCCTTCCCGGGTACCATCGCTGTGGTCCCCGAAGAGCCGGTACGAGCCTCTGCCGGCAACGCTTCGAGCGCTGTGTACATGCCCGGAGCGTCAGAGGACCTGGCCTTGGAATACGGCGAAGCAGCTGCCGAGATTGTCGAATTCTACTCCGACATGTTCGGCGCGCCGTATTCGAAATCCATCTACATCATTGAGATGGGCGAGTATGCTCCGGACGGGTACTGGGCGCCGGGCATGGTACTGATGAGCCCCTACGCCCGACGGGAAGCGCTGAATCGCCAGTTACTGGGCAAATTGGTCGCTAACCAGTGGTGGGGCACCATCGTCGGCGCCGGCAACAGCAACCACCTCTGGCTGGTGGACGGAACCGCGCAGTACTCCGCACTGCTGGAGGTTGAGGAGTCGGAAGGCGAGGAAGCCTTTCGGGAAGCCCTCAGCAGCACTCGCATCGAAGCGCTCACTTTCGACGAGGTGCCCCTGCGAGAGTCCGGCCGCGTGGGCGACTTCTCGCCGCAGATGAAGGCCCTGACGTCATCTCGCGGTGCGATGGTGCTGCATATGCTCCGCTGGCGCGTCGGCGACGAGCCGTTCTTCGGGGTCTTGCAAGAACTGATCAGTGGGCACACCTGGGGCACCCTGACGACCGACGATTTCCGCGTACTGTTCGAAGATGCCACGGGCAAGGACCTCGATGGGTTCTTCCTGCAATGGACCGAATCCAACATTACGCCCGAGTTCCAGCAGGAGTACACCATCTACAGGCTGGGTGGCAACGAAGGGTTCCGCGTGATCGGCAAGATCAACCAAGACATGGACACCTTCAGCATGCCGGTCGAACTCAAGGTCGAGACCGAGGGCGAGCCCGAGTTCCACGTGGTCGAGGTGGCGGGCGAAGCCTCAGACTTCCAGTTGGAGACTTTCGGAAAGCCCAGGGAAGTCATCCTAGACCCCAACCACCGCATTCTGAGGCTGGACGACGACACTCGGGTGCGCGTGGCGATCCGGCGGGGCGAGCAGTTGGTCGAACTCGGCTACTACCAAGAAGCCCTGATTGAATACCAGCGGGCCTTGGACATCAACCGTTTCAGTTCGCTGGCACACTACCGCACGGGCGAGGTATTCTTCCTGCAGAGCAACTTCCAGTCTGCCGCCAACGAGTTCCGCGAGGCCCTCAACGGCGACCGCGACCCGGCCTGGGTCGAGGTCTGGTCGCACATCAACCTGGGCAAGATCTTCGACATCACCGGGCAGCGCGAGCGCGCAGTCAACGAATACCAATTGGCTGTCAGGACGCGCGACGACACCCAGAACGCCCAAAACGAGGCCAGCAAGTACCTGGCCAACCCCTACCGGCGAGCGCGCGCGAAAGAGCGCACGTACTGACGGGTCGGGCACGCTGGCCCGGCCCGATCTCAGTACTTGGGGATGCTGGGGTCGACTTCGTCGCTCCAGCGCAGTATGCCGCCAGCTAGGTTCGTAACTCGGCTGAAGCCCATCTCCTTGAGCAGCCGCTGCGCCTTGCCGCTGCGGACGCCGCTCTTGCAATGGACCACGATGTCGGCCGTGGAGTCGAGCTCGTGGACATGCTCCGGCAGCGTGCCCAAGGGGATCAGGGTGGTCCCGGGGATCTTGGCAATCTCGAACTCGTGGGGCTCGCGTACGTCCAGAACGAAGACGTCGTCTCCGCTGTCCAGCCGGGACTTCAAAGCCGCGGGCGCAATCTCGGGCAGCCTTTCTTGCGCCGCAGCCTCGGCGGCCTGCTGCGGAATTCCGCAGAACTGTTGGTAATCGATCAACTCGCGCACCGTGGGATTGTCACCGCAGACCGGGCAGTCGGGATTGCGGCGGAGCCGCAACTCCCGGAAGCGCATGTTGAGCGCATCGTAGAGCAGCAGCCGCCCGCTCAGGGAGTCGCCCTTGCCGAGGACGATCTTGACAGCCTCGGTGGCCTGAATGCTGCCAATCACCGCCGGCAGAATGCCCAGCACGCCCCCCTCGGCGCAACTGGGCACCAACCCTGGCGGCGGCGGCTCGGGATACAGGCAGCGGTAGCACGGGCCGCCTTGGTGGTGAAACACCGTGGCCTGACCCTCAAAACGAAAGATCGAGCCGTAAGCGTTCGGCTTGCCCAGCAACACGCAGGCATCGTTGACCAGATAGCGCGTGGGGAAGTTATCCGTGCCGTCAACTACCAAGTCATACTCGGAGAGGATCTCGAACGCGTTATCGCTGGTCAACGCAGTCTGGTGCTTGTCGATAACCAAGCGGGGATTGATGTCTTGCATCGTCTCCGCGGCCGAGTCGATCTTGGGCCGACCCACGTCCTTGGAACCGTGAATCACCTGCCGTTGCAAGTTCGTCTCGTCGACGACATCGAAGTCCACGATGCCGATCCGACCGATGCCAACGGCAGCCAGATACAAGCCTAACGGTGCGCCAAGCCCCCCGGTTCCGACCATCAGTACGCGGGCGCCCTTGAGCCTGCGCTGCCCCTCCAGTCCGACCTCTGGAAGGATCAGGTGGCGGCTATAGCGCATGATTTCTTTGTTGGACAGCTCTGGCAGCGAAGGCTCGGCTGCGCCAATCACCGGCGCAGCCGTGGCGCCGCCGGCAATCGAGGGCACGATGCTGATGGTGCTGCCAGCCGCAAGTGCGGTGTCCTCTCGGTCCAAATAGCGGATGTCCTCGTCGTCCACGTACACATTGACGAAGCTCCGCAGCTTGCCCTGATCGTTGAAAAGGTTGCGCTCGACCTGCGGATGCGCAGCCACCAGCTGGCGCAGAGCCTCGCCCACGGTGCCGGACTCGACTTCGACCGAGTCGTTGCCGGCAACGAATTGCCGGAGGGGTGTTGGAATCAGAATCGTGGCCATGCTCTTCCTGCTCTTGATGCTAGCAATCGCCCTAATCTCTGTCAATGAACTAGGGATTCCGGCCCCGGGCCTCGCACTGGCCGGGTACGGGCGTCGCCGCGGCCTCGCTTTGCCAATCTCGTGTCGCGCTGTCGCGCTATAGTGACGGTCGGTCGCCTCGCCTCCCGTGTCCCGCCGCGCCTGGCAATCTAGGCAGCAGCATGTCGGTCCTATTCTTCGCAAATGCGGACGAGCTCAGGGAGTGGTTTCGCAACCACCACAAGACGGCCCGCGAGCAGTGGATCGGATACTACAAGGTTGCCACCGGCCAGCTTAGCGTGACGTGGGCGGAATCGGTCGACGTGGCGCTGTGCTTCGGGTGGATCGACGGGATTCGCAAGAGGGTCGACGAGCGCAGCTACAAGGTGCGCTTCACTCCCCGCCGCCCGGATAGCGGCTGGAGTGCGAGGAATATCGAGCGCATGCAAGCGCTCATGGGGGCTGGCTTGGTCGAGGAGAGCGCGCGGGCAACATTTGAATCGTCGGGCGAACTGCGCAGGGCACCAGCCGCTCATGAACTCGCGGCCGTGGCACTGCCGGAGGAATGCGAGAACCGGATCAGGGCGGTGCCGGAAGCTTGGGAGTGCTTCGCCGGCGCGCCGCGGTCGTACCGCAAGCAATGCGCGCACTGGATCATGAGCGCCAAGCGCGAGCAGACCCGCCGAAAGAGGCTCGCAATCCTGATCGAGTGCAGTTCGCGCGGAGAGCCCATACCGCCGCGGCGCTGGTCGGTCAAGAAGCCCTTGAGACGGTGAGCAACGCTATCGAAGGCCACGCGACCGGTCAAGTTGCCTCACGCTTTCCGGCTGTGCCGCACAGTGACTGGAACATGCTGATCCCAGCGATGCCCGCCGCGCCCGCCTCCGCACAAGTGGCGGCTCGTTCCGCCGTGATGCCGCCCAATGCCGCCACGGGTAGCGAGGACGCTGCGCAAGCTTCGCGCAGGCCGGCAAGACCGGGAATCTCGTCTAGGCCGGGCTTCGAACGCGTGGGGAACACCGGCCCGAACACAGCAAAATCAGCCCCTTCCAGCTCCGCTCGGCAAACTTCGTCGACGCTGTGCGCCGACACCGCTATCAGGAACCCTGTTGGCAGAACGGGCCTGAAATCGCGTGGAGCCGGCGATCCGGCCGGCAGGTGAACACCGTCCGCACCCGCGGCCAGGGCGACATCCAAGCGGCTGTTGACAAGGATCGCGGTTCGATATGGGCGGACTCTGGCCAAGGCGGCCCGGGCCAGATCGAGCAGGTCCCGAGGCGCCAAGTCCTTCTCGCGAAGTTGGATCCAAGAGCAGCCACGTCGGGCGTTCTCTTCGATGCAGTCGAGCAAGCTGCCCGGACAGGTGCTGCGATCTGTGATGTAGTAGCGTCGCATTGTCCGGTCCGTCTCATGCTGCGAACTCTGTAATGTTGACAGCAGTTGACTAAAATAAAGTCATGATTATATACTAAGGATTCACTCAGTCGCGGTGTGCCTGCGCCAAATCGGCAGCAGTTTGCGGGATCCGCCGCAAGGCACCCTAAGGCTCGGAGGGATACAGATGGGAAAGGTCATCGGAATCGATCTCGGCACCACGAATTCGGTCGTGGCAGTCATGCAAGCGGGGCAGTCTCAAGTGATCGCCAACCAAGAAGGCGAGCGTACCACGCCGTCGGTCGTGGCATTCAGCAAGAACGGTGACCGCTTGGTGGGCGAGACAGCCAAGCGGCAGGCCGTCACCAATCCAGAAGCCACGATTTCGTCGATCAAGCGTTTCATGGGCCGTCGCAGCTCCGAAGTCACCGAGGAGACGAAGAACGTCGCTTACAAGATCAGCGCTGCGGGGGACATTCTCAAGGTCACGATCGGAGCGGACAGCTATTCGCCGCAAGAGATCTCGGCCATGGTGCTGGGGAAGCTCAAGGAGGCGGCCGATGCCTATCTCGGCGAGAAGGTGACCGAAGCGGTCATCACGGTGCCGGCGTATTTCAACGACGCCCAGCGCCAGGCCACCAAGGACGCAGGCAAAATCGCGGGACTGGAAGTCCGCCGTATCATCAACGAGCCGACCGCCGCAGCCCTCGCCTATGGCTTGGACAAGAAGGAGAACCAGACCATTGCTGTTTACGACTTCGGCGGGGGCACGTTCGACATTTCGATCCTTGAGGTCGACGAGGGCGTCGTGGAGGTCAAGGCAACTAATGGCGACACGCACCTCGGCGGAGACAACATCGACAGCGTGCTGATCGACTGGCTGGTCGACGAATTCCGCAAGGAGCAAGGCATCGACCTGTCCCAGGACAGCATGGCCCTGCAGCGCCTGCGCGAAGCGGCCGAGAAGAGCAAGCGAGACCTGTCGACGCTGATGGAGACCGAGATCAACCTGCCCTTCATCACGGCCAACGAGACCGGCCCGAAGCACCTCGCGCGCAAGCTCACACGAGCACACCTCGAGCAGATGATCGACCCGCTGGTGCGCCGCACCCTCGAGCCTTGCAAGAAGGCGCTGACAGATGCCGGGCTGTCGCCGTCGGACATCGACGAGGTGGTCATGGTCGGAGGCTCGACCCGCATGCCGAGGGTTCAACAACTGGTCCAAGAGTTGTTCGGGCGGGAACCCCACAAAGGCGTCAACCCCGACGAGGTCGTGGCAACCGGCGCTGCCGTGCAAGGCGGCGTGTTGGGCGGCGAGGTCAAGGACGTGCTGCTGCTGGACGTCACGCCCTTGTCGCTGGGCATCGAGACCTTGGGCGGTGTGTTCACAAGATTGATCGAGCGCAACACGACAATCCCGACGCGCAAGTCCGAAGTATTCTCGACGGCGGCCGACAGCCAGACTTCGGTGGAGATCAAAGTCTTCCAAGGCGAGCGCTCCATGGCAGGCGACAACCGCTTGCTTGGGGTCTTCCAGCTGGTCGGCATTCCCCCCGCGCCGCGCGGAGTCCCGCAAGTCGAGGTCACCTTCGACATCGATGCCAACGGCATCCTGAACGTCTCGGCCAAGGACAAGGCCACCAGCAAACAGCAGCAGATCACCATCACCAGCTCATCGGGCCTGTCCCAAGAGGAGATCGAGAAGATGGCCCGCGATGCCGAAGAGCATTCAGCGGAGGACCATAAGCGCAAGGATGAGATCGAAGCCCGCAACCAAGCCGACGCGGTGATCTACTCCACGGAGAAGACCCTCAACGAGAACCGCGACAAGGTTGACGAGGCCGAAGCCAAGAAGATCGAGCAGGCCATCGAGGCTGCCCGAGAGGCAGTGAAGAGCGGCAGCACCGAGCAGATCAACAAGGCAGTGTCGGATCTGACCCAGGCCTCTCACGCGCTGGCCACGGCGATGTACGCCGCACAGCAAGGCAGCGCCGGTTCGGCTGACGCGCCGGGAGGCACCGGTGAAGCGCACGCCGAAAGCGGCCCTGACGATGTAGTGGAGGCGGAGTTCGAAGACGCGGACGAGAAGCCGAAGTCGTGAGTCGGGGGTGCCGCCCGAGCAGCACCGCCGCGCACCGTCTAGGCTAGATGGGCATGGCGGCCAACCGCAGCAAGGACTATTACGCGACGCTGGGAGTCTCCCGCAGTGCCAAGCCGGACGCCATCCGCACCGCCTACCGGCACTTGGCGCGCAAGCTGCACCCCGACGTCAACCCAGGCGACAAGGCGGCCGAGGAGCGTTTCAAGGACGTGCAGGAGGCCTACGACATCCTCGGCGATAAGGAGAAGCGAGGCATCTACGACCGTTACGGATTCTACTCCGAGCAGGTCCGCCAGCAGGCCGCTGGCGGGCAGGGCCAAGGCTTTGGATTCGACGGCTTCGATTTCAGCGACTTAGGGCGCCAAGGCTCCGCCGGGGCAAACTTGAGCGATCTCTTCGAGGGCGTCTTCGGCGGGGGACGGGGACGCGGACGAGGCGCTCACTCGCGCCGACCGGGCGAGGATCTCGAGTACGAGATGGACATCAGCTTCGACGGTGCCATCCGGGGCACCACCGAGCGCCTCAAGATCAGTCGTCAGGCCTCCTGCCCCCCGTGCAGCGGATCGGGCAACGCCCAGGGAGAGGCGCCGCGCGTCTGCAAGACCTGCGGCGGCACCGGTCAGTCGCAGCGCATGGCCGCCAACATGCGCTTCAGCGTTCCCTGCCCCGCTTGCGGACAGACCGGGCAGGTCCGGACGCCTTGCCCGCAGTGCGCTGGCGAGGGGCGCGCATCGGCCACCGACACCATCGACGTCCGGATCCCGCCGGGCACGGGAGAGAACGCCAGGCTCCGCCTGCAAGGCAAGGGCAATGCGGGGATCCTCGGGGGCGCCGCCGGTGACTTGTACATCATCGTGCATGTGGGCAAGCACCCGTTCTTCAAGCGCGATGGCTTCGACGTTCGGATCGAGGTGCCAATCACCCCCGCCGAGGCCGTGCTAGGCGCCAAGATCGAAGTGCCGACGATCGACGGTACAGCGCTCATGCGCATTCCGCCGGCGACGAGCTCGGGCAAGACGTTCAGGGTGCGGGGACGCGGCGTCACGGATCCGCGCAGCAACAAACGCGGCGACCAGTTCGTTAGAATCTCGATTGTCGTGCCCAAGATTCCGGACGAATCGACCAAGGACCTGATGCGGCGATACGCGGAGCGCAATCCTGAGAACCCGCGCGACTCGCTCGCCGATCTCGGCTGACCATGGCGAAGCAGCACAAGACGAAGGGCAGCTACACCATCTCGGTGGTGGCGGAACGCTTCGACGTGCATCCGCAAACGTTGCGCATGTACGAGCGCGAGGGCCTCTTGCAGCCATCCCGGACGGATGGCAACACGCGCCTCTACACCGACGAGGACATCGACCGGCTAGATGTGATCCTGTCGCTGACGCGCGACCTAGGCGTCAATCTCGCCGGAGTCGAGATCATCCTGAACATGCGCAGCAAGATGGACGCCATGCAGCGGCAGATGCGCGAGTTTGTAAGCTACGTCAACAGTTCCATGGACCCCGGCGACGACAGCGAGGACCCAATCTCCAACGCGCTAATCCCGCTTAGGGGCCGTATGCCGATGCGAGCCAGACGGAGGGACGAAGTGAGCGACCGCCCAACACCGATCGAGTCGAAGATCGTCGACCTATAACACTCTCCGCTATCGCTAACCCATCAGCGACCCGATCCACGAAAGCACGCCGATGGCGTGCAGAAAGACGACCGCGATACTGATGGGTACGGGATACTTTAGAGTCCACAGCCACGCGGAGTAAAACTTGGCTAGCGCACTGCCGGTCTCGAACTCCTTTCGCCTGAGAGCTCCGTCCATGCGCCAAGCTACGAACAAGGCGACACCAAGTCCGCCCAGCGGCAACGCCCAATTCGACACAAAGTAGTCGACAGCATTGAACCAGCCTCCGCTAGCCGTCGCCGGCACTCCGAAGAGGGCCACGACGATAGTGGCACCGACACAGGATTTGACGCGAGAGATTCCGTGATGGTCCACAACGTAAGCCGCGATGACTTCTAGAATGGCGATCGCGCTGGTCAGAGCGGCGAAGACGAGCATCACGAAGAAGATCACCGACAGGACCGCCCCGCCGGTCATCTGGGCGAGCGCGGTCGGCAGCGTCACAAACAGCAGTCCCGGCCCCGCCCCCGGCGCCATACCGAATGTGAACACGATCGGGAACAACACCATTGACGCCGCTAAGGCAACCAAAGTGTCGGCACCGGCAGTCGCGAGCGAGGCCGAAGCGAGATCATCTTGCGACCGCAAGTAACTGCCATAGGTGATCATGCTGCCCATGCCGAGACTGAGCGTGAAGAAGGAATGGCCGAGAGCCTCGAGTACACCGGCAGCGGTCAGCTTGTCCCAGTTCATGCCGAACAAGAAGGCCATCGCTTCGCCCCAACCCGGCATCGTCACGGCCTTGCCAAGAAGGATCAGGATCAACACGAACAATCCGGGCATCATGATCCGGGCCCAGCGCTCAATGCCGTGTGAGACGCCCGCCGCTACCACGCACATGGTGATGGCCAAGAACGCGAGCTGCCAGCCGACTCCGATCAGTGGCGTACCGGTTAAGTCGCCAAACAGGCCCTCGGCCTGACCCGCATCGATGCCGGCGATGGCGTTGGTTAGCGAGAGGTACGTGTAGTGCAACGCCCAGCCCGCAACCGTGGAGTAGTACGACAACAGCAGGAACGCGCCCACAACGGCCAGAATTCCAAACGCCACCCACTTGGACTTCGGATCCGACAGCTTGCGATAGGCATCGACCGCCGAAGACCGGGAAGCCCGCCCGAGCATGACCTCGGCCATCATCACCGGCACGCCGACGACCAGAATGCAGGCCAGGTAGACCAAGACGAACGCACCGCCACCGTTTTCGCCGGTGATATAGGGGAACTTCCATAGGTTGCCCAAGCCGACGGCCGAGCCGGCGGCGGCCAAAATGAACCCGGTCCGCGAGTTCCACTGGGCTCTAGGTGATTTGGAATGATTCGGCACGTCGTTCATGGTACTTGAACAGTGGCAAGGCCAAGCACTTCGGTGAGAAACAGCGTGCCCACGGCTCGCCGCAGCGACAGCGCTGGGTCCATGAGAGGGCACTCGGGGCTGCCGATTGCCTGGACGGTCGATCGAGCCGACGCCGCCCACTGGCCCGCCGGGGCGCGGACGGTCCTGGCCAGCGAGCTACCTGTTGGCTGGCTGCCTCGACACGATTCCGACATGCCGCGCGTTCGAACGAATTTGCCGTCGGAACGGCAGGTCGGTAGACGAACTGGCCGACAGCCCCCCGCAAAGGAACTGCGAGACTGGCGCACCATCCCGGATCTGCCGCGCTTCAAGGCGGAACCGGATCGGACCCCGTCCCGCTCGGCCGAGTCATCTGGGACGGTATCCGCGCTCGGCACAGGCCGTTCGCCCGTGCGATGCACAGCGCACACACGCCGTCTCGCCAGCGCGAGGCAACCCTCTGCGTTGGACAGAAGTCCTGGCCGCAGGCTACGCGGCCGGAACGGCCTCGTCGATGCCCTCCTCGCCCTCGGACTTGGCAATGATCGCCGCTCCGCAAGAGTCGCTGAATACGTTGATCACCGTGCGGTACATGTCCAGCGGACGATCGACGGCGAGCATCGCGCCGACGATCAGTTCGACTTGTGGCCCGGTCAGGTTCACAGCCTCCAGGACGATGAAGATTACGACAAGTCCTGCCGACGGAACTGCCGCGGCCCCGATGGATGCGAGCAAGGCCGTGAATACGACCAAGAGCTGCTGCTCAAACCCCAGTTGCGCACCGAGCACCTGTGCGATGAACATGACCCCCGCACATTCATAAAGCGCCGTTCCGTCCATGTTGACGGTCGCCCCCATCGGCAACACGAAGGAGGTAACGCGGTTGGATGCGCCGACCTTGTTCTCGACGGCGTCGATCGTGACCGGCAGTGTCGCGCCAGAGGAACTCGTTGAGAAGGCCATGACGATGGGCTGGACCATGTTTCGGAAGTGCGTGATCGGGTTGATACGGCCCACGAAGCGCAAGATCAGAGGCAGCGTGATCAACAAGTGGAAGGTCAGGCCCGCTACCAGCATCAGCGCATACAGGCCCAGCGCCTTGAAGGCTGCGAGCCCCGTCGTGCCCATCAGCTTGGCAATCAGGGCAAACACCCCGATTGGCGCGACCAGGCGGATAATGCCGCCAGTCAGACGCATCATCGCCTCGAAGGCCGATTCGAAAAAGCCCAGAAGCGGCCCGCGATGCGATTGCTGCAACGTGCTGATAGTGATGCCCAGAACGATGGAGAAGAAGATGATGGCCAGCATCTTCGCCTCGGCGGCCGCAGCGAAGACATTCTCCGGCACGATGTCGAGAATCAGATCCACCGGGGACTGAATCACGGTCAGGTGGGGCATCTCCTCGGTCTCAGCCCCGACGAGGTTCGCTCCCACGCCAGGCTGGATCAAGTTGACCATCACCAACCCCACGACGCACGCGCAGGCACTTGTCAGCATGTAGTAGCCCATCGTCTTGCCGAAGAGGCGGCCCAAACCGGCACCAGCACCGACCGAGGCGACACCTGTAACAATCGAAGTCAACACCAATGGCACGATGATCATCTTGAGAAGCTTGATGAACAGCGTTCCGAGCCAGCCGACCGCGTCGGCCAACGGCTCGCCTCCGATCAGGCCCGCGATCACGCCCAGCGCCATTGCGATGGCGATGCGCCAATGCAGTTGCTGGTGCCACTTGGCTCCCGCGATGACTTGGCTCATTTGGTTCCCTCCTAGCGGCCCGGCTCTGGTCGTTGCCGATTGTCGTGATCAAGCCCGCGGACGCGCTTCAGCCGAGGGTCTGTACCGAAGGTTAGCAGAAAGGGGCCTAGCGCTGTTGCAAGCAGCGAGGGGCGAGCGCCGGCATTCCATCTTGCAGCACTGCGATTGGCCCCGCAGCCGGCGGCACAAGCCTGCCTCGCCCTACGCGACGCCTGCTGTCGCAGATCACAGCCAGCAAGGGCACTATCCAAAGGCACCCGCATCTACACGATTTTGCGAAGAACTCCCGACACGTGTGCCCAACACGTGCTACTCTAGTCTAGTATTTTTCCCAGCTAGTCTTCTAGAAATGGGGAAGTTTCGGAAGTGGATCCGACACACGGTCCCCGCAATTGAACAGAGCGGGTGACGCGGGTCGGTGGCGGGCGAGCGCCGCTTCGGGCGCGACCGGGTGCGCTTGGTCTTGGCGGCGAGAGCGGTATCCCGGTAGCACCCGCCTTCAGCGGCGGGCGACAAAACAAGTACTGGAATCAAGAGAGAGCTATGCTTCATCACGATAAACCCACTTATGACCAGAGCCGAACGAGAGTAACACCTCGGACGCGCGAGATCCTGCGTATCGCGGCCAGCTTGGAAAAGACCAACATTGCCCGCGAAATCATGCTGGAGTGGCTAGAGAACGCATCTAAGACCGATCTGCCTGACGAGGCTTGGTCCGGCGACGCCTTCCACCACGAAGCCGATAAGCGGACGTTCACTGCCGTCCGCGCCAAAGAGGAGAACTCAGAGACCTGGGCGCTACGCTTCGTCGAACCCGAGGAGGGCGAGGTCGAACGGGAGTGGACCACCGAGATCGCCATCCGTGAGCGGCCCGGAGAGGACTCCGTGTTCAGCCTGCGGACCTTGGCAAAGTCCACCGAGATGAAGATGCGAGTACAGCCGCGGGTGCCTGGGTTCCTCGAGCATGTCGCCAAGGAATGCACAATGGAGCAGGGCGCGGCCAAGATCGAGAAAGAGCCGTGGGTCATCGAGTCTGAGTACGACGCGGCGAACCTGGCGGAGTTCTTGGTGGATCCCGACCGACGCACGCCGGCGTTCGTGCTGACGGTGCCCGAGGAATCGGAAGACCCCAATGTTCCGCTGCTGGACCCAGTGCCACTTACCCTGGACACCTTGGGAATCGCAAAGGTGATCGTGCTGCCAGCCGAGTACACATGGAAACTCACGAACCGCTTCGGCAAGCGCCTCTCGGTCTACCGCGGAGCCATGCGGGTGTACCTGACCGGCTTCAACGACCGCGCTGATCCTGAAGGCGGCCACGACTTATTCATGCCCCATCGCATGGACACCCCCGAAACGGCGGCCAAGTTGGGGTCGTTGCTGCGCTGGATGGCAGCCCGAGAGAGCTTGCGGGGCTGGCGCCTGGGTCAGGACGTGATCCCGTTCGTGTCGGCAATGGTGCCTTCCATCGAACTTGAGAGCGCGACCTTGGCCGAGAATGACGCGAGCGCAGCCGATCAGCTGGAAGCGTCGGCCCGCCATGTCTCGATGCTACGCGACGAACTCAAGCTCGCGATGGAGATCCAGCAGTCACTCACCGAAGAGAACCACTCCATCGAGAGCCGCATGCGGGAATCGGAGTCCAAGCTGCGCAAGACGCAAATGCGTCCGCGTCCATCGTTTGACCGCGGGTCCCGCCCGCCCTACGAAGATCGGGGCCGTCCGCAGTTCGACCGCGGCCAGCGCCCGTCGTATGGAGACAGGGCTCGCCCGTCGTTCGACCGGGGACCGCGGCAATTCGAGGACCGCGGCCAGCGCCCGTTCGAGGGACGCGGCCGGTCCTTCGAGGATCGCGGCCGCCCATCATTCGGCAGCCGGGGGCGCGGGCCGTACGACCGCGACCGCGACCGCGGCTTCGAGCGCGAGCGGCCCAAGCCAAGGTACTCGCAATACGGCGAGGATGATGACGATGTGGGCTACGGAGAGTAAGGGAGCCTAAACCCGCCCCTGTTCTCGGCGGCCAAACACCGCGAATCGCCAGGCGGCGGCCGGGCAGTTCATATGCAGGATCTACGAGGCAAGACGGCTCTAGTCACCGGCGGGTCACGAGGCATTGGCCGGGCCATATGCCTGGAACTGGCCAGCCGCGGGGCCGACGTGGCGGTGAACTACCACAGCCGTGCAGCCGCAGCGGAGCAAGCCGTCGCCGCTGTGCGCAGCCTTGGAGTGTCGGCCGTAGCGATCCAAGCCGACATTTCCAGACGCGCCGAAGTCGGCACGATGGCGAAACAGGTGACGGCCGAGTTGGGCCCGCCCGACATCTTGGTCAATAACGCCGGGCTGCTGTACGCAGGAGAATTGCTGGACTACGACGAGGACGAGTTCGACCAGATGTGGCGGACCAACGTCAAGGGGGTCCTGTACTGCTCTGAAGCGCTGGCACCCGAAATGATCAGGCGGGGCTGGGGCCGTATCGTCAACCTCGCCTCCAATGCGGCCATTGGCACCGCAATGGCAGGCACCACGCTCTACGCCGTGACGAAAGGGGCGGTGCTCACGCTAACGAAGCGCATGGCCTTCGAGCTGTCACCCAAGGGCATCACTGTGAACGCCGTGCTGCCGGGATTCACCAAGACCGACATGGTCCTGTCGGGCAAGTCTCAAGACGAGGCGGCCCGGCTGCTCCAGAACGTCTCCGAGCGTTCGCTGGTGGGTCGCGCAGGAGAACCAGAGGACATCGCACACCTGACAGGATTCCTGTGCTCCGCGGCGAGTGGATTCATCACCGGGCAATTCATGATGGCCGATGGCGGACGACAGGACTACCTGACCAAGGTGTAGCAGCCCGCACAAATCCGCCGACACTGACAAGGTACGGTCAATTGTCGGCCGAGGCCGCGGCCAGCGGCAGTGGCGGGCCTGCCAAGCGGGCGGTTGGCCCCGGGTATCACCGGTAGTCCGAGCACGCAGACCAATGCAGCAAGGTCACGTCTTGGCCCTCCCAGCGCAGTCGCGCTGCCCATGCGGCAGGCTAAGCGCGCTTCACGCGATACGGGAATCGATCCTCCGCTTGCCCGAGGTAGTCCAAGATCTCGCCATCGAGCTCGCCCATCAGGACCGCCCGCGAGGCGTCATCCGCCAGATTGTGCAACTGGTAGGGATCTTCTTGGTTGTCGTAGAGACACCAGCGGCCGATCTCGCCGCACGCGTAGGTGTAGCGATCGGTCCGGATCCCGCGAAAGATCGGCGATGTGTGGTTGACTCCGCCGCTGGCATGCGATTTCGCGATGTGCATCAGGAACTGGTGCTCCGGACCATCCACGGCGGCGCCCCGCGCGATCGCTGAGAGGTCCCTGCCGACGCAGACGTCCGGTACGGGAATCCCGGCCATGCCGCACAGCGTCGGATACAGGTCGATCGCCCCAAGCAGCGCGTCGCTGCGATGGCCGGCCGGCATCCCCGGCCCGCGCGCTACGAAGGGCACGCGGCACGACTCCTCGTGGGGAAGTCGCTTGCCGGTGCGGTTATGGGCGCCCAGCATCTCACCGTGATCCGATGTATAGACCACGATCGAATTGTCGGCCAGGCCAGTCCGGTCCAAGCACGCCATCAGCCGTCCGATTTCGATGTCCACGCCTTCCACGTGGGCGTTGTAGCCGGTCGTGTCGCGTCTCACGCTGCGCCCGCGCCCCCCGATACCCCGGGTCACAGTCTCTCCAGTGTTCGGCCGCAGCTGGAGATCTCCGCCCGGGTACTTGCGCATCAGTTCGGGCGGGGCATCACCGAAGGGTGGATGCGGAGGATTCAGCGAAAGCACTAGCATCCAAGGGCGGTCCTTGTTGCGCTCAATGAAGCTGATGGCGTCGTCGGTCATCAGCGTTGCGTTATACCCGGCCGGTACCTGCTGCTGACCGGAGGCTTGGTCATAGGTATGGGAGCGGTCGAAGTGCGGGTTCGTGTTGTACCATGCCCGCCACTCCGCGAAGCCGTGGCGCGCTTCGCCCTCCGGCTTGAGAGCATGCCCTTCGGCACCGCGCGCATCCAGATGCCACTTGCCGACATAGCCAGTGTGATAGCCGGCGTCGCGGAATGCCTTGCCAAGGCTGTACTCGGACCTCCGCAACGGATATGCGTTGTCAATGATCCCCGTCTGGTACGGCCAGCGTCCGGTCATGAGGATGCCCCTATAGGGCGAGCAGACTGGATAGTTCGACACGCAATGGGTGAACGTCGTGCCCTGCGATGCGAGACGGGCGAGGGCAGGGGTTTCGGCGTCGTTGTACGGCTCGCCCGGCATCGTGCAGGCCCTGTGCTGGTCGCTGAATACGAACAGCACATTGGGCATGCGCGGCTGCTGCGCGCTGGCCGAGGCGGCACCCGCCGCAGCCAAGCCCCGGAACACGTCTCTGCGAGAGGGATTCTGCGCTATCATGACGCTGGTATTCTAGCAGCGCACTCCGCGCACGCGAAGGGCGCCAAGACCGGCGCGCTCCATCCTGTCTAGGCAGCAAGTCCCGCAGTTCATGCCATCTAGAGACAGCGAGGCACTGGTACTGCGCAACTACCCGTACCGCGATGCGGACCTCATCGTAAGCTTCTTCACCCGCGAGCAAGGCAAGCTCCGCGGCGTGGCGAGCGGAGTGCGGCGCCCCAAGAACAACAAGTTCGGCATGGGGCTGGAGCGCCTGGCACTGTCGCATGTCTACTACCTGCAGAAAGAGAACCGAGACCTTGTCACGCTCCAGCGCGCCGAACTGGCCGGGCCGTCGAACTTGTGGAAGGCAACTTACCCAACGAGCATCGTCTTGGACGTGATCGCCGAGACGTCGGACCTGCTCCTGCCCGAGCACGAACCCAACGACACCTACTTCCGCTTGCTACGGCTGGTAGTAAACGAGTTTCGCCGGGGCATCGCAGAGAAAGACTCCAGCGATGGTGTCCAACCCTGGGCGGACCGCGCTCTGGTCTACTACCTGCTGTGGTCGGCGCGCCTGGGTGGCTGGCTGCCACCGCTTGGGCGCTGCATGGAATCGAACCAAGCCTTCGCTGCGGGCGAGCCCGCCTATTTCGGGGCCAATCGGGAGGGTCTGTTTCGCGCCGAATTCAAGGACGCTAACTCGTGGGCGCTCTCGCACGACGCGCGCGCACTGGCCGCGGCAATGCTCAAGCAGAGGCTGGACAAGTTGGATATTTCCCAGTGGCAAGAGCCGTCGGGCTTCGCGCTGCAGCGTTTCCTGCTGCAGCGCACTCAAGCCCAAGTCGAAGTGCAGCTCCGCGGAGTCCAAGCCCTGCGCGAACTCTGGCGCGACGGGCAGGCCTGGGAAGACTAGTTCGGTGTCGAAACGGGGTTCGCAGGATGCGGTGCCGACTCTGAACCGACATCCAGACGAAGCGTTCTTGGGGCCCGGTCCCGGACAATCTCCACCGCTACCAAGCGGTCCTCGGAAGCCGCCGCAAGCTTGCCCACCTCTGACGGGCGGTCCACCTGCTCGCCAGCGACCGAGACGATGACATCGCCGGCCTGGAGCCCGGCCATTTCAGAGATCGATCCGGATCGCACGTGGCGTACGAGCACCCCGCGCTCTACCCCAAAGAATGCCGCGAGCTGTCCGTCCAAGCTCTCCAGATCCGTGCCCAAACGCCGGTTTCTGGCGTTCATGCGGACTTGAGGGAACTCGAAGTCCAAGGCGAACCTCGACTGCGACCGAGGGCTTTCTGCCTCAAGATGCATGCGAGTCGTGCCGATCCTGTCCTTCACCGACTCAAGCTGTTTGGTGACCACCGCGATCGTCTCATTGACGGACCGCATCACCTCGCGCTCGCCGATCGCGACCTTCAGCATTGTGCGTTGGCCGTCCCGCACCAATCCCAGTTCCACGCTGCGGCCGATCGGCGTCTCGCGGACCAATCGGGCAAAGTGTTGGTAGCCCTGAACGCGCTCACCGCGATAGGTCAGGACGATGTCGCCCTCGCGCAGGCCGGATTGCTCGGCGGGGCTGTCGGCAGCGACGCTGCTGATCTCGATCCCGTGCGCGTCGACCAACCCGATATCGCGGGCGGTTTCGTCACTGATGTCCATCACTCCAATGCCGATGTAGCTGGCCGGGGCGAACACAATTCGTCCGTCAATGCCGGGTGCCGCTCCGACAGGCGCTGTGCCAACAAGGGCAGCACACACGATCAAGGTATTCTGGATGCGCGAATACACGGTCATTCCTCCTAGCCCACAGGGGTGCCGCCTAGCGGCTCTTCCTGATTTCGATGCGTCCCAAGCCGTTGCGGATCCTCACCACCGATCCCCCGCCATTGATCTCTCCGGCAGCCTGCTCGCTGACAGGCCCGAAGACACGCGACGAGCGCTGAATTTGGATGGAGGGGAATTCACTGGTAATGCCGCGCAGACCTCGAGCCAGGTCGATGCTCGCCTCGAGTGTCAGGGCCAGTGATTCCTGTAGTGACAGCACAATCGCGCCCACGGACGTGGTGATCTCAGAATCGTTCAGACTCGCACCCTCCTGCAGCGCCGCCACGATGTCCCCCGCCCCGCTGGCCAAGACCAGCGTCCCGCGTGCCTTGTCGATGCGGATGTCCCCGGCTCCCGCTTCGGCCTGCATTCCGTTGCGCACGTCAGCCGCCCAGATCAGTCCGCCGCCTGTCTTGGCCCGCACAGCACCTTCTACGCGTCCGATCTCGATGCTGCCGCCGCCGGTCTCCGCTCTGAGATCGCCGGCCACCGATGTCACTTGGATCATGCCGGCACTGGTGACGAGACGCGCTTGCCCGCCGGAGCGCGCAAGCACAATGCTGCCCCCGGCGGTCTCGCAATTCACCGGGCCCCCGATGGTGCCCAACCGCACGCTGCCGCCCGCAGTGGTCGCTGTCACCGCACCTTGGACGTCGTCGACTAGGATCGAGCCCCCAACGGCGTGAGCAGTGACCGAACCGGCAATACCTTGGATGACAATGCCGCCCGCTCGCGTCACTAAGTCGATCTCAGCAGTCGCCTTGGGGACTTCGATGTCGAGCAGGAATTCGACCCTGCAATTGCCGCAGACCGGATTCCGGAGATTCATAGCCAAGGTTTGGCCCGAGGGACGTTCGAAGACCACCCCGGATTCTTGGAATACAACCGGGACCCACTTGCCACCACGCTCGGACCTACCGCGTGTCGTAAGCGTATAGCGCACGTCGTCACGGTCCACCCCGCGCACCACGACCCGGCCGCTGGCGCGAACTTCAATCCGCTCGGCCGCTGCCGCCTGACCGGTCCACTCTTGCGTCCAGCGCCGCCCGTCCCGCTCTGGCTGCGCCGACAGGACGGCCGCCATGGCCAAAGCCGCGCCAACTGCGCCGAAGACCGGCATACACCTCCGAAGTGGCATTGCTTCAGAAACGCTCCATCGACGCGTCAAGTACGTCCAAGATGCGCTCACTCTCGTGCAGCACGAAGGGGTTCTGCTCGCGCTCCACCAGCTCCTGCAGCGCACCTGCCAAGTCCCGGCCGGGATGCTGGCCTAGCAGTTGGATCGCATGAATCCGCATGCCGGCGAGCGGATCCGAACGCAAGATCTCGACGAGGGCCGCCCGCACGTCCGGCTCAGCAATTTGCCCCTTCACCGAGTCGAGTGCCTTCAGCCTGATGCCGGGGTTCTGGTCCTCCAGCATGGAGCGCAGCAAGATGCGGCGCACCTCGCTGTCGGATGCATGCCCCTGCAGGGCTTCCAGCGACGAAAGCCGCGCCCCGGCATGCGATTCCCGCACCGTGTCCATGAGCATCCCGCGGATGAACGGATCCGACGAGTCGCCGCTGACCACTCTACGCTCCTCCAGCACGATCCGGACCTGGCCCCCGACAGGGTCGAGTTGGACGGTCTCGATCCCTGTCAGGGTGTGGTCGGCATCGAAGGACAACGGAGTGCCGGAACCGGCTGACGCCGGGGAGGCCGGAGCGAGATATCTGGTCGGCCAGCCATCGCGCCCGGCAAAGAAGCCTACAAACAACAGGGCAGCCGCCATGGCAGGTTGCCAAACGATTGGCCGAGCGGCGAGCGCCGAGCGCAGGTTGCGCAGGTGCCGACCCACTCGGCGCAGCGGCGAGGCAGTGCGGCCTAGATTACCCTCGGCGGCAACTGCCAGCGCTAGTTCGTGGCGACAATCATCCAACAGAGAGCCCGCCTCGGCATCGGCATCGACATCGTTGAGCGAGAGCAGAAACGCCTCTTCCTCATCGAACAAGGCCCGAAACTCGGGCGTCTCGTCGCGGAAGCGCTCGACCTCCTTGCGGTCGGCCAGGCCCAGCTCGCCGTAGAGATACAGGCGAATGCGCTGCCGCAGAAGGTCGCTCTCGAGCGCTGCGCGATCGTCAGGCGCGGACATCCTGCAACTCCTTGCGCAGTTTCTTAGTGGCGCGGAACAAGCACTGCTTGGCAGACTCCTCGCTCATGGAGCAGGTCTCGCCGATCTGGCGTAGGCGCATGCCCTCGTGGTGGCGCAGGGTGAAGACCAAGCGCTCTCGGTCCGAGAGCGTGGCGAGCGCAACTTTGATGCGCCGCGAAATCTCGGCGCTGCCCAGCATCTGCTCGGGGGAACTGGCGGGACGCGAATCGGCCGCAAGCTGCAGCGGCGAGCGGCCCGTCTCATTGTCGGCGTCGAAGACGCCGAACTCGGGACGCGCCTTGCGGCGCCGCAAGTAGTCCAAGCAAACGTTGGTAGCGATGCGGTAGAGCCAAGTGTGGAAGCGACACTGGAAGCGGAATGTGTCCAGCTTGCGATACGCCTTGATGAAAGCGTCTTGATAGGCGTCTTGGGCATCCTCCCGTGACGGCAGCAGCCGCAGGGCGATACGCAGCACGCTGCGGTCGTAGCGTCGCACCAATTCAGCGAACGCCCCTTGGTCTCCGCTTTGGGCGGCTTCAACAAGACGCCGCTCCGTGTGGTCGTCGTGGGCCGGATTCAATCCGAAAGGTAGACTTTCCGCCTTTACCGCCTGCACTTTTGCACTGTCCTTCCGCATGGTTGGACGCACCAGATGGCTGAAACGTTAGCCGAGCGGGCCGACTGGCCGTGTCAAACGATCCAGCCTCCTCCCAATACGCAGTCACCGTCATAAAAGACCGCCGCCTGACCGGGCGTGACTGCGCACTGCGGTTCGTCAAAGACGACTTCCGCCCGATCCGGCGCACCGCCAATGGGTCGGATCTCGGCCCAGGCCAGGGGCGCGCGGTAGCGGATCTTGGCCTGGGCGCGCACGGGCTCTCGCAGCGCATCGAAGCGGATCCAATTCGGGTCGCGAATCCGGCACTCCGCGCGCAACAGGGACTCCTTGGGGCCGACCACCACCTTGCGATCGGATGCTTGGATCTCGGTCACGTAGACAGGCTTGCCGACGGCAATGCCTAGCCCGCGGCGCTGGCCGACGGTGAAGTGATGGACGCCCCCGTGCTCCCCCAAAACCGCCCCATCCTCGGAAACCACCTCTCCCGGCTCAGCGCCGCCCGGGCCGGCGCCGTGCTCGCGGTATGCCTCGACAAAGCTGGCGTAGTCACCGTTGGGCACAAAGCAGATCTCGCGGCTCTCCGCCTTGTTGGCGATATCAAGCCCGAGATCCCGGGCCAACTTGCGCACCTCGGCCTTGTCCATCGATCCGAGCGGGAACCGCGTGCGCGCAAGCTGCTGTTGCGTCAGGCCAAACAGGAAATATGACTGGTCACGTGACTGGTCCACGCCAGCGAACAGCAGATGCCTGCCAGATTCGCGGTCGTACTCGATCCGGGCGTAATGTCCGGTGGCGACAGTCTCGGCCCCGACGTGACTGGCGGTCTCCAAGAAGCGGTCAAACTTCAAGAAGTTGTTGCACAGCGTGCATGGAATCGGTGTCCGCCCGGCCAGGTAGTCCGCCACGAATGGCTGCACCACCTGGCGCTCGAAGCTCTCTTCGAAATTGACGACGTAGTAGGGAATCCCCAGCCGTTGCGCAACCCAGCGGGCGTCGTAGACGTCGTCCAGGGAGCAACACCTGCCGGACGCCCCGCCCTCGGGAAGCAGTTGCGGCATGCGCTGCTGGTCCCACAGCTGCATCGTCATGCCCACGATTGGCTGGCGCCGGCTGTGCAACAGCGCAGCCACGGCGGAGGAGTCCACCCCGCCGCTCATAGCCACCGCCACAAGAGAGTCCGACACTGCTCTCAGCGTAGCGCTTCGCGCCGGGGGCGCGGGGCTACCAGCCGATCTGTCTGCCCTCGTTCTCGCGCTGCAAGTGCTCCACCAGCGGGGAGAAGTAGTCCAGCATCGCCTTGGTGGAGACTTCGCTGCCAGTCTTCTCGAGCACGACCTCACGCCAATCGCGCGTGGCGCCGAGACTTAGCAGCTCCCACAGGAACTCGCCGACCTCCTCGTTGCCGTAGTAGTTGCAGTTGCGCGGATCCTGCTTAAGGATGTTGTTGGCGATATAGGTATGCAACTGGTACTTGATCACGAACGCCATCGCGTAGTCGTAGTACTGCGCAGGGTCATCCGTGATGTGGGTCTTGGTGCAAGCGTCGCAATACTCCTCGCCACGCGGGCTGGGAGGCTCGATGCCTTGAAACCGTCCGGCGTATTCCCACCAGCGCTGGTTGAACTCGTCGACCGGCAGATTTTCCTCGTACAGATCGTGCTCGAAGAATGACATTGTCCCGGCAGCGAAGGGAATGAACACCACGGCCTGGTCTAGGGCCTCGTCCAGCAGCCAAGCGATCTCGTCGATCTCCGCGTCCTGTTCCAGCAGGCCGATCTCCTTCAGGTATGCGGGCTGGCGGGCGGCAATCCCGATCAGATCGCCGACCGCTTCGTGAAAGGCCCGGTTGGCGCCTTCCCGCAATGCCAGCGGTACGTCGGCGCTGCTATAGGCCATGTAGTAGTAGATGTGCCCCAACTCGTGGTGCGAGGTTTCGAACCAGCGCCAGTTGTTCTCGACGCTCATTAGCGAGCGCACGTCGCTCTCCAGATTCATGTGCCATGCCGATGCGTGGGTGTTCTTCTTGCGCTCTGCTCCGGGCGGCAGAGGATAGAGGTCCGACTTGTCGTAGAACGACTGCGGCAGAGACGGCATGCCAAGCGACGTGTAGAATGCCTCGGCTTGGCGGACAATCCACTGCGGATCCTGCTCCTCGACCAGTTCGTCGAGGTCGACTCCGCTGCTGAGGCCGGGCCAAGCTTGCGCCCAGCGGTTGCCGATCCAATGCGCCGGGATCTTGTCCGGGACCGGTTGGTTGTAGCGCTGCGCCAACTCGTGCTTGGTCCATGTGTGGAGTTGCTCGTAGAGTGGTTTTAGGTCTTGGTTGAAGCGTTCCATCATGGCCATCATTTCGCCCACGGTCATGCCGTAGTCGTCCACCTGCAGCGCGAAGAACGAGTCGTAACCCATCTCTTGGGCGACTTGGTTGCGCAGGCTGCGCAGCTCTCCGATGCCCTGCTTGAGAGCGGGACCGGTCTGTTTCGCAACCTCCCAGATCTTGCGCCGCTCGGGCTCGTCCGTGGAAGTAACTAGCACCTCGTCGATCTGATTGGGTGTCACAACTTCGACACAACGCTCGCCGGACCTCTCGGCACAGAACTCGAACGAGTCCAAGATCGCGCTCTGCTCCGCTTCCGCCGACACGCGGTTGGCCACGACTTCCGGGATAGTGCCCGGGTACTCGGCGGACGCCATCAGCACTTTGCGCAGTTGGCGCTTGGTTCCGTCGTCAAGTTGCGCCTCGTTCGCGAGCAACTGCTTGACCGTGTCGATCACCCACGGATTGCCGGTGATCGACGCCATGACCTGCTCTGCGCCGATTCGCTCGCCCACATGTAGCTCTGTCACGTCGGTGGACGACTTCCAGAACGACTCGGCCACGATGGGATACATCCCCTTGAGGAGGTGTTCGTAGGTCGCCAAGAATTCGTCGGCCTCCGCTTGCGGACTCGGGGAACAGCCGCCGAGAAGCATTAGCGTGAAGGCACCGACACAGACCCGGCTTGCCGTCGATGTGAGTCTTGTCATCACTTGCCATTCTACGTGCCGCCCGCGTGAGGCAACACGCAGGGCTGGCCGAATCGCGGCCTCGTCAGCCGGCTTAGCCGGTAACTGCGAGAGCTCGTTGCGGACGCCCTCGCTGAGAACACACTCCCGCTGGGCCGTGGGCCGAGGCTGGGAGCGGCTGGGAGTGCGAGTCGTTGCAGCCGACCGCCCCGGTTGCCTATGCTGAAGAAGGGAGGCCTGCTGCCGTGGGGGGTGCCCGATTCCCTCCTTGAGGACGCCCGTTAGCTTCGTGGCGGCACCACTCAATCCAGACTCGGTTGCATCTTAGCGCCGACGAATCAAGGATCACCCAAGAACATGAAGAATCATCCTCGTCTTGCATTGCTGCTAGTTGCAGTCCTAGCCGTGGCTGGCTGTAGCGTTCCGGAACCGTCCAGCGGGCCAGCCATGCCACTGGGCGAGACCTACTCCATCGAGCCGCCGCTGGGGCTGCCGGACATGGCTATTCCTGCGGACAATCCGCCGACCACCCTAACCATCGCGCTGGGTCGCAAGCTGTTCTACGACAAGGCACTCTCAGTGGACAAGTCGATCGCGTGCGCGAGCTGCCACGAGCCCGCAGCTGGATTCGCGGATCCCGACCAGTTCTCCGAGGGTGTCCGTGGTCAGTTCGGCGACCGACAGGCGCCGCCGGTCATCAATGCCGCCTACTTCGACACCCATTTCTGGGATGGTCGAGCCGCGGGCCTTGAAGAGCAGGCAGGCGGGCCGGTCGAGAACCCGATCGAAATGGCCTTCACGCACCAGGGCGTCGTCGAGCGCCTGTCTGACGACCCGGTCTACCCGGAATTGTTCGAGGAAGCGTGGGGCGAGGGCCCGATCTCGTTCGAGATGGTGGCCAAGTCCATCGCCAGCTTCGAGCGCACCGTGCTGGTCGGCAATTCCCCGTTCGACCGCTACATGTTCGGTGGCGACAAGGAAGCCATGAGCGCCGAAGCCATCCGCGGTCTCGACGTGTTCACCGATCCGGAGAAGGGTAATTGCGCGGTGTGCCACGAAATCAACGAAGAAGAGGGCTATGCACTGTTCACTGACAACAAGTTCCACAACCTCGGCGTCGGAGCGGAAATTGACGGCTCGTTTGGCGATCCGGGCCGGTTCAAGATCAGCCAGGTCGAGACTGACACGGGAGCTTTCAAGACACCGCACCTGCGCAACATCGCCGACAGCGATCCGTACATGCACGACGGGCACCTGAAGACTCTCAAGGAGGTCGTGGACTTCTATGTCGGCGCTGGAAACTCGAACGATTTTCGCGACGAGGAGATCCAAGAACTCGACCATCTCAGCGCCCAGGAGCGCGCCGACCTGATCGCGTTCTTGGAGGCACTCAGCGGCGAGTATCCCGACAACGTCGGGCCGCCGGACGGAGCCACAGCGTACCGCCACGTGTCGGCCGAGTCGCTGGCGCGGGGCTGCTTTCGAGCCGACATCTAGCCAAGCTTCACGCGGGAGTAGCGGCTAGGCCGTCAGCCCGGCGCTCCCGCGCACCATTCCATCTTGGGCGGCCACAGCGGCGATCGAGCGCGACTGCAGTCGCGCAGCGATAGCCGGCCGTCCAGTGAATCCACTCCCGCTCATCCTTGGCTCGATCCTCGGCGGTGGAGCCGTGGTGTTTTCGATGCACGGCCAAGGTGGCGGCGTTCTGTACACCCCCATCCAACTCTTGTTCGGCATCCCGATCCATGTGGCGGCTGTCCAGAGCCTGTGGTTCACGATCCTCACCACGCTGTCGGCGGTGCTGCTTTTCCGCAAGGAGCAACATGTCGACTGGAAGCTCTCGGTTGTGCTGGAGTCCTCCAGCTTCGTCGGTGCATTCGGCGGCGGGTACGTCGCCCGGCTGTTCCCGCCGACGGCACTCTCCATCGGGCTGGCGGTTCTACTCGTTGCGTCTGGAATCGTCATGCTTTCTGATCTGAGCCCACACGTGAACACTTCGGGTCGGCGCTCACGCCTCGAGTGGCTCAGAGAACGGGCGGGCGAGATCTACCGCATCCATCTCGGCAAGGGATTGCCGCTGTCGTTTCTGATAGGCATAACGTCCGGACTCACGGGTGCCGCCGGAGGCTATCTGAAAATCCCCATGCTGGTGCGGTTGTTCGGCGTCCCGATCAAGGTGGCATTCGGTTCGTCGGCATTCATGGTGAGCCTGACCGCGGCGGGTGGGCTGCTAGGCCATGTTCTTGCCAAGGGAGCAGTCCAGTGGCAAAATCCGCTGCTACTTGGAGCATTTGTGCTGGCGGGGGCTCAGATCGGGCCGAGGATTGCAGTGCTTTCCAAGCCCGAGACGCTGCGCAGGCGGTTCTCGGCGTACCTGTTCGTGATCGCGGCGCTAGTCTTGGTCAGCCTATGGTTCTCGCCTTTCACGATTCGATCCGGCCATTGAAACAACAAGTCGCCGATAGTCCTCAATTCTAAGCAGCACATGCGTAGATTCGCCCTGGTGGGTGATGGAGACGGGGCCCGACTCTGCCGCGGCCTTGGCATGTCCGATGTCCTGCGTCAGTTCGCAACTGGTTGCACTGGTGGTGATCGTGGCCGGCCTCAAGGGCACATGCAGTAGTGTTCGTACTTGCCCGAAAGGCATGCGAGAGCTGGGAGCTATCGCACACACACCCAGTTAGTCGGGACCTGAGTTGTCTAGCAGCTGGACGATTCCTACTACCGTGTCGTACGAAGTATCAAAACGCTGCAGCGAAGGCCTAGCACGAGCGGTCTGGGCAGCCTGGGCGCGGGGCGGCAAGCGCGGGGAAAGGCTGCTTTGACGCCCGGCAAGGCGTTGTGCAGAACGCAGGCGCGAGGGGGTGCCAGCTAGCGCCGGAAAGGCGCGGCGAGGACCAAGTCGAGGGCCTCCTGCGGGCGGGCGCAGTTACCGAGTGCGTCTAGGGTTTTTCCGAATGGCTCAATCAGCGAAACGTATGCGTGAATGCATTCGGTGCCATGAAATACCATAGATGCATCATTAGACACACCCATATAGTCACTTCATTGTGTAACGTCATCGAGTGCGTCGGAGAGGGTGCGCTTCGACAACATGGCGGTCGGAACCGGATCTTCCGCCTCGAGCCACCCTCTCTTTCCGTCATTAGACGGCAGTTCTCACCAAGGTCCTGGCGCTCCAGCCAGCGGTTCTGCCGAGTCTGGCAGGTAACGCTCAGCTCCAATGTACCGCTCGGAGGGCGAAAAATTTGATGGAAGCGCTCTCGCTTCAAGAGATAGCCGAACTGATCGGCCTCCAGGGTGCACTAGAACACCAGGGATCTTTGCTGTCCTTGGGGCTGCTGATCATAGTCGCCAAGTTGACCGAGGGCGTTTTCCGCCATTTGCGCCTGAAGGCGATTGTCGCCTACGCGACGGCGGGAATACTGCTGGGCCCCGTTCTTCGGCTATCCGGCATCTGGTGGATTGAGTCTTCACTGCACCTCGAACTGCTGCTGACGCTGGGCATTTTCCTGTTCTTTTTCCTGATCGGGATCGACGAGGTTGACATATCCAGCTTCATGTCATCCATCAGTGGCCGCTATTTCCTCGCTGCCATCCTTTCCGTAGTCTTTTCATTGGGGATTTCGATGCTGGTCACTACGGAAGTCATTTTCGATTTCGGACTCCACCTGAGTTTCATGGAGTCGCTGGCCTTGGCCGGAGTGCTGTCGATGACCAGCCTGGGCATCGTGGCCAAAGTGCTCGCTGACGACGGCCATCTGAAGAGACCGATCGGGCTACAGATTTTCACGGTGGTGATCATTGCCGAGTTGGTCGTGTTGCTGCTGGTCGGGTTCAGCATAGGTGAGCACAACCAACAGGTATCGGCAGTCGGGATACTGGTCTTATTGGCCAAAATTGCCGGCTTTACGGTGGTGTCTTGGGTATTGATGTCCCGAGTGCTGCCTCCGGTGATCGCGGTGTGCCAGCGGGTAATCCAGGTTCCACAGCTGTCGCTGGGCCTGCTGTTCGGGGTGCTGTTCCTGATGGTGTTCGGTGCGGAAGTGATGGGCTTGCACGGCTCACTGGGGGCTTTGCTGTTGGGAGCATCGCTGTCCGGGCTGTCCTATCAGGTGCGACGTGAGATCATCCCCGGACTCCGCAGTGTTGCGGACGGATTGCTCGTGCCCCTCTTCTTCGCTTCGGCCGGATTGAGCTTCAGTTTCTCATTCGTAGCCTTGCCGCTATGGACTATGGCCGGGTTGGCGCTGATCCCGCTGTTTGGGAACTTTGCCGGTGCTTTCATCGGCGCCTACGTTTCTCGGCTCACGGTTCCGTACGCCGTCGCTTCCGGACTGATGGGAAAAGGAGTGGCGGAAATCGCACTGCTGCTCGTCCTGTGGGATTCGGGCGTCATCGACGAGGCCGTGTTCTCCTTCCTAGTGCTGGTCATGTTCGGTTACATCTTTATCATGCCGCCGGTGATCAGCTACACAGTCAACCGAGCCAGTCGCCGGACCGGCCTGCCGAACGAGCTGGACGACATTCCCCGGGGCATCGCCCGATTCGCGCTGGATGACATCACGGTTGACGACATCTTAGACCGGACGCAGCGGCATCCGAGTTCTGCATTATCGGTGGCCGACCTCACCAACGATTGGATGTCCTCCCACCAGCACGACTATGTGGTGGTCGATGATGACGACATAGTCGGCATCGTCTCCGTGGAGATGCTCAGATACTTGCCTAAGGGTTCGTGGGCCGAAACCCCGCTCAAAGAAGTGATCCGTCGGGAACCCCCGCTCGCCTGTCCTGACGAGCATATTGAAGATGTGCTGCAACGTATGTCCGAGAACTCCGTTTCCGTGATGCCTGTCGTAGAGCGGGAATCCCAAGAGTTCTTGGGATCGGTTAGCAGAAGCGACATCGTGGAACTCATGGTCGCGCAGGCCACCGGCGAGCATTGAGGTGACGGCCTCGCCTGCAATGCTACGTCAATTTCCGATTTCTTCGGAATTGTTCCCTCAAGGCGATCCCTACTGCCGGCACAATTGAAACGAGCTCAGGCAAGGAGGACGGAAATGAAGCTGACCAGATGTTCGGTATTCCGACCGATGTCCTCGGTGATGACGGCTGGCTTGCTGGTGGCAGCCTTGGGCATAGCGTGTCGGGACGGGCAGGACGAAACCACACAAGAGCACAGCGCAGGACCAACAACTGCACAGTCCACCGCAACGATGGAGCATGGAGATGAAGGAAGCCCCGGGGTCTCCGACGGCCAAGTTCTATTCGGCCAGTCCGCCGCTTTCACTGGGCCAGCCCAAGAACTGGGCAAGCAGATGCGCTTGGGCATCGAGGCGGCGTTTCACGAGGCCAACCAAGCGGGCGGCGTCCATGGTCGCCAGTTGAAGATCGAGGCCTTGGACGATGCCTACGAAGACGACTATGCCCATATCAACACCGAGCGGTTGATCGAGAATAACCGGGTGTTTGCCCTCATCGGAGCCGTTGGTACGCCCACCTCCCGAGCAGCTTCCCCGCTGGCGCACTCGGCAGGTGTGCCCTTTCTGGCGCCATTTACCGGCGCGGAGTTTCTGCGCGACCCTCGCTTGGACAACGTGCTCAACTTCCGCGCCTCGTACTACCAAGAAACCGAGGAGATGGTGGCCCGTCTCACGGAGGATCTGAGCGTTACTCGCGTAGCCGTTCTCTACCAGAACGATTCTTACGGCCGGAACGGGCTGGAGGGCACACTGCTGGCGTTGGAACGCCGGGGACTGAAACCGGTCGTGTCTTGGCACTACCAGCGCAATACCAGGGCCGTGAAGGGGGCTGCGCTCAGAATCACGGCGGCCAATCCGGAGGCCGTCATTCTGATCGGCTCCTATGCGCCTGTCGTCAGGACTATCGAATTGGTACGGCGTGACATGGACCCGGTATTTATGGCCGTTTCGTTCGTGGGCAGCAACGCACTGGCGGACGCCTTGGGCAGGGACGGCGCTGGCGTTTACGTTACGCAAGTGGTTCCGTTGCCGCAAGACGGCAGCATTCCGGTGGTCGCCCGTTACCACAGCGCGCTATCAGAGTACGAGCCCCGAGCGGAGCCCGGGTTCGTTTCGCTGGAGGGCTACTTGGCAGGGCGTTTGGCCGTCGCCGGTCTCGAAGCCTGCGGCCCAGAACTCAGCCGAGAATGTTTCCTCCGGTCGTTGCACGACGCCGAAACCATAGATATTGACGGCATTCAACTAGAATACGGACCCGACGACAACCAAGGCTCCGATGCCGTATTCTTGACCGTAATCGGTACCGACGGGAAGTACCACCAAGTTGACAAACTCGGAGACACTTATTGGGAAGATCCTAGAACTCAGTAGTGTTGACACCCAGCTTCAGGCGCGATTTGCACAGGATAGTGCATTACGGGACCGGAAACCTTGGGGAATTACAGATGTGAGTGCCGAAATCGTGTGAGGGATCCTATGTCCTATTTGTGAGTGGAAGGCGAATATGATAGAATCAAAATAGGACCAGCGTAA
>Ga0209021_1000924_pt1 | contig 32352 bp, 29 predicted proteins | sample PinacodermFT_FD_187299 | JGI IMG/M metagenome (GOLD analysis project Ga0209021, IMG submission 187299) | Host-associated microbial community of the marine sponge Aplysina aerophoba from Gulf of Piran - sponge pinacoderm, lysed by freeze-thaw... | ecosystem: Host-associated > Porifera > Sponge >... | reverse complement strand
GCCCAACACCCCCCACACGCCCGCCGACACGCCCGCCACCGCACCCAACCCAGCCCCAGAACGCCCCCCAGCCAGGCCTACTGAAAGATCTGGGCTAGCACCCGTGCCGCTAGGCCCAGGAGAAGCCGATGACAGCAGCCGTGCCCGCCCAGCGGGCAGCACCGCAGATGACCCACACCCCCGATCCCACCGCAACCCCGCAGGCTGACGCGGTCGCGCCGCCCGCCGGGGTCGAGTCGACTAGGCCGAGACTGCGGGAGCAGGTCGCCGAGAACCTGCTGCTGAGCCTCCTCGGCGGGCTCTTGCTGGCCCTGTTGACGTTCTTTGGCACCGTGGTTGTGGCGCTGTTCATCTTCAATCTGAACAGCATCAACGATCGCCTCGACAGCATTGAGGGACGTATCGACCACCTCGCGGACCGCATCGACCGCCTCGAGACCAAGATGGACGAGAGATTCGCTGAACTCGATGCACGGTTGACCGCCCAGATCGCCGAACTCGATCGGAAGATGACCGCCTTGACCGCTCATCTCAACGCGACAAAGGCGGTCGACGCCGCGCTCGAACACAGATTGCTGACCCCGGACGCGGGCACCACTGAGCCTGAGGGCAAGTCGCCCGGCTGAACCCCCCGGCCTCTAGGCTCCGGGTGGCGAGGGCTTGATGTGAGGGAAGCAGTGGACCGGGAGTTCGTCGTCGGGGCGACCCGCGACGAGGTGTGGCCCCGGCTGCTGGACGTGCACGCGGTGGCGTCGTGGCTGCCGATCATGCACTCGGTGACCGAGGTTTCCACGGGTCCTTCCGGCATCGACGGCTCCAGCTTCCAGGCCGCCTTCGAGGACAAGGTGGGCCCGTTCTCGCTGCGAGCCGACCTGCACATCGAGGTCGCCGGGGTGCGTGATGGCGAGGAGGTGGCGATCCGGGCCAGGGGAGAGGACCGCCAGATCCGCTCCCGCATCATGATCGACGCCGCCTGCGCGCTGTCCGACGACGGCCCCGGCCAGACCCGGGTCCGCCTGATCGGCTCCTATGAGATCACCGGCCGGGTCGCCACCCTCGGCGCGGGAATCATCCGCTCCAAAGCCACCAAGCTCATAGACACCTTCTGCACCAACGCCACCCACGGCCTCACCGGAACCGCCGGATGACAGCGCTGGCGGAGCGGCCTATTCGGGCACCACGTACCGATCGATGCTGCCGTCATAGCTGATCCGGAGCACGATGTTGCCGTTCACGGCGATGCGCGGCCAGTCGATGGGTGCCCTGTCATGTGCCATCAGCCACTCGACCAGATTCATGCCCTCAGGCAGTTCGATCGGCTGCCAATCGGAGCCGTCGGCAGCGCCGATCCAGTGTCTCGTAGTGCTGGCGAGCGGGTCTTCATCGTAGGCGTTCATGTAGAAGCTTGAGGATATGATCCCACCGTCGACAGCCGAAATAGAGCTTCGCCAACCGTCTCCTGGCGATGGTGTTACGATTCTGGACCAATAGCGACCGTCAGCGGAGAACACCAATTCACCCGGACCCCACCGGCTAGGACCGTGACCAGCGATTTCGGGGTCTGACAGGCCGACATACCCTGAATCGGTCAATATCATGTCGCAGCATTTGTAGATGTCTGGAAGGTCGAATCGTTTTGGACTCTCTCCCCAAGATGCAGTGAAGATCGATCCCGAATAGCGCCAAGGAGGGTGATAGCCCTTGTTCACTATGGCCCCATAGTCATCATAGAGTTCCTCGGTAGTTCCGAGTTCGTCCCAAGAGACGAACCGCGTGTTCAGATCTCCGTACGAGGTCTCATCGGTCCACCATTCGACGGTCATTCCGGACTCGCCGGTGCTCTCATCATGCCAAGGACCGTTCTCCTTGGGTCCTAGGTAGTTGGCTTCTTCTCGAATGTCTGCCGGCATCAGGGAGAACAGATTCATGTATGTCACCGTCTCCAGTGTCACTAGCCACCTATGATCAGCAAGTGACAACCCAACGAGCGTCGGGGCAGTCTGTAGGGAGGCGTGAAGTCCGTCAGGCCGGAGAATCTGTACTTCGATGGTCTCCCAATTGACCAGGTCTCTCGTGATGGACAGAGCGATCGAGGGTGGATTCTCCAGAAGTTGGTCTAGCCATGCTGCGTAATCGGCCCTTACTCCAAACATGTCATACCATGTGTCCAAGTAGTTCGGCCATTGCGAGGCGATGACAAAATGTTCGCCGTATGACGAGAAGTGTGCCGGTGTCCTAAACTCAGTGTAGAAGCACTCGGTGTGTTCGGGGTAATCAAGGCCCAGTTGTGATAGCTGCGATAGCAATGGGGGCCTATTGTGCACGCTTGGAACTTCAAGATCTGAGAACTCAGTCCACTGCACTCCGTCTGTTGAGAACCGTGTCCTGAGTTGCTTAACGCTGCACGGCGTTCCCAACTCATCTGACCACCCGGATGGCAGATAACCCAAGTGCAGGAACCCGTCACGCCACCGAAGAAGCCTCTGGTGCTGTAGCTCAGGCAAGACTGCGGGGCTGACTGGTTCAAAGACGTCTTGACTCTCGGCGGGCACCCGTTCAGGGCTTCCGTCGTTCTCGGGTTCGACGCTGGTGTCGTCGGGCGCGGTTTCCTCGTCTTGGGGTGTCGTGGGTTCTTCGCTGCCGGTGGCATCCTCGGGCTGGGCGCCCGGTTCGGGTTGGGTGGTTGGTGGCGGTTCGGTTGTTGTAGGTGGCGGTTCGGACTGCTTGTGGCGGGCGGTGGTCGGAGGCGGGTTCGGCTGGATGGTTGTGGCGGTTAGGGCGGCCTCGGTGGCGGGTGTCGGCTCATCGATGGCAGGGCTGGCCTCGTCGTCGGGCGAAGTGGAGCAGCCGAGGGTCGCCAGCGTCAGCACCAATAGCCGGGCTGCAGCGGCGCCGACCCGTTCGGGGCGACTTGCCTGCCGCGCTGCAACAGCCTTGAGCAGTTGCCCGGAGCTCTTGTCGGGCCAGATGCTCGTGGCTAGCCGCATCGGCGGAGGCCATGTCCCATCGTCAAGCAACGACGACCGGCACGACCGACCTGTTGCAGCCCGTTCCGCCCCCGGCAGAGGCACGCCCGGGCGTGGCTGAGCCGGTAAGCGTGTAGCGGGTTGTTCGCCTCAATGGTCGGCCGATGATGAAAGTCGACTACCACGTTGACACCATACGTGGCCATGTCCCCCCGGCGCTGCTGGATCGTTTGCTGATGACGGTGTTGCCTGAGCTGGGGCTGGTCCGCTCGGCCGAGTTGGGCGATGTGCTGGCTGCGGTCGACTACGACCATGCGCCCTATGCCGGTGGCACGGAACTGGTGCCGGCCATGGGCTTGGGTCTGCGCCGCCCGGTGGCCATCGTGGACCTCAAACGCGTCGAGGCCCTGAAGGGGATCGAGGTTGACGCGGACGCGGGCACCGTGACCATCGGGGCCGCGGTGACGCATCGGCGGTTGTCCGACCATGGGGCCGTTCGCGAGCACCTGCCCACGCTGGCCGCGGCCGCGTCGCGGGTGGGCAACGCCCGGGTGCGCTCCACCGGCACCGTCGGCGGCAACCTCTGCTTCGCCGAGCCCCGCTCCGACCTAGGCTGCGTACTGGTCGCGCTCGGGGCGACCGCCGAGGTCCGCTCGACCCGCGGCGCCCGCACCCTGCCGATCGACGAACTGATCGTTGGCGCCTTCGAGACGTCGCTCGAGCCTGATGAGATCCTCACCACCGTCACGGTTCCGTTCGAACCGTCCGGCATGTCGTACTGGAAGCTCCAGAGCTACGAGCGGCCCACCCTGGGCGTGGCCCTGGTGGTCACCGAGGCCCAGTGGCAGATCACCGTGGGCGCGGCCACCGAGCGCCCTGCCCGGGCCGCGATCGCCGCGGGGGACACCGCCGGGCTGGACGCCTTCGTGGACGGGCTGGAACTCAGCGACGACATGACCGGCCCGCCCGCCTACAAGCGCTCGGTGCTGCGGGCCTACCTGCATCGCGTCCTGGAGGCAGCCCGATGATGGTGTGCGGTGACGCTTGGGCTGCTGGTGCAGCTCGGGGCTGGATGTGGGTGTGTTGTTTGGCGGGGTGGGGGCGCGTGCGATGATGGTGTGTGGTGACGCTTGGGCTGCTGGTGCGGCACGGGGCCGGATGTTTGCGTGTCGTTCGACCGGCCGGGGGCGCGTCCGATGACCAGTCCAGCGGTCACGTCGACCGCAGTCCGTTGCCGGGTCAACGGCCGAGACGTCGAGATGCTGGTGCCGGTGCGGCTGACCGTGGCCGAGTTGCTGCGGGACCGGCTCGGGCTCACCGGCACCAAGGTGAGCTGCGAGATGCAGGTGTGCGGGGCCTGCACCGTGCTGGTCGACGGCGATCCGGTCAGCTCGTGCGCCACCCTGGCCTGCGACCTCGACGGCACCGGCGTGCTCACCGTCGAGGGTCTGGCCCGAGGCCGGGACCTGCACCCGGTGCAGGAGGCGTTCATGGAGGCCAACGCCCTGCAGTGCGGCTTCTGCACGCCCGGCTTCATCATGATGGCCGTCGCCCTGCTGGACGCCCATCCCGACGCCGACCGGGACGACGTCCGCGAGTGGATGGACGGCAACCTGTGCCGCTGCACCGGCTACGAGCCCATCGAGACCGCAGTTGCGCTCGCCGCCTCCCGGTTGGCGGCTGCAACCGCGGCGGACGGCCAGTGATGGCCCCCACCGGACAGCCCGGACGGCTCACCCTCGGGCTTGGGGCGGCCGGCGACGGCGTGCCTGTGGTTGTCGGCATGCGAGCGGGGCAGCCTGGGCGGTTCGGGCTTGGGGTGGCCGGTGACGGCGTGCCTGTGGTCGTTGGCATGCGAGCGGGGCAGCCTGGGCGGTTCGGGCTTGGGGTGGCCGCCGCGGGTGTGCGCTCCGGGCCGCCGGAGGGCGGGCCGTGACCACCGTGTCCCGGCGCGATGGCTGGGACAAGGTCACCGGCCGGGCCCGTTACGCCGTCGACATGGCCCTGCCCCACATGGCCCACGCCGCCGTGGTCCGCTCCGAGCGGGCCCACGCGTACATCACCGGGATCGACCGGGCCGAGGCCGAGGCCGCGCCCGGCGTGGTCGCGGTGGTCATCGCCGACGATCTCGGCGACCTGGGCCGCCGCTTCGGCCACATCGTGCCCGACCACGCCATCCTGGCCGAGGGCAAGGTCCGCTACTACGGCGAGCCGGTGGCGGTGGTGGTGGCCGAGACCCCCCATCAGGCTGCCGACGCGGCCGAGTTGGTGTGGGTCGACTACGACGACCTGCCCGCCCTCACCGACGCGGCCGGCGCCCTCGCCTCCGACACCCTCATCCACGAGCAGGCCTACGCCGAGCCCGGCCAGGCGTTCCTGGGCGTGGCCCCCGTGCTCTCCGCCGACAACGTCGCCCACCGCGACGAGCTGGCTTGGGGCGATGCCGAGGCCGCCCTGGCCGGAGCCGCCGCCGTCGTCGAGACCACCACCACGTTCCCGATCGTGTACGGCTACGCCATGGAGACCTACAACGCGCTGGCCGACTGGCAGCCCGGCGGCCTGCACGTTGTCTCCACCGCCCAGCACCCGCTGATGGTCCGCAAGGAGCTGTCCCGCATGTTCTCGCTGCCGCTGGCCGCGGTGCGGGTGGAGGTTCCCTACATCGGCGGCGGCTACGGCTCGAAGTCCTACACCAAGCTGGAGCCGCTGGCCGCGGCCGCGTCATGGGCCTCGGGGCGGCCTGTGAAGGTCACCACCGACATCGAGGGGGCCATGAACACCACCCGGGCCGACGGCGCGCTCGTCTCCGTTCGCACCGGTTTCGACGCCGACGCCCGCATCTGTGCCCGTGACATCGAGATCCGCTTCGACACCGGCGCCTACGCCGACAACAGCCCGCTGGTGCTCACTAAGAGCATCAACCGCAGCTTCGGCCCCTACCGGGTGCCCAACCTGCGGGTGCGGGGGACCGCGGTGTACACCAACACCTCCCCGGCGTCGTCGTACCGGGGCTTCGGCGCTCCCCAGGGCGCGTTGGCGGGGGAGCTGAACATGGACATGGCCGCCGACCGGCTCGGGATCGATCCCGTCGAGCTGCGCCGCCGCAACCTGTTGGCCCCCGGCGACACCCTGATCGACGGCAAGCGCCCCCTTGACGCTGACCTGGCCGCCGACCTAGACGCCATCGTCGGCGCCCTCGACAGCCACGCCGCCGCCCGGGATGCCGATGGTCCGCCGGCCGGCAGCAGCCACGCCGACAGTCACGCATCCGGCGCCGACGCTGCCCGGGATGCCGGTGGTCCGCCGGCCGGCAGTGGCGACGCTGACAGTCACGCATCCGGCGCCGACGCTGCTCTGGCCGCTGATGGTCCGCCGGTCGGCAGCAGCCCCGCTGACCGTCACGCATCCGCTGGCAGCAGCCCCGGCGCCGCCGCTGACTTGGCCGCTGATGGTCCCGCTGACCGTCACGCATCCGGCGCTGCCGTCGCTCGGGATGCATCCGCTGCCGCCGCTGACCTGGCTGCCGCTGACCTGGCCGCTGATAGTCCGTCCGCGGGCAGCAGCCCCGCCGACCGTCACGCATCCGGCGCCGCCGCGCCCGCCCCCGGTGTGCTGCGGGGCCGGGCGGTCGCCGTCACCGCCAGCGACGCCGGCGCCTCGCCCATCTCGACCGCCCAGGTGCGCATGCACGCCGACGGGTCGGTGACCCTGCTGGTGAGCAGCACCGAGATGGGGCAGGGCAGCCGCACCGCACTGGCCCAGATCGCGGCCCGGGAGTTGTGCGTGCCGCTCGAAGCCGTGGCCGTGGGCCAGAGCGACACCCGGTTCACGCCCTTCGAGTGGACCACCGGGGCCAGCCGCACCACCACCGTGGTCGGCCTGGCCGTCCAGGCCGCCTGCGCCGACCTCTGGGACAACCTGCGAGCCAAGGCAGCCGACTCCGCCGGCGTTGCTGTCGAGCGGGCCAAGGTCCACGACGGCTTGATCCGAGTGATGTCGGGCGACGCTGGTGGGGACGGCGCCGGTGCAGGCGCGGACCTGGATGCGGGTACTGGTGCGGTTGCCGGTACTGGCGCGCGCGGGACCGCCGGTCCCGGTTCGGAGTCCCCTGCCGGCGCCGGCAGTTCCGGCGCGGCGTCGAGTTCCGTCTCGGCCTTGATGCCGGCCGAGGTGATCCGCCAGTGGTTCGGCGCCGACGCCGGGGAGGTCGTGGGCGTCGGGGTGATCCGCCGCGACGGCGCCACCAAGATGCTTCCGCCGTTCTGGGAGATCGGCGCGGTCGGGGTGGAGGTGGCCGTCGACACCGCCACCGGCGAGGTCGTCGTCGAGCATCTGGTCACCGTGGGCGACGTGGGCCACGCCGTGAACCCCGACCTGGTCAAGGGCCAGGACCTCGGGGCGGCCACCCAGGGTCTGGGCATCGCCCTGTGGGAGGAGATGGTCTACGACGGCGAGCAGCTCACCAACCCCAACCTCATCGAGTACCGGGTGCCCCGCCTGCGCGACACCCCCCGCCGGATCACGTCGGTGCTGGCCGAGCGCGGCGACGGCGCCGGCCCCTACGGAGCCAAGGGTGCCGGCGAGGGCGCCCTCAACCCGGTCCCGGCCGCGGTGGCCGCCGCGGTGGGCCGGGCCGTGGGCGTCTGGCCCACCGAGTTGCCCCTGACCCCGCCAAGGGTCTGGTCCCTCCTCCAGCAAGCCGCCACCGAGGCTCGCTAGCACTCCGGCCCCAGAATCTCGGGTTGGTTGTGTGCAGTGTGTCCACAGAACTCGCACCGAGATTCCTAGAAGACCGCTAGCCGTCGCCCTCCAGCAGGGCCAGCGCGGCGGACAGGTACTGCTCGGCGGCCTGGGTCATGCGGATCAGACCGTAGGTGTCGAGCACGGCCCGCTTGATCCGGTCGGGACTGGCCCGGCGCAGCGCAGCCTCCCTGATCAGGTCGGCCACCGCGTGTGCGGGCTGGTCGCCGGCACCGGCCCGGCCCATCAACTCGCGTCGCTTGTGGCTCATCAGCTCGGCGATCTCGTTGAGGGGCACGTCGTACAGCGACCGCTCGCCCAGCTCGCGCACCACCACCGCCGGCGTGCCGGCCAGGCGCAGCACGTGCTGGACCTCGCCGGCGTTGTCGAACTCGTCGATCTCCACCTGGCGTCGCAGCGTGAGCCGGCCGAGCGCCTGCTCCATCGGGGCCTTCGCCCGCTGGGTCACCTTCGACGACCCCGCCCCCCGGATGTAGAGCCGGTAGGCCCGATCTGCGGTGACCGGCCCCTCCGCGGTCACGATCTCCAGCAGGTGGGCTACCACCTGGGCGACGGGGGTGGTGCGAGGGTCGGGCAGCCCGCCGCCCTGCCACACGGCGTACCGCCGCGGCCCGGCCGCCAAGTCGAACCCCGGGCTGGGAAGCTCGCCGCCTCCGCCCGTGGCGCCACCCGGTTCACTGCCTGCGCCTGGGGGACCGTCCGCCGCTTCCGTGCCGTCGGGTGCGACGCCCGCCGTGCCGGGCTCGCCCGCGGGACCGCCCGGCACGGGGCGAAGCTCCATCCAGCCTTCGATTTGACCGAGTTCGTTGAAGCCCAGCGGCCGGTACAGCTCGTGGGCGTCGGCGGTGATGAGCATCAGCCGTTTGATCCCGGCAACCGCAGGGTGCTCGCAGACTGCAGCCGCCACCGCCTTTCCCAGCCCCAGGCCCCGGTGCTCGGCCAGCACGTACAGGTCGGTGAGATAACCGAACGTGGCGTGATCGGTGACGACACGGGCCCCGCCCACCATGGCACCGTCGGGTCCGTACACCCCCAGCACCACGCTGTTGGCCACCGCGACCGCGGTCTGCTCCCGGCTACGCCCCGAAGCCCAGTCCGCCTCGCGCTCCAGGAAGTCGTGCATGGCGCCGGCGTCGAAGCGGGCCGGGTCGTCAGAGATCACATACTCGCCGCACCGCCGCTGGAACGGACCCCCGTCACTCACGGCGCCAGACGCTACCCGTTGTGTCTCGTTGAGCCGGTGTACGAACCCGGGCGCTTGCCCTGGAGCGCGAGATCGGTAGTATCGAGCCGGGTAAGCGGGCCGGCTTTGGCCGTAGTCCGGCGCGACCGTCTGCACTCCACCCCGACCAGCGGCGCCGTTCTCCACTCGGAACTGGTCGACGGCCGTATGGTTGCCAGTTACTACTAATTCTGACAAGATTAGTAGTAACTGGAGGCACGGAACGAAGGGCGACACGATGAAGAAGCCGTTGCCGCCGCCGGACATGGCGCAGCTCTGGTCTGAGATCACCAACGACAGCCCTCAGCGCCTGTACAAGATCTTCTCGGAAGGCCGGCCGGTGGACGCCAAGGGCCGTTACCTGCACTGGGATCAGATGCGCCACCGGACGCCTCCTGAGGGGTTCACGCTGAAGGAGTGGTGGTTCGGCACGGCCGCGAGTCGGGACAAGAACGGCCGCATGCTGCCGTTGACCGGCACCGACGGCAATCCCTTCCGGTTCACAAACATCGACCGGATCCAGGAGATGGTCCACCGGATCGACAAGGAGGCTGGCGGACGAATTCAAACCGACGACATCGTCACAACTGTCGGTTCGAGCGACCGGTATCTGGTCTCGTCGTTGGAGGAGGAGGCCATCGCATCCAGCCTGCTGGAGGGCGCGGCCACTACTCGCCCGGCCGCCAAGGAGCTACTGCGGACGGGACGAAGGCCACGGGACAGGAGCGAGCAGATGGTGCTCAACAACTACCTGGCAATGCTGCGTGCCGAGGAGTTGGCGACATCGGGAGAACCTCTTGAGCCGGATCACGTCTTGGAGCTGCATCGGATCGTTGCCGACGGCACGCTTGACGACCCATCAGAGGCAGGCCGGCTCCAGCAGCCCGGCGAAGAGCGGGTCGCAGTCATCTGGGACGATGGTCAGGTACTTCACCGACCGCCGCCCGCTGACGGGCTGCCCGAACGCCTTGAGCGGATGTGCGCGTTCGCCAACGGCGAGACGGGAGAGGGATTCCTGCACCCGGTGGTGCAGGCGGTGGTGCTCCACTTCTGGCTCGGACATGACCATCCGTTCGCTGATGGCAACGGACGAACGGCCCGGGCGCTCTTCTACTGGTCGATGCTGCGCTCGGGATACTGGTTGGCCCAGTACATCTCGATCTCGACCATCCTGCGCAAGGCTCCCGCCAAGTACACCCGGTCGTACTTGCACGCCGAGACCGACTCCAACGATGTGACCTATTTTGTGGACTACCAACTCGAAGTCATCGAGCGTGCGATCTCCGCCCTTCGGGAGTACCTGACGCGCAAGGGCACCGAGATTGCGGCGGTCGAGCGGCTGCTTCGGGGCGTTCCAGGCTTCAATCACCGGCAGCTCGAGGTTGTCGGCAAGGCGTTACGCGATCCCTCCGCGCACTTCACCATCGCCGGCCAGAAGCGGCTGCACCGTGTGGCGTATCAATCCGCGCGCACGGACTTGCTGTGTCTGGAGGATCTCGGAGTGCTTCGCAGGGTGCAGTCGGGCAGGCAGTTCGAGTTCTGGCCCGTCGACGATCTCTCGGACCGACTTCGTGTCCTCGCCGAGGAATCACACTGATGAAATACTAATTTGCTACTAATACCTATCAAATTAGTAGTTGAGTCGGGCCCCGGTCGCCGACCCGGAATCTCGGGTTGGTTGTGTGTGCCTAGTGCACACAACTCGCACCGAGAAACCCGGCGGGCGAGCGGGATCAGGACTTACAGGGTTGGTAGTAGCTCGTCGAAGAGGGCGCTGAAGCGTTCGGAGGCCGCGGCTGCGGTCTCGATCACCTCGGTGTGCGACAGCGGCTGGTCCGAGATGCCGGCGGCCAGGTTGGTGCACAGCGAGACGCCCAGCACCTGGGCGCCCATGTGGCGGGCCGCGGTGGCCTCGGGCACGGTGGACATGCCCACCATCGATCCCCCGAGTGCCTTGGCCATGCGGATCTCGGCCGGCGTCTCGAACATCGGGCCGTGGAACCAGAAGTACACGCCCTCCTGAAGCGTCTGCCCCAGGCGGGCCGCGGCCGCGTGGGCCCTGGCCCGCAGCTCGGGGGTGTACACGTCGGTCATGTCGGTGAAGCGGGGGCCTACGCGCTCGTCGTTGGGTCCGGCCAGCGGGCTGATCCCGGCCAGGTTGACGTGGTCGGTGATGACGGCCAGGTCGCCGGCGGCCATGCCGTCGCCGCAGGCTCCGGCGGCGTTGGTGAGCACCGCCACCCGGCATCCGGCCGTGATGGCGGTCCGCACCGCGAACGTGATGGCGTCGGTGTCGTGGCCCTCGTAGGCGTGGGCCCGCCCCGACAGCATCAGCACCCGGTTGTCGCCCATCTGCGTGGAGTAGGCCGTGCCGGCATGGCCCACCGCGGTGGGGATCGGGAATCCGGGCAGGTCCTCATACGACACCGCCACCTTGTCGACGATCCGGCCGGGGTAGCTCCCCAGCCCCGACCCCAGCACCACGACCACGTCGTGCCGCTCACACCCGGTCCGCTCAGCCAGCACCCCAGCAGTCCGCTGCAACCGCTCATACAGGTCATTCATATGGGCCTCCTCCGGTGGTGCCGCTCGTTCGTTCATGCTCACGGCGGCGGCCTCGGGGTAGGCGCCGGTCAGCTCGTCGGGGTCGCCCATGTCGAGGTCATCGGGCTAGGCGGCGGGCTCGGGTCTCGGCGTCGGCCACCGTCTCGGCCATGTCCACAGTCAGCACCCGGCCGTCCTCCACCACCTTGCGTCCGGCCACCCACACGCCGCTGATCGCGCCGGGCGAGCCCGACCACACGATCCTCGCCAGCGGGTCGTCCTCATCGGCGATCACCGGGTTCAGCGCGGGCTCGGCCGCCGACAGCGCCACCATGTCGGCCCAGCATCCTGGGGCCAGCCGGCCCAGCTCGGCGTCCCACCCCAGCACCTCGGCCGCCCCCGCGGTGGTCATCCGCAGAGCCTCCGCCGGCGCCAGGGTCTGGGCGTCGCCGGAGCGGGTCCGGGCGGTGCGGATGGCCGTGCGCATCTCCTCGAACAGGTCGAGGCGGTGATGCGACGCCGGCCCGTCGGTGCCGATGGCCACGCGCAGCCCGGCCGCCCGCATCTCGGTCAGCGGCGCCACCCCGGAGGCGTGCTTGGCGTTGGAGCACGGGCAGTGCACCACCGTGGTGTCGTTGCGGGCCAGCACGTCGATGTCCTCGGCCGCGAGCCACACGCCGTGGGCCGCGATCACGTCGCCCTCGAGCAGCCCGAGCGACTCCAGGTACTCGGGCGCGGCCAGCCCCCCGGAGCGTTCCCGCACCGCGGCGTCCTCCCACTGCTGCTCGGCCAGGTGGATGTGGACCGGCATCCGAGTCTCGGCGGCCCGTTCCGCCATGGCGCTGAGGCACTCCTTCGACACCGAGTAGGCGGCGTGGGCCGACATCCCTCCCCTGATCAGGTCGTTGCCGGCCCAGCGGTCCCTCAGGGCCACCATCTCGTCGATCTGGTCTCGCCATGATCCGGCCACGTTGAAGTCTGGGTCCTCGATCACGCCCGGCGTCACCAGGCAGCGCAACCCGGCGTCGGTGGCGCCTTCGGCCATGGCCTGGCCCCAGAAGTACATCTCTGTGGAGGTCGTGATGCCGTTGGACAGCAGCTCGGCCGCTCCCAGCCGCATCCCGGCCCGCACGTCTTCGTCGGTGAGCTTCGACTCGCGGGGCCACATCACCTCGTGCAGCCAGCGGTCCACGGGCAGCCCCTCGCCCGCGCCCCGCAGCAGCACCATCGGGGTGTGGCAGTGGGCGTTGACGAGGCCAGGCATGAGGATCCCGGTCCGGTGCACCGCGGCGCCCGGTTCGACCTCGGGCGCGGCTGCGGCCGGACCGCACCAGACGATCCGCCCGTCGTCGCCCACGTCCACGGCTCCGTCCAGCACCGGGGCGGGCACGCCGCCGACCGGCCCGTCCATGGTGATGAGAACGTCGCACAGGTACCGGTCCATCACCCCCAACCCTAGAGAGCGCTCAGACCTCCCGAATCCTTGTGAGACCGAACTGGCAGCGGCGTGCACCTATAGGGGGTCAAATGCTGCCGGTTCCTGAGGCTCGGAGCCTTGTGAGACCGAACTGGCAGCGGCGTGCACCTATAGGGGGTCAAATGCTGCCGGTTCCTGAGGCTCGGAGTGCGTCTGTACGGGGCCGGAGCGCTGCCGGTTCCTGAGGCTCGGAGTGCGCCTGTACGGGGCCGGAGCGCTGCCGGTTCCTGAGGCTCGGAGTGCGCCTGTGCGGGGACGGAGCGCTGCCAGTTCCTGAGGCTCCGGGTTACTCGACAGGTCAAGGGCCAGGGACACGTAGGGAAATGGGCGGCAACTAGCCTGCCGAGGCATGGATGGCAGCGCACTGCGGACGTTGGACTGGGTCGGCGGGGCCGGCGGCGCGGTCGAGATGGTCGACCAGACCGCCCTGCCCGCCGCCTACACCTTGCTGCGCATCGACAACGTCGCCGACATGGTGGCCGCCATCCGCCGGCTGTCGGTGCGGGGCGCTCCCGCCATCGGCGTGGCCGGCGCCTTCGGTGTGGCGCTGGCGGTGCAGGCCCACGGCACCCGCGGGCCGGCGTTCGACGACGCGGTGATCCAGCTCCGTGAGGCCCGACCCACCGCCGTGAACCTGGCCCGAATGGTCGACCGGACCGCGGCCCGGGCCGCCGAGGGCCTCGAAGCGGTGCTGGCCGAGGCGGCCGCCATCCGCGACGAGGAGCTGGCCGCCTCGGTCGCCATGGGCAGCCTGGGCGCCGACCTGGTGCTGGAGTTGGTGGCCCGCCCCGACGTGCGGGCCATGACCATCTGCAACACCGGCGGCCTGGCCGCGGTGGAGCGGGGCACCGCCCTGGCCGTGATCCAGACCCTGCACGAGCGGGGCCGGCTGGCCGAGGCGCTGGCCCTGGAGACCCGGCCCCTGCTGCAGGGCGCCCGCCTCACCGCCTGGGAGCTGGACCGCATGGGCGCCCCGCACCGGCTGCTGGTCGACTCGGCCGGGCCGTTCATGCTGGCGAGGGGCGAGGCCGACGTGGTGCTCACCGGCGCCGACCGGGTGGCCGCCAACGGCGACACCGCCAACAAGATCGGGACGTTCTCGCTGGCCCTCGGGGCCCGCCACGCCGGGGTGCCGTTCATCGTGGTCGCCCCCGAGTCCACCGTCGACGCCGCCACCCCCGACGGCGCCGGCATCGCCATCGAGGACCGCGGCACCGACGAGGTGGTGTCGCTGGCCGGGGTGGCCACCGCCCCCGACGGCACCGCGGCCGCCAACCCCGCCTTCGACGTCACCCCGGCCGAGCTGATCACCGCGGTCGTCACCGACCAGCGAATAGTCCGCCTGGACCAGCACCAAACTCCCGCCTAGCGCTACCTCCGGCTTCGAGAGGCACCGCAGGGTCCTCAGATAGCGCGGCTGTCCTCCAGGGGCTCGGCTGTCAGTTCGAGTTCCAATGCCCCGGCGAGGGCAACGACCGTCGACAGGGTCGGATTGGGGCTTTCTGCCGAGAACAGCCGTCGGATCACCTCGGGGCGAAGATCTGCCCTACGGGCAAGTTCAGCTTTGCTTAGATCCAGGTTGCATCGACGCTCGTCCAGTGCGCGAATGATGGCGTCGATCTGATCGATGCGATGTCGTGCGGTGATGTAGGCGCGGTCGTAGTCCGGATCCTCTCGACGGTCCTTGAGGTATCGCTCAGCCCCGGTGAGTTCGGACATAACTTCACCATAGCGTGACACAAATGTTACGGCTCGTGCTGATTGGGCTGTTGACTTCGATCGAAATCGCACGCGGTGCCGGAACGTTGCTTAGAGGCCGAGCGAATTGGCGGGTCGACGCGGCCCATACGGCGCGAGGCCGTGGCCTGAGCGGCCCGTGAGCGCAGCGAACAAGAGCGGGAATGACGGTGCCGCGACGCGACGGACTCTCACCTATCCGCGCGGCCCCTTAGGCGCGGGCAATCTTGGGGAACTAGTGATGGGGGCGTGACTGTGAAGTATGCGCTGCTGGACTTGCCGACCCGGGTGGATGCTGCGGTGGCCAATGCGGGCCGGGCCGAGGCCGCTGGGCTGGACCGATACATGGTGGCCCAGGTCGAGCGGGCCGACCCGATCGCGGTGCTGGCCGTCGTGGCCGACCGGGTTCCCCGCATCGAGCTGGCCACCGGCGTGATCGCCATCCAGTCCACGCTGCCCCAGCACCTCGCCCAGCAGGCCCGCACCGTCAACCAGATCAGCGGCGGGCGGTTCACGCTCGGCATCGGGGTGTGCCACCAGCCGATCGTGACCGAGGTGTTCGGGCTGGAGTGGAGCCGGCCCTACAGCCACATGGTCCAGTACCTCGACGCCCTGCTGCCGCTGCTGGCCGACCAGACGGTGGACACGAGCGGCGATCTGGTGTCGCACCGCACCGAGATCGAGGTGCCCGGGCCCGCCCCCGGGGTCCTGCTCGCGGCGATGGGGCCGAGGATGCTGGCCCTGGCCGGGGCCCGAACCACCGGCACGCTGCTGGCATGGACCGGGCCCCGCACCATCGCCGAGCATGTGCGCCCGGCCATCGGCGACGGGCTGGTGTCAGCCGCGGTATGGGTATGCGTGACCGCCGACCCCGAGGAGGAGGCCCGAGCCCGACTCGGCGAGCAGTTGGCCGGTTACCGGACCCTGTCGTCGTATCAGGCCATGAGCGAGCGTGAGCGGGTGGCCGACATGATGGACCTGCTGGTCATCGGCAGCGCCGACGAGGTCCGGGCCGAACTGGCCCGCTACGCCGAGGCGTCGGCCGACGAGATCGCTGTCATCCTCCAGGGCACGCCCGCCGAGCGGGAGGCCGGCTGGGCCATGATCGAGCAGGGCCTGGAATGAGCTGGGCCGCCCGGCGCTTCTAGCGGAACCGGCCCGGCAGGCTGCGCCAGGCTGGCCGCAGCGGCCACCAGCCCGTTGCGGACCATGAGGGGGGCGTATCCCCGGTCGGCGACCCGGGCCAGGGTGATCTGGGTGACGAAGGCGGTGAAGAACCCTGCGCCGACGACGAGTCCGATCTGGGTCTCGCTCAGCCCGACCACCGCTTCCACCGCGGCGGCTGTTTCCGCGGTCTCCGTTTCCGCGGCGATCGCGCCGGCGGGACGGCCCATCGTGTGGACGGGCCCGCCGACGAAGATCATGCCGCTGCCCGCCCGCTGTTCCATTGCCCTAGTGCTAACCGTTCAGTCTCGTCACGTCACCACCCGGCGGCGTTGCCGGCCGCCATCCGTCACGAGACGACGTGTGCGGTGCCGGCCTGGTGCCCGGCTGTGGTTGTCAGAGTTCGAGGTGCAGGCGCATGGCGTCGTCGATCTGGGCCATGAGATTCAGCGGCACCATGCCGACCAGGCTGCCGATGCGTCTGACGTCCACCGATCGGATCTGCTCGGCCTGGGCCTTCGAGTCGATGCGGAGGCCGGTGCTGTCCGCTTCCAGCATCACTTGGAACGGGTGGATCACGTCGGTGTTGGAGGTGACCGGAACGACCGTCACCACACCTCGCTCCAGAAGAGCAGCGATCGTGCTGGCGCCGTCGTTGCTGACGATCACCGCGGGACGGGTGCGCGCCGACTCGGTCCCGACGACCGGGTCCAGGCCGACAAGGCGGATCTCCCCCCGTCGCATCAGTGCGGGCCGAGCCCGTCCGCAACGGCGACGTCCCAAGCGCTGTCCTCGGCATCGCCGGCCCACTCCGTGAACGCTGCCGCGTAGTGCTGCGACAGCTCGTTGGCCCTCAGCAGCCGTATCGCCCGTTGCAGTGCCGCCGACCGGGACGCCATGCCGTGGGATCGAACGTATTCGTCGAGGAACGCGACATCGCCCTCCGGAATGCTCACACTGATCTTCATACGGGCGATACTACTAGAGTAGTAAGCCAAGTACGACCGCTCGGCGAGCTAGAGCCAGATCCGGATACGGAGCGGATGACGAGGATCGAACTCGCATTCTCAGCTTGGGAAGCTGATGTTCTGCCATTGAACTACACCCGCGGAGGGCCGCGAGCGTAGCCACCGCGGCGTGCTATGCGCAGCCCGCCCCACTCGCGGGCGGCGACGAGCCGGGGGCCTCCGCCCCTCCCTGTCCCCGGAATCCATCCGGGGGATTCCTCGGAGGCCGCGAGCGTTCATGGGGTCCACAGGTCGAGCAGCTCGGTGGCCGCGTACCAGCGCCGGGACCGGCCCGCCCTCGCCTCGCGCACATCGTCGATGGGCGACAGGACCCCGCGGGCGGCCAGCGCGCCTAGCGCCGTTCTGCCGCTGCGCTCGCTGACGCCCAGCAGTGCGGACACATCCTGAGCGTTCAGCACCGGTGATCCGGGCAGCCGGTGCAGCAGGGCCCGCGCGGTGTGGTCAGCCCGCAGCCCGCTCGTGAGCGCCGTCCAGCGTTGCAGCAGGCGACCGGCCCGGGCCACCATCTGCTCGGTGGCGGTTGCGGCCCGGGTGGCGGTCTCGGCGAACCACCTCACCCATGGGTCGTGGTTGCCTTGCTCGAACAGATGCAGTCCAGACAGGTAGCCGCCCGGGTCGCGGGCGATGGCCACGCTGATGGGCGCAGTCGAGCGGCCCGTGACGCCCCTTCGGCGCAGCACCCGGCTCACCAGCACTCGCCCGAGCCTTCCGTTGCCGTCGCCGTAGGGGTGGATCGCTTCGAATTGGGCGTGTGCCAGCGCGGCCAGCGAGACGGCGTCGACGTCGCTTCCGTCGTCGTCGGCGAACGCCATGAGATCGTCTATGAGAGCAGGGATCGCATCCGGCGGTGGGGGGACGTAGGCCGCGTCCGCCGGCGAGGCGCCGCCGACCCATCCCAGCGCCGGGCGGAACCGTCCGACCATGGCGGCGGGCAGCCGGCCGTGTCGCATCAGCCGTTCGTGCCAGCGGTGCAGCATCCCGGTCGTAAGCGGCTCGTCGGCGGTGTCGAGCGCCGTGTCGATCACGGTCAGATTGTCGGCGACCCATCCAGCGGTGCCGCCCGCGCCCGTCCGCTCGGCCACCAGCACCGACTCGACCGGCTCGCGCAGGCCCTCGATGCCCGAGGAGGCCACCCCCTCGTGGCGCAACAGCAGCCGGGCCAGCGGCTCCCAGTCCGGCGGCAGCCGGGCGTCGGACAACTGCAGGGCCGCGACGGCCCTCTCGGCTACCCGTGCGGTTGTCGTCGAGAGGGCGAGATCCCGCTTGGCCAGCGGCGCCGGCACCCACGCACGTACCTGTCGCCCTCCCCAGTCAACGTCGACGGTCCGTCCGGCAGAGCTGTCCGAATCACCCCTCATATCGGAAGATTACAATATATCCTTCCGAAACAAGGGTGCTCTGCGCACAGCCCGGAATCTCGGGAGAGTTCTGTGTCGTATAGCTACGGCAATGGCCCCGAGAAATCCGCGCCCGGGGCCGCGGGCGGCAGCGCCGGCTAGGAGTACCGCACGTACACGGGGCGGTCGGTGGACGAGCGCTCGGGGTCGAAGTCGTAGCCGAGACCGTCGAAGTCCCGCAGGCCCCGCACCGACTTCACCCGGCTGCGGATGATCCAGCCCGCCATCGACCCCCGGGCCCGCTTGGCGAAGAACGAGATCATCTTGGGCTCGTTGTCGTCCCGCCCGTCCAGGAACGCCGGCGTCACCAGCCGTCCCTGCAGCCGCCCGGTGTCCACGGAGCGGAAGTACTCGTTCGACGCCAGGTTCACCACCACCGCCGGCCCCGGACTGGCGGCCAGGTCGGCGTTGAGCATCTCGGTGATGCGCTCGCCCCAGTACTGGTAGAGGTCGCGGCCTCGGTCGGTGGCCAGCTTGGACCCCATCTCCAGCCGGTACGGCTGCATCAGGTCCAGCGGGCGAAGCACCCCGTAGAGCCCCGACAGGATGCGCAGCACCTTCTGGGCGTGGGTGTAGTCGCGCTCGGTGAAGGTGGCCGCCGCGTCCATGCCCTGGTAGACGTCGCCGGCGAAGGCCAGCAGCGCGGGCCGGGCGTCGTCGGCCGTGAACGGCTGCTCCCAGTCCTGGTAGCGGTCGAAGTTGAGTTCGGCCAGCTCGGCGGAGATGTCCATCAGCTTGGCGATCTCGTCGGGCGACTTCTGCCGCATCACCTCCACCAGCGGGGACGCCTCGTCCAGCATCCGGGGCTGGGAGTGCTTGCGGGTGGGCAGCGCCGAGCTGTAGTCGAGCGCCTTGGCCGGTGAGACCACGATCAGCATCGTGCCGTTATACCCGGCAGGCGGCCCTGCCAGCCCAGCCCGCAGAAATTGGTGCGGATTGTGGGCCTCACGGGGCTGTTGCGCCATCGATTCTGGTCGGTCGCGACCCCTGCCCGAGATTGGTGCGGATTGTGGGCCTCACGGGGCTGTTGCGCCGTCAATTTCGGTCGGTCGCGACCCCTGCCCGAGATTGGTGCGGATTGTGGGCCTTTGGGGGCCGTTTCGCCATCGATTCCGGGCCGGCGGGCGGTCCGGCTCAGGCGGCGGTGGCCTTCTTCTCGGCGGGCTCTCCAGCCCCACCGGCCGACCCGGCCTCACCAGCCGACCCGGACGCGGGCTCGAGCTCGGGCAGGCAGCGGCGGAGGTTGCGGATCCCCTGACCGATGCGCTGGCGGTTCTCGATCAGCGCGAACCGCACGTGGCCCTCGCCGCCGGGCCCGAACCCCACGCCGGGCGACACCGCCACATGGGCCTCCCGCACCAGCTTGGACGCGAACTCGATGGAGTCCATGTGCCGGTACGGCTCGGGGATCTTGGCCCACACGAACATGGTCCCCTCGGGCGGCTCGACCTCCCAGCCGATGCGGTTGAGACCCTCGCACAGGGCGTCGCGCCGGCGCTCGTACACCGCGCACGCCTCCAGCGGGTAGTCGGGCTGCTCCCGCAGCGTCACCGCCGCCGCGATCTGGATGGGCTGGAACGACCCGTAGTCGAGGTAGCTCTTGAGCTTGGCCAGCGCGGTCACCACCTCGGCGTTGCCCAGCATGAACGCCATCCGCCAACCGGCCATCGAGAACGACTTGGTGCACGAGTAGAACTCCACCGCGCAGTCCTTGGCCCCGTCCACCTGCAGGATCGACGGCGGCTGGTAGCCGTCGAAGCCCAGGTCGGCGTAGGCGTTGTCGTGCACGATCAGCATGTCGTGCTCCCGGGCCCAGTCCACCACCTTCTGCATGAAGTCGAGGTCGACGCAGGTGGTGGTGGGGTTGTGCGGGAACGAGATCACCGCCACCCGGGGCTTGGGCCGGCTGTAGTGCCATGCGAGCTGCATCCGGTGGACGAACTCGTCGCCCGCGGCGAGGGGCACCTCCCGGATCTGGGCGCCCGCGAACAGCGGCCCGTAGATGTGGATCGGGTAGCTGGGGGTGGGCACCAGGCACGTGTCGCCGGGCTGGAGCAGCACCCACATGAGGTGGCTGAACCCCTCCTTGGCCCCGATGGTGTTGATGACCTCGGTGTCGGGGTCGAGCTCCACCCCGAAGCGGCTCTGGTACACGGCGGCGATGTTGCGGCGCAGCGCGGGCAGGCCCCGGCTGGACGAGTAGCGGTGGTTGCGGGGGTTGCGGGCCGCCTCGCACAGCTTGTCGACGGCGATGTCGGGCGACGGCAGGTCGGGGTTGCCGAACCCGAGGTCGATGATGTCGGCGCCGTCGTGGCGGAGCTTGATCTTGAGATCGTTGATGATCGTGAAGACGTACGGGGGCAGGCCGTTGATCCGGCGGAACTCCATTCAGCCGAAACTAACAGCCCCCATGGGGCGAGCAAGTGACATTTGTCACGCCTGAGGCGACCGGACGGCGAGGCCTGCGCCGACGGCCTGCAAGATCGATCCCGAGGGCGCCCCCCTACCGGCGCTGGCTCCTAGCTGAAGTTCTCCCAGTAGCGCGACGGCACCGGGCCCCGCTGGCCGTGGTACTTCGAGCCCAGCTCCCCCGACCCGTACGGGGTGTCGGCCGGGGTGGTCATCTGCTGGAAGCTGATCTGGCCGATGCGCATCCGGGGATACAGCGTGATCGGCAGGTTGGCCACATTGGACAGCTCCAGGGTGAGCTGCCCCTCGAAGCCCGGATCGACGAAGCCCGCCGTCGAATGGATCAGCAGGCCGAGACGGCCCAGCGACGACTTGCCCTCCAGGCGGGCCACCAGGTCGTGGGGCAGCGCCACCCGCTCCAGGGTCGCCCCCAGCACGAACTCGCCCGGGTGCAGGATGAACGGGTTCTCGTCGTCGGACTCCACCAGGGTGGTCAGCGCCGACAGGTCCTGCTTGACGTCGATGTGGCCCAGGGTGTGGTTGCGGAAGACCCGGAAACTGCCGGCCAGGCGCAGGTCCACCGACGACGGCTGCACCGCGCCCGCGCCGAGCGGGTCGATGACGATTCGGCCCGCGTCGAGCGCCTCCCGGATGGAGCGGTCCGACAGGATCACCGGGCCGCCCCCCGGCCGCCGTCGGCGTCGTGCGCTTCCCGGATGGGCGGGCGCGGCCCGGATGGAGGGGTCCGGCTTGATCGCTGCTCCGTCGCCCGGCCGCCGTCGGCGTCGTGGCCGACCACCGGACTCATCGACTCATCGATCCACCGTTCATGCGATGAGCGTAGGTCAGCACGCGGGCCGATGGCCCCTCGACGCCGCCGGAGGTCGCCGAAGAGCAAGCGCGGAGCGGTGTCGCTCCCGCTCGCCGTCGCTGCGGTCACGGGCCGCTCGGGTCAGTCGACACTGCCCACCGCCTTGCCCGGCGCCGCCGCAGGTCTTCTGGCGCTGGTGGTGCCTCCGAAGCCCACCCACGCCAAGAATTCCTGTACGCCCACCCCGAAATTCCTGTACACCCACCCCGAAATACCTGTAGCTGAGGACGCTGGAGGTCCTTGACTGCAGGAGTTTCTCCGGTGGAAGGGGGGTCCTAGCCGGTCAGGAGGTAACGACGGGCAGGCTCTCCCAGCCCCGGACGGTGGAGGTGCGGGCCTGCACGGCGTTGTCCCAGTCGACGTCCCATTCGGGCCAGCGCTTGAGCACCTCGTCGAGCGCCACCCGCCCCTCGATGCGGGCCAGCGCCGCGCCCAGGCAGAAGTGGATGCCGTAACCGAAGGCCAGGTGGAAGTCGATGGTGCGACCGATGTCGAAGACGTCGCCGTCGGCGAACTTGCGGTCGTCGCGGTTGGCGGCTCCGTTGAGCAGCAGCATGACGCTGCCGGCGGGCACGGTCTGGCCGTGGTGCTCGACGTCGGCGGTCACCCAGCGGGCCTGGACGGGGGAGGGGGTCTCGTAGCGCAGGATCTCCTCGATGGCCGCCGGGATCAGCCGGCGGTCCTCCACCAGGGCCCGGCGCTGGTCGGGGTGCTCGGCCAGCAGCTTGCCGGTCCAGCCGATGAGGCGGGTGGTGGTCTCGTTGCCGGCTCCGTTGAGCAGCGAGACGAAGTTCATGATCTCGCCCCGGGTGAGGCGGCGCAGCGTGCCGGTCTCGTCCTCGAACTCGGCGTGGAGCAGCTCGGTCATCAGGTCGTCGGTCGGGTTGTCGGCCCGCCAGCGGATGTACTCGCGGAGGAAGTCGGTGGAGTTCACGTCGCCGGAGTGCTCGTAGGTGAAGTCGGGCATGGTGCCGTCGTCGAGCTTGAGGTTGTCGTCGATCAGGTCCCGCAGGGTGGTCTGGTCCTGCTCGGGGATGCCCAGCAGCATGCCGATGGCCCGCATGGGCACGAAGGCGCCGAGGTCGGCGATGAAGTCGAAGCGGCCGGTGCCGACGAGGGGGTCGAGGCTGCGGGCGCAGAACTCCCGCAGCTTGGCCTCGAGGGCGTTCATCTTCTTGGGGGTGAACACCCGCGACACCAGGCCGCGGTGGTAGTCGTGCACCGGCGGGTCCTCGAAGATGATGAAGCCCGGCGGGACGTCCATGCCGCTCTTGATGATCTCCAGCACGGTGCCCTTGGCCGAGCTGTAGGTCCGCCAGTCCTTGAAGGCGGCGGCCACGTCGTCGAATCGGCTCAGCGCGTAGAAGTCGTACCGCTCGTTGCGGTACAGGGGCGCCTCGTCGCGCAGCCGCTTCCAGGTGGGGTACGGGTCGGCGTCGATCTCGAAGTCGAACGGGTCGTAGTACGGGTCGCGGCCGGCCGCTGCCTCGGTGGTTGGCACGCCGGTGTCGGGCACCCCGATGCTAGACATACGCCCGGTCACGATAGGCAGGAGGGCTGATCCCCGCAATGGCGCTGTTCGATGCGTTCCGGTTCGACGGCAAGCGGGTGCTGGTGGTGGGCGGCGCCACCGGGATGGGCGCGGCCGCGGCCGAGCTGGCCCTGTCGGCCGGCGCCGAGGTGGTCGTCATGGACCGGGCCGATGTGACCCTGGCCGGGGTGGCCGCCATCGGGGTGGACCTGGCGTCGCAGGCGTCGATCGAAGCTGCGGTGGACGAGTGCGGCGGGCCGGTGCACGCCCTGCTGGCCTGCGCGGGCGTGGCCGACGGCACGCCGGGTCTCGAGCGGATCAACTTTGTGGGCCACCGCCACCTGATCGACCGGATGCTGGCCTCCGGGATGCTGGGCGAGGCGTCGGCCATCGGCTTCATCTCGTCGTCGGCGGGGCTGGGCTGGGAGACCAACCTGGAGGAGTTCTCCGAGGTGCTGGGCCTCTCGGACTTCGACGAGGCCGCGGCCTGGTTCGTCGACCATCGCAAGGCCGACTACTTCCACACCAAGCAGGCGGTGTGCGCCTACGTGGCCACCCAGGCCTACCCGTTGCTGCGGCGGGGGATCCGCATCAACGCCATCTGCCCCGGCCCGACGGTGACGCCGCTGGCCGAGGCCAACCGGGAGCTGTGGCTTGAGTTCGGCGCCGACTACCGGTCCGACGCGGGCGTGGAGGCGTCCACGCCGATGGAGCAGGCCTACCCCCTGCTGTTCCTGTGCAGCGACGCCGCGGCGTACGTCACCGGGGTGACGCTGATCAGCGACGCCGGGTTCATGAGCTCGGGGATCACCGGGGCGTATCCCGCGGCCGCCGAAGCGGCCAACTTCCTGATGGGCCGGTTCTAGCCGCGGCGTCTATCCTCGAAGCCATGCCGAGACCCACCAAGCGCCGCGTGCCGGCCGGCCGTGTGACGGCCAAGGGCACCCGCCCCGAGAATTACAAGCCGGACACCAAGACCCACACCGGGTTCGACGTGCAGGATCCGAGCCCGATCTGGGTGCCGATCCTGATGTTCAGCCTGCTCGGACTGGGGGTGGCGGTGATCATCGTCAACTACCTGGCGGTGTTCTGGGACACCTCGAACGTGGTGCTTCTGGGGGGTCTGGGCCTGATCCTGGCCGGGATCATCTCCGCCACTCAGTACCGCTGACCCGGTACCGGGTGACTACACCCTTGTAATTTCCCCCAACTTTGCCCACACCCTGTGGATAACTCTGATCGGGGTATGGGTGCTCACTCGATGGGAGTCACCAGATCCATCTCGTCCTGGCAGTGGCGGGGCGGTTCGGGGTCTTCGTCGGGGGCGACGGTCATGCGCACCTCGGACCCGCAGATGCTGCAGCGGTACTCGATCTTGACCCTGCGCAGGATGCCTGGGTCGGGCGGCTCGGGCAGCGGTCGGGCCAGGTTGCGCAGCATGGCCAGGCCCAGGCGCAGCACCGTGTAGGCGATCACCACCGCGATCAGGACCTTGACGATGTCGGCCAGGATGGCGCCTAGCACCAGGCCCCCCAGCGCCAGCACGACCAGCCCGAGGTTGACGGCCTTCTCTCGCTGCATCCGTGTGACCGCCTCCCGCCTGCGACTCCCCGATGCTACGCCCGGTCCAAGCTGTGCTGTTGCCCAAGCAACGTCCAGGCGATCCGTCAGCCGAGGCAGGCGCTGTGGTGGGCCCGCGGCGCGGCCGGTGGGCTAGGCAGGCGCCGCTGTGGTCCTGGGGTGCGGCCGGTAAGGTCAGGCAGGCGCCGCGGTGGGCCCGAAAGGCTCTCCCGGTGGAGGCCGGGATCGCTGCTCCGCCGTGGGTGGATCGCCGACTGCGGGCGATGGGCGGGGAGGGTCAGGGATCTCGGGGGACGGCTCAGAAGGGAGTGGTCTCTCCGCAGGTGACTCGGTTGGTGCTGGCCTGGGTTGTGGCGGCCGGGCAGCAGCCGTGGACTCGGGCGCGAGCGGCGATGGCTGGAACGCCGCAAGTTGGGGATCGATCAGGAATCCGGAACGGACCAGGGCCATGATCAGACTGTCCACCTTCGTTTCGAGCCGGTCCACCTTCGTTTCGAGCCGGTCCACCTTCGTTTCGAGCCGGTCCACCTTCGTCTCAAGTCGATCCATTCTCCCCTCAAGTCGATTGAAGTCGGATCGCAGCCATCGGAAGCCCGCGCCGCACGCTGCGACGAGAGCGGCGAGAGCAACTCCCAACAGCGTGGCGAGGACTTCGGTTTCCATGAGAGTTACAGTAGCGGACCACTATGACACAGACAACTTGAAATTGATTTAAATACTCATCTGCCACACGACAGCGGCGGAGCCGGTGGGTCCCGCGCTGATGGTGAGCAGCAGCCGCTTGCCCGCAACCGCCGGCACGGCCAGCCCGTCGGCGATGAGGCGCAGTTCCTCGGCCGCCGCCGAGTTGCCGGTGGCCACCGCCCCTCCCGATCGGTTGAAGCGCTCGCCGTCCATGTCCAGTGCGCGGGCCACCAGCATCACCGTGGCCGCGTCATGCTCGACCACGGCGAGGTCGTCGATGGCTTCGAGTTCGACTCCGGCCTCGGCCAGCGCCCGTTCCGTAGCCACGGCCACATTGCCCACCGGGTCGAACGGGTCGCCCGCGGCCCGTCCCAGCCCGGCCACCGTCGCCAGCGCCGCCCTGGGTGCGTGTGCACCTCCAGATGTAACCGTGCTGCCGAGCTGCCCGGCCGGACCAGCGCCAGGCGGGGGCCGGTCGTCGGTTGCGTGTGTGCTTCTGGGGGTGTTGGCGCTGGTGTGTGCAGCGTTTGGTGCTGGCGGTTGGGTGTCGGAGGGTGTGGTGTGGTCGTCGGTTGCGTGTGTGCTTCTGGGGGTGTTGGCGCTGGTGTGTGCAGCGTTTGGTGCTGGCGGTTGGGAGGCGGATGGATCGGTCTGGTCGTCGACCGCTTGCAGCAGGACCGCGGCCACGCCGTCGGCGGGGGGAGCGAACGTGGCGGCCGTCAGGAGGCCGTCGTCGTCGAAGGCCGGGGGCAGCTCTGCGGAGTCGTCCCAGGCTCGCACCACGTCGGCGGCCACCGGGTCGCCCGGGTACACGCCCCGCGCTGCGGCGTCACCCGGCCGGGCCGCCACCGCCACGATGGCCGGGCTCGCCCCCGCCGTCGCCCGCCGCCGCCGGGACTCCTCGGCCGCCGCGTCGAGCTCCGCCCGGCCGATGCCGGCGTCCTCGGCGGCCCGCTCAGCCAGCCGGGGCCCCGGCAGCAGCCCGCCCGCTTCCGCGAACCGCTCGGCCACCCCGCCCCACGGCGCCCCGTAGGTGCGGTTGAGGGCGGCTGCGCCCGGCGGCACCACCGAGCACAGGCCCAGCCCGATCACCAGCACCGTCCGGGCCTGCCCGGCCCGGATGGAGGCCGCGGCGGCCTGCACCGCGGCCAGGCCGCTGGTCTCGCCCCGGTCGACCACATGACCGCCGACGGTGACCGGCCAGCCCGCGGCCAGCACGATCGCCCGGGCGACGTCGGCCCCGGCGGCTCCCACCGGGTCGGCGCAGCCCACCACCACCTCGTCCAGGTCGTCCGGGGCGGGCCCGGCCCGCTCCAGCACCTCCCGACCCACCACCCCGGCCAGCACCACCGGGTTCCATCCGGCCAGTTCGCCGTCCACCGGCCGCACCGCGGTACGCGCCACCGCCGCCACCATCACGGTCGGGGCCGCACTCACGGACTGCGTCGTCACGGACTGAATGTCTACTCTCCGCCTGCGCCGCCGGTTGTGTGCATGGGGCGACGGCTTTGGTCGTGCCGGCGGCCGGAGCGGCGTTAGGGTCAGCTTGGGGTGGGGTGTCTGCCGGCGGGGTCGGTTGTGTGGGTGGGTGGTGTTGTCGGGCGGTTTCCGTCCGTGCCGCCGGTTGTGTGCATGGGTGGCGGCTTTGGCCGTGCTGGTGTCTGTGTCGGCGTTGGGGTCAGCTTGGGGTGGGGTGTCCGCCCGCGCCGCCGGTTGCCGGCACGGGCGATGGCTCCGGTCCTGCCGGTGTCTGCGGCGGCGTCTGGTAGTCAACGCTCGGGCGGTGCCCACCCGTGCCGGTGCCGGCACCGGTGATCGTGGCGGCGGATGGGCTGGATCGGCGCGATGGGGTCCCCGCACCGTGTCTACACTCGCATCGGGCTGCGAGACGCCGCTAGTACGCGGCCGGGAGGTCACCGTGAGCAAGGGCACAGCCGACATCGTCATCAGGGTGCTCACCGGGCTCACCGTGCTCGGTCTGGTGCTGGCTGCGGTGCTGCATGACCCGTGGAGCGGCGACGTAGCTGTCTGGTTCGTCTACGGCGACGGTGCGAGCGTCGAGCCCGACACCGCCAGAGCGTTCGACATCGCCCTCATGATCCTGCGGGCCGGCCTCGGGATGATGATCTTCGTCCACGGCTACAACAAGGCGTTCCGGGGCGGAAAGCTCGCCGGCACCGGCCGCTGGTTCCAGTCGATGGGGATGCGCCCCGGCAAGGTCCACGCCACCCTGGCGGCCGGCACCGAGATGGGCGTGGGCGTGCTGCTGGTGCTCGGTCTGATCACCCAGGTCGCCGCGGCCGGGCTGATCGCTTTGATGGTGGTGGCGTTCTGGACCGTCCACCGCGACAAGGGCTTCATGATCACCGGCGAGGGCTGGGAGTACGTGGCCCTGATCGCCGTGATGAGCCTGGTGTCGGCCATCCTGGGGCCGGGCCGCATATCCCTCGACGCCGAACTCGAGATCGCCCACCGCCTCGACGGCTGGACCGGCATGTGGATCGCCCTGCTCCTCGGCGTCGGTGCCGGCGCAGCCCAACTCCTGCTCTTCTTCCGCCCCCCGCCCCCCGAACCGGATTCCTAGAGACGCGGGCGGGTCCTCGGGCGCAGCCATGGGCGGCTGACCGGGCTGGCGACTCCTAGAGGCGGGGGCGGGTCCGGGGGCGTAGCCATGGGCGGCTGACCCGGCCGGCGGCCAGGTCGGCGCCGGCGTGGCCGAAGATGGCGCCCAGCACCAGCAGCCCGCCGGCCACGGTCACCAGCGGCGGCGCCTCGGCGAGCACGATCCAGGCCAGCAGGATCGAGAACGGCGTCTCGCTGGACCCCAGCAGACCGGCCTCCGCGGCCGGGATCAGCCGCACACCCTCGGTCCACAGCACCAGCGACACCGCGAACAACACCCCGAAGAACACCAGCAGCGGCATCTGGTCGGCGGCCACCCCCAGCGGGTCGGCCACCACTAGGGCCACGAGGAACAGCAGCAGTCCGGCCGAGCCCGACGCCAGCACCGCGTCGGCGCCCTCGAAGCGGCGGATCAGCACGATCAGCAGGGCCAGCATGATGGCCAGCACAACGGCCCGCAGGTTGCCGTCGAGGTCGCCGGGCCCGAGGTTGCCGGCCACGGTCAGGGTCACACCCGCCAGCGCCACCACGGCGGCCACCACCGTGGAGCGTCGCAGCCGTTCCCGCAGGATCAGCCATGCCAGCCCGGCGGCCAGGAACGGGACGGTGGCCGAGATCACGGCGACGTTGGCCACCTCGGTCCGCTGCAGCGCGTCGATGTAGAGGATCATCGACGCTGCGGCCAGCCCGGTCAGCAGCAGGCCCTGGGGACCGAGGGTCGCTCTGAAAGAATGCGCGGGTAGGCGAGACCGGATCATGTCTCGGCCGGGTGTCTCCCGCTCCTGTTCGCTGCGCTCGAGGGCCGCTCGGGTCACGGCCGCGCCCGAATGAGCCGGATCCACTCGGGTGCCCGCTCGGCCTCTGGGCCGCAGCCGCTCGTGTCGCCCGCCGATGCGGCCCCGCAGCCAGACGTAGATCAGCACGGCGCTGCCACCGAGCAGGCTCCGCCAGCTGGCGATCTGCCAGACGTCGGCGTCGATGCTGCGGGCGATGGCGCCGGTGCTGCCGAACCCCAGTCCCGACACCAGCATCATCGTCGCCCCCAACCGCCTGGACCGCCGATCGCTCGCCCGCGCAGCAGGCGAGTCACCACCAGTGTCGGCCCCGCCGCCGGTCTGCCCGGGTCCCGTGTTGGTGTGGTCGGTGTGGTCGGTGTGGTCGGCCGCGCCGCCGGAGTGCCCGGTTCTTGGGTTGGTGTGGTCGGTGTGGTCGGCCGCGCCGCCGGAGTGCCCGGGTCCCGTGTTGGTGTGGTCGGTGTGGTCGGCCGCGCCGCCGGTCTGCCCGGACGACGCGCCGGACTGGCCGGCCCTTGGGTCTGGATCCCGCCGGTCGGCTGTCAACTAAGGGACCGGCGGGCGGCTAGCCGGCCGCGGCTGCGGCGGGTTCGTACCCGACCTGGCAGAAGCCGTGGTTGCAGTAGCCGTAGGGGTTCCGGGCCAGGTACTGCTGGTGGTACTCCTCCGCGTAGTAGAACGCCCCGGCGTCGACGATCTCGGTGGTGATCTCCCCGAACCCCTTGGCGGTGAGCGCGGTCTGGTACCGATCCCGGGAAGCCTCCGCCTCGGCCCGCTGGGCCACCGAGTACACGTAGATCCCGCTGCGGTACTGGGTGCCGACGTCGTTGCCCTGGCGCATCCCCTGGGTGGGGTCGTGCATCTCCCAGAACACCTTCAGCAGCTGCTCATAGGGCGCCGCCGCCGGGTCGTGCACCACCAGCACCACCTCGTTGTGGCCGGTGCGCCCGGTGCACACCTCCTGGTAGGTGGGGTTGGGGGTCACGCCCGCCGAGTACCCGACCGCGGTGGTGTGAACCCCCGACATCTGCCAGAAGAACCGCTCCGCCCCCCAGAAGCACCCCATCCCGAACATGGCCCGCTCGTGCCCGTCGGGGAACGGCGGCTCCAGCGGGGTGCCGAGCACCAGGTGCCCGTAGGACTGCACCTCCATGGCCTCGTCCCGTCCGGGCAGGGCGTCGGCGGTGGTCGGCATCCGCTTCTTGTCGCGTCGCAACAGCATGCCGCGACTGTACCCGCAACCGCTGCGGGCCATGCCGGCCCCGTCTCCCCCGAAATTGATGTCGATATTGGGCCTTTGTGGGCGGCTTGGGCATCAATTTGGGGTGGTGGTGGTGCTGCCCCGAAATTGGCGGCGGTAATGGGTGTATGCCACCCGTTTCGTCGCCAATTTCGGATTGCGGGACCGCCGGGCCGCCCTGGCGGGCGCCCGAGATTCCGTCAGCCGATTCTTGGTGCGAGTTCTGTGCATATGCCACCCACAACCAACCCGAGATCCCGCCAGCCAGATTCTCGGGAGTGTTGTGTGCGTCCACCATGCACAGCCGACCCGAGATTCCGGAAGGCGCCGGGCCGGGCCGTGTGCGACCGGCCACGGCTACCCTCTGGCGCAATGCTCGACACCCTGATCACCGGCGGCACGCTGGTCGACGGCACCGGCGCCCCGGCCCGCCCCGCCGACATCGGCATCAGCGGCGGTCGGATCGTGGCCGTGGCCGACCCCGGCGACCTGGCCGACGCCGCCACCGAGGCCACCGAGACGGTCGACGCCGACGGCCTGGTCGTGTGCCCCGGCTTCATCGACCCCCACACCCACTACGACGCCCAGATCTTCTGGGACCCCCGGGCCACCCCGTCGAACCTCTTCGGCGTCACCACCGTGATCGGCGGCAACTGCGGCTTCACCCTGGCCCCCCTGCACCACCCCGACGACGGCGAGTACCTCAAGCGCATGATGGTGAAGGTCGAGGGCATGGAGCTGGCCGCCCTGGAGCAGGGCGTGCCCTGGAACTGGGAGAGCTTCGCCGACTACCTGCGGGCCGTCGAGACCCGGGGCATTGCCGTGAACGCCGGCTTCCTGGTGGGCCACTGCGCCCTGCGCCGGGCCGTCATGCGGGAGGACGCAGTCGGCCAGGAGGCCAACGACGACCAGATAGCCCTGATGCGGGCCCTGCTGGCCGAGTCGCTGGCGGCGGGCGGGCTCGGCTTCTCCACCGGCCGCAGCTACACCCACAACGACTGGGACGGCCAGCCCGTGCCCAGCCGCTGGGCCTCCGTCGAGGAGGTGCTTGAGCTGTGCCGGGAGACGGCCACCCACGCCGGCACCACCCTGGAGTGGGTGGCCGACGGCTGCATGAAGGGTTTCAGCGACGACGAGATCGACCTGATGACCCGCATGTCGCTGGAGGCCCAGCGCCCCCTCAACTGGAACGTGCTCACCATCGACTCGGCCCGCCCCGACGACTACCGCAACCAGATCGCGGCCTGCGAGCGGGCCGCCGACGCCGGGGCGGTCGTCGTGGCGCTCACCATGCCGATCCTGGTGGGGATGAACATGAACCTGGGCACGTTCTGCGCGCTGCACATGCTGCCGGGCTGGCCCGACATCTTCGGCCTGCCCGTGCCCGAGCGCATGGAGGCCCTGCGCCGCCCCGAGACCCTCATCGCCCTGGAGAACGACGCGGCCAGCCCCGAGGCCGGCGTGTTCAGCCGCCTCACCGGCTGGTCCGACTACATCATCGGCGACACCTACTCGGCCGCCAACGAGGGCCTCAAGGGGCGCCGGGTGGGCGACATCGCCCGGGAGCGGGGCCAGCGTGATTTCTTCTGCCTGGTGGACATCTGCCTGAACGACGACCTGCGCACCGTGCTGTGGCCGGCCCCCACCGACGACGATCCCGAGAGTTGGCGGCTGCGGGCCGAGGCCTGGGAGCATCCGGCGGTGATGATCGGCGGCAGCGACGCCGGGGCCCATCTCGACCGGATGGCGGGCGCCTGCTACACCACCGCCTGGATCGACGACTGCCTGCGGGGCCGGCGGCTCACCACCCTCGAGAACGCCGTGCACCACCTCACCGACGCCCCGGCCCGGTTGTTCGGCCTCAAGGGCAGGGGCCGCATCGCCGAGGGCTGCTTCGCCGACATCGTGGTGTTCGATCCCGACACGGTCGGGGCCGGCGAGCCGGTGCTGGTGGCCGACCTGCCCGGCGACGGCAGGCGGCTGTGGTCCGAGGCCACCGGCGTGCGGCGGGTGATGGTCAACGGGGTCACCACCATCGTCGACGGCGTGGCCACCGATGCGCTCCCGGGCACGGTGCTGCGCTCGGGCCGCCACACCGCCACCGTGCCAGTTGGCGCGGCCCGGTAACGCGAGAGCGGACGCCGGAGTCGGGGACGCGAGAGCCAGTACGCCAGAGTCGGGGACGCGAGAGCCACTACGCGAGAGTCAGGGACGCCGGAGCCAGGCACGCGAGAGCCAGTACGCCAGCAGCCAGAACGCCAGAAGCCAAAGCCAGCAGCCAGGACGCCAGAAGCCAAAGCCAGCAGCCAGGACGCCAGAAGCCA
>Ga0209021_1000917_pt1 | contig 32495 bp, 29 predicted proteins | sample PinacodermFT_FD_187299 | JGI IMG/M metagenome (GOLD analysis project Ga0209021, IMG submission 187299) | Host-associated microbial community of the marine sponge Aplysina aerophoba from Gulf of Piran - sponge pinacoderm, lysed by freeze-thaw... | ecosystem: Host-associated > Porifera > Sponge >... | reverse complement strand
GAAAATCTCATCCATCATCATCCGCAAGCGGTGCTGTTCATTGTCGTCGATGGAAATAAAAAGCACCCCGTCTTCGGCCAGCAGTTCGCGCAACAGGTGCAGCCGAGGCCACATCATGCAGAGCCATTTATCGTGTCTCTCCAGGTCTTCGCCGTCCACCGGGCTTTTGCCTTTCAGCCACTCCTGCATCATCGGGCTGTTTACGTTGTCGTTGTAGATCCAGCCTTCGTTGCCGGTGTTGTAGGGTGGGTCGATATAGATGCAGTTTACTCGTCCGGCATAGCGCGGCATCAGAGCCTTGAGCGCGTGCAGGTTGTCGCCATGAATGATCAAATTGTCGTCGAGGGAAGGCTTGCTGCCTTTCAGTGGAAGGGACTTTCGGGCATCCGGCTCAAGTGTCCGTGAAGGGACGGTCAGGTGGTGAGCGTAAACGAGTTGTTTGCCTTTGAAATCAAGGGTCGGCATACAGATTCACAAATTTACACACAACCTCGGGTGTGAATGAAAAGAGGCTCTAATGAAATCTTGCCGTAGGAAGATGTTCCCCAATATAACCAATCTCCAGTGACTTGATTTGTTTGTCGATTCGTAAATGGATGCGATGTCCGCTGCCAATCATGGCGTGCAGATTGAAGACTTTTTTCTCGCCGCTGGCGCATTGGAATTCCCGTTCTCTTCCATATTGCTGCATGGTTGCTTCACTCTCTGGGTTGACCTTCGGCAATACCGGTTCATCTGTCCCTTCACGTCGCCAATTTCGTACCGCTGTATCCAGGACAATCAACTTGGCTATTGCCATACGTAAAATTTCAACAGAAAGTGCAGCTATTTGAGTATTCACGTCCAGTCCGAACGTCAGGTGTGGAAAACAATCGGCTTTTCTTTCCGCCAATTTCACCGGCTCGTCTCTCAGAACTCCTTGAGCTTTTCCAGTCAATTCGTCGAAAACAACTGGAACGTGAGTCATTTCCGAAAGGTTGAGCACCCTTACATCTTTTTCCCGTTCCGTTCCTGTGCTCTCAAGCCATTTACGATGTACTGGGATGTGGGTTCGCAGCCAGTATTCTTCGGAAGGTAGACTTGCAGCAGTCGTTTTCAGTAGCCATGCAAGCCCCAAGCCGCCTGCTTCTTGTTGCTGGAAATGGAATTCCGAAAGGGAGAACTGTTCCTTGACGGCCTCGGATACGTCCTGCTCGAAACTTATCTTTGTTGAAATCTTCAAAAAGAAATTTCTCAAATCGTGATCGACTCGTTCATCGTATGACCACTGAGACACTGTATAACCCTCCGCTAATGGAGTCTGGTATATCGTGTCATCAATCGAAACGAGTGTCGTGGATTGGCCGCTCGCCAACGCCGCCACGGCCCGGATCAAATTCGTTGTTCGTTCTCTTGCTTGATGACGAGATGGTGCGACATTGTGAGCGGAAAGCTCGTTGAATACCAGGATCACTTCAACCCCCGGTATCCTGTTGGTGTGCTATGAGTGATGACAGATTCTTCTCGTGCTGATCGAAGAAACCCTCTGGCCAGATGTCCAATCGGCCATCCGGCCTTATGACAGGCGTGGTGACTTCGGTATCCAAACCTTTTCGCTGAAAGTAATGCAGAGCAACCTCTTCCGGTCTGATGATGGCACGACGAACTGCCAGACGCAGCCCGTCCAGAATATGGTCGCTGTGAGTTTCCAGGATAACTTGCGTCCCTGCTGAAGTAGCCCTTGCCGCGAGTTCCGCCAATCGAGTCTGTCCGCCAGGATGAAGATGGGCTTCAGGATTCTCGATGATCACCAAGTCGTCATTCTGAGCAGCCAGCAACGCGACAATCAGAGGCAGAGCATAACTCAATCCGAATCCGACGTTAGTTGCCCGAAAGGGTTTTGTCATAACGTCCCGCTGTCTGGAGAAGGCAAAACCTGCCAAGGCGACATCCGCTTTCGGCATGGTAGTGATATTGAGTTTGGCCCCCGGACTGATGACCTTGAGCCACGCATTGGTCTGTGAAAGCAGAGTTGTTTGATCTGCGTCTGCATGTCTAAGATTCTCCGGGATTATCTTTCCGTCGTATTTTTCCAAAAACCAGAGCACATGTTCTCCATTCTTGCCCAAGGGCGTATTTGATTCATGCCCTTGCTCAAAAAATGGCAGTGTCTTTTGTGGCCCCAAACGATCGGCACTCAGATAGTACATGGATCGTCTATACAGTGAGGTGTCTTCAACGCTTTCGGAATTCGTGATCCTCGCAGAAGGCGTTTGAAAATCGTCTATCGTCACACTTATCTTGATGCGTTTAATCTTGTCGAATTCGGCCTCCAGTTCAATGACGTCTTGCTCGGCACCTTCGTAGAGGACGTCGCTAAACGAGCCTGTGTCGACCAGCTTGCCTTGCCAGCGTAAAACTCCAGGGAAACCTTTTTCGTCAAGACCAGATTGACGGAGCAGCAAGAGTGCCTGTATGACGCTGCTTTTCCCTGTGCCGTTCAAGCCGGCCAGAACCGTCAGCCCATCGAGTGGCAACTCTGACTCCTTGAAACATTTAAAATTTCTCATTCGTATTCGAGTAATCATTCCAACACCTCCCGGAGGAGTGTTTCGATCTCTTCAAAGCGAGTACGGACTTGCTCATCCCATTGAGTCCCTATGCTTATACTTTCCACGAATTTATCTTGTCTTATCAGAGAGAGGAAACGGTTTTGAACGGTTTCTCGTTGCTTTATGAGGCGTTGACCTTGAGATTCGTCCAAGCGCGCCAAATTGACAGACCAGCTTTCAAACAGGGGCTTGTTGATGGGACTTCTGCGTTCGTCGACGAGGCTCAGTTCGTCGGCCAACGCATCCCTATGCCTACTCCTGCGTTTCTTGGGTGGCTTGCGGAAGGCCTCGGTACCAAACAGAGCAGTGGCCAATCTCATCGCACGACGGAAATCAGCGCTCAGTAAAGCCCATTGTTCTTCGCTCACGTCTTTATTCAAGGATTCCATAGCCTTTACGAGAAAGGCGTCCAGATCACCCTTGTAAGCATTTAATGGCTGTAAGTGAAATGCGATGAATCGCAGTACGCATTCACGGTCAGCCATGCGTTTCGTACTCACGCTATTGGTGGTTGCCTCCAAAAACGTTTGGTCCGTTGCTAATTCGTTGATGCGGTCCCTTGCTCTTCCGGGGTTTAAGGCATGTCGAATTTCCTGTAGCGACAGAGGTTTGCCGCCGGTATTGATGCGTTTGAAAACGTTGAACATGACTTCTCGGGGTGTGCCAGGCTGAATGACGTGACAGAAAAGCTCTGTCTCGTTGAGGCGTCTCTGCATGGGACGAGGGAGATCGTCATAAGAATGGTTTTCAAATTGATTCAGGTATTCCAGCCCGCGCAAACGAAGTTTCTTGTCGAGAATGAAAAGTTTTAAGGTGTCCAGCCGTTGCAGGCCATCGACGACCTGCCATGTGTCTTCTTCGTCCGCCGCCATGTAGAACACCGGTATGGGAATGCACAACAGGAGTGACTCGATGAGCCTGCTTTTTCTTTTTCTGTCCCAGACGTCTGGGTGACGTTGAAAGTCGGGATTCAGGTCTATTTCATGACGGACGATTCTTTTTATTATCAGATCAACGACGGGATTTTTAGTGACGATGTTGATGTTCGTGGGATCGAATGGCTCTTTGATTGGAAGAGAAGAGCCTGGAGGATCTGGTCCTTCAACGTTCTCCTGCTCAACGCCTCCTTGCTCAATATCTTCCAAGGGTTCTTTGGTAAGTTCCGTCATTTCAACAACGTCAGAATCCAGGTCCATTTCGATTCCCCCCTCTCCTTTTAGAGTGCCCCTATAATAGTTGATATTACTGATGCATATCAAAGATTCTGCCCAGGGAGTCAGCTTGAGATATGTCTCTGACTCCGAGCAAGAATGGCGCGGTCGACAAAGACCAACGACAAAGACGCTGGATTCTCGATTAAAGATGTCGAGAATGACAGAATAAGAAGAAGCAGATTGCTCGCTTCGCTCGAAATGGTAGCTGTGTTGGCTGTCTTCTCAATAATGTCAGCGAATAGGTCGGATTAGCCCTTCGACTATGCTTCCTTCGACTTCGTTCAGGACAGGCGGGACAGGCGTAGCGTAATCCGACACGCTGCCAAATGGTTTCATTGTTTGCAAACTGTACATTGTGTACAAAACATTACGAATGTTACATTTTGTACACAATGTACAAAATCGTACATTTTGTACACTTTGCGTGCCGTTCGTCATTTTATGATTAGTGTTACGTACAGGACTTAAGCGGCCCCTCATGCCGCTCGGAGAGGCGCCTGGAAGAAAGCGCCATGAGATGGCGCGGCTACAAAGACCAACGACAAAGACGCTGGATTCTTATGAATCGCCTGGATCCCCGATTAAGGATGTCGGGGACAAGTGTCGAGAATGACAGAAGAGGGTATGGGTCGTGTATGAGTCTAACCGGAAAGGCCGAACCACAGGCGGAGTGCTTGCTCAAGTTTGAGCAGATCGGAAGAGGCCACCCGGCCAAAAGGCGGCAAGAACGACGTCTCCCTGCTCATCGCTTGTCATATTCGGCATCGGCCGAGTTTGTCCAGATCCTGGTCAAGACCGGCAGGGACGCGAGAAAACTTTCTTCCCGGAGTTGGGTACTCTCTTCGGGGGAATCAGGAACCACTACCTCAAGGGGTGTGTTGACGGGAAGCGTGACGGGTTCGTCCAAGACGACTTTTGTACCATCGTAGTGAGCAGGAACGTGTTTCATCTGCCATCCTTCACAATGTCGATCGGTTGATTTACACGGCACATCATAGCACAAAGTACCAACGTGGTCATCCTTGACCGCTTTTTCCCTAAAGAATAGAATACCCGACATCAAGGGGGCTCTTGTCCGGACCAGTCTTTTCTTTCGTCCGGATTCGGCCCCGTGGAGTGACGAGCATGAGAATTGATTATGACAAAGGCGGGCTGATCAGCCCGGAACTCCTGAAGCGGCGGCGCACGGAATCCGAGGAAAATGGCGGGCCTAAGAAGAAGGTCATGCTGCTGTTCCCCCCGGATTGGTATCCCTCCGAGCCCTATCTGAGTCTCCCGACGTTGACGGCGTTCCTGCGTCGTGCGGGGCATGACGTGGTGCAGAAGGACGTCAACCTCGAGATGTACGACTGGTATTTCAGCGCGGATTTTCTCAAGCGCGTGTTGAAACGCGTGCCCCAGCAACTGGATCGTTTGAAACGACTGGCCCGGGACCGGGGCCTCTCGGAGGAAGAAACCCAGTTGCAATTGGCCTTGTGCGAATGCACCCGTTCCCGGATGGCGGATTTGATCGAACAGGCGGAGCGCGCCAAGGCGATCATCCGTTCACCGGATTTCTACGACGCGGCGAAACTCGAATGGGCCATGAACGTGTTTCGGGACGTGACCTCGACCATTTCGCTGGTCTACGCGCCCGCGCGCATTTGCATGCCCCCGATGGAAACGGACCTGTCGTACAAGCTCTTCATGTCCTCGGAGGTCCTGGCCGCGGTCGAAGATACGCAGGTCAACGTCTATCGCGACGTATTCGACCACATCGTGAAGCCGGCCATTGTTGAAGAACAGCCGGACGTCATCGGCATCTCGATCGTGTTGCGGCAGCAACTGTTTTCGACCATGACCTTCTGCGCCATGATCAAGGAGCAGTTTCCCGAGATCCACGTGACCATCGGCGGCAATACCGTGACCCGGTTGCGCGACGTGCTGCCCACGACGCCCAAGCTGTTTGCGCTGTTCGACAGTGCGGTGGTGTACGAAGGTGAAACGGCGTTTCTGCAATTGGTGGAAGCCATCGGTACCGATCGGGATTTCAACGAAATTCCGAACCTCCTGTGGCAGGATGATTCTGGGATTCATACGTCGCCGGTGACCTCCTCCGAGAACATGGCGGACCTGCCGCCTCCGGATTTCGACGGGCTGCCGATGGACCGGTACTTCGTGCCGGAACCCGTTCTACCCTATCTCGCCACGCGCGGGTGCTATTGGGGACGGTGCGAGTTTTGCGATCATGGCGAGGGGTACACGGCCGGCTACCGGACCAAGAAGATCCAGGAAATTATCGAGGAGGTTCGATTCCTCCGCGACAAATATCAGACGCGGCATTTTCACTTCACCGATGAATCCTATCCGCCGGCCCTCTTCCGTAAACTGACCCGGCAACTCAAGGAACACCAGTTGGGCATTGCGTGGACCACGCACATCCGCTTCGAGAAGAGCCTGTTGGATGACGAGGTGTGGCAGGATGCCGAGGATTCAGGGTGCAAGTTCCTGCACATGGGTTATGAATCCGGCAGCGAGCGGGTCCTGAAACTCATGGATAAGGCCACGACCACCGACGTGATTGAACGGAGCCTGGAACTCTCCTCGAAGCACGGGGTCTGGAATCACATTATGGGATTTTTCGGGTTCCCGGGCGAGCGGTATGAAGACGCGAAGTTTTCCATGCAATTCCTGGAAGACAACAAAAAGCACGTGCATTCCATCGGTTTCGGCACGTTCGATCTCAGCAAGCATACCCCGGTAGCCAAGGACCCGGAGCGGTGGGGCATTACGTTCTACAAAAACCCCGAATGGGACCTGGCTCTGGATTATTACTTCACCGTGAAGGAGGGGCTGGGTGTCGAGGACGCCGAACGCGTGTTTGAAGAGTTCGAGCAGAATCATTACGCCGGCTGGGATTTGAAGATCTACATCCGTGAATACGTCTTTCTCTACGTGGCCCATTTCGGCACCAACAAACTGCCGGCCCTGCAATTCCGCATTGCGCCTGAGGAGAGTTCCGAAGAATTGGCGAACGTCTGATGTCTTCCCTCATCACCATCGATAACGCGGCGCCGCAGGCAAAGAGCGGCCGGAAGTTGAAGACCCTGCTGCTCTTCCCGCCGGAGTGGGTGCCCACGGCTCCGTATCTGGCATTGCCGAGTCTCACGGCCGTGCTTCGGGAAAACGGGCATGAGGTCGTGCAGCGGGACATCAACATCGAAATGTACGAGTTGTTCTTCAGTGACATGTTCCTGATCTGGGTCAATGCGCGCATGGTCCAACAACACAAGGCACTCGAAGCCAAGGGCGCGGGGTTGAGTGACAAGGAGATTGACCAGAAAGCCTGTTTGGAGGAAGCCCTGGCCTTCGACGTGATGGACCTGGCCGCAAATGCCGAGGAAGCGAAACGTATCAACCGGAGCGACGATTTCTACGAAGCCGATAAACTCGAATGGGCGTTGAATGTGTTTCGTGACGTCATGCGGTACATCTCCGCGGCGTATTTTCCCGCCTCGCTCGTGTATTACCCCATGGAGAGTAATTTGGGCTACCGGCCCGGCGTCTCGAAGGAAGTCCTGGAGTGTTTGGACGACGAGCAGGTCAACGTGTATCGGGACGTGTGCCGGCAATTGGTGTTGTCCGCGATCGCCAAAGAGCGGCCCGACGTGGTCGGCGTGTCCATCGGGACGAAGATGCAAATGATCGCGGGATTCACCTTCTGCAAGATGATCAAGGAAGCGTTCCCGGAAATCCACGTCACGGTCGGGGGGAACGTGATCACGCGGCTTCAGGAAGATTTGGCGAAACAGGAGCCGTTCTTCTCGTCCGTGTTCGATTCGGCCATCATGTACGAAGGCGAGCATGCCCTGTTGTGGTTATTGGAAGCCCTGGTGGGTGATCGGGCATGGCAATCGCTGCCCAACCTGATGTACCGGGAACACGGGCACGTGCGGATCAATTCGGAGATTTATACGGAAAAGACCACGGCGCTCCCGTTGCCGGATTTTCAAGGCTTGCCTTTGGATTCGTATTTCGTGCCCACGCGTATCCTGCCGTATTTGGCGACCCGGGGCTGTTACTGGGGGAAGTGTACGTTCTGTGATCACGGGCAAGGGTACTTCGACCAGTATCGCGGCAAGCCGGCCCAGGACGTGGTCCGGGAAGTCAAGGCCCTCAAGGACCTCTATCAGGCCGACCATTTTCTCTTTGCCGATGAATCGTATCCGCCCGCGCTGTTCAAAAAGGTGTCTCAACTGCTGGTGGAAGAGCAGGTGGACATCAAGTGGACCACGTTGATCCGTTTCGAGGAGACGCTCCAGGACCCTGAAACCTGGCGGCTCGCCGCGGAGTCCGGCTGTAAGACCCTGTACTATGGGATGGAGTCGGCCAACGAGCGCGTCCTGGAACTCATGGACAAGCATGCGCGGAAGAGCGTGATCGAAAACAATTTACGGGAAGCCGCGAAGGCGGGGATCTGGAATCACGTCATGGCGTTTTACGGATTTCCTGGCGAGACCAGGGAAGAAGCCGAGGACACGCGGCAGTTCCTGATCGACAATAAATCCGAGATCCATTCGGTCGAGCTGTTTTACTTCGTGGCCTATCGTCATACCCCGATGGTCAGGAATCCTGAAAAATTCGGCATCACGATTCAGAAGCAGGATGAATACGATATGCCCCTGGATTATTATTACACGCTGAACGAACCGGGGACTCTGAGTTGCCTGGATGCCATGCAGTTGTGCGAGGAGTTTTATCAGAACGATTTTGAACCCTGGGCCGTGCGGATCAACGCCCGCGAACAGATCTTCCTCTACATTTCACGGTTCGGCACGAACCGGTTGTCGCAGATTTACGCCACCCGGCACAGTCCGGCCGACGCCGCGCCCGATACCGTGGCGGGGTTGATCACGTGGCCGGTGGCCAAAGTGGACCCCGAAGGCGGAAAAGAGGGGGAACCGGGGATGACGCGGGTGGTCAGCCATTCGACCACGTAGAGACGTGGCCCGCCCAGCCCGCCGCCTGCCCTGCCTGTCCTGAGCGTAACGGAGTGTAGTCGAAGGAAGCGTAGTCGAAGGAAGTGGAGCGAAGCGGAGCCGAAGGGCCTGTCCTGAGCGTAATCGAAGGGTCAAGAAGGCGCGTGACCGTGGTTTTCCAGATACTCCTTCAGCAGTGTATACGCGGCCTGCACTTCCTTGGTCATCGCCTCCGCCTTCTTGTACATTTGCATATACTTGGTGGGATTGTTGGTCAGGTTGGCGTACCGGTGCGGATGCCAGGTGACCAGGAGTTCCTGATACCGTTGGTGCAGGGTCGTGGCGTGCAGCGGCAGGGACAGGTTGAAGAGTTCAAGGGCCTGGGTAACAGGCTCTTCCGATGCAGGGTCTTGGTGTGCAGGTGGTGAAGGCATAAAGGATTTCGTGAACGGGGCTCAAGTGCATCGAAGTGTGGCAAACGTGCCGTGGCGGTGTCAATAAGCCGTATAGGGCCACCCCTTTGACTCCCTCTCCCTCTGGGAGAGGGTTGGGGTGAGGGTGCCGAAGGCATAGGGTGAGGGGGAATGGTCAACCGATGAGTAAACACAGACAAGGGGGACGGGGCTAGCAATGGGACGGGATCTGCCGGTCTTGGAGCCGACGCTGGTGCTGCAAGGCAAGGGGTATCGGGAAGTGTTGATCCGCGAAATGGACGCGGGAAAAATCCCCCTGAGCCTGGGGAAGAAGTGCCCGGTCGAATGCACCTTTTGCTACGAACTCGACCATTCCTATCGCGAAACCCAGGACCCGCCAAAGACCACGCAGGATGATTGGGAATTTATCCTCAATTATATCAATGCCAAGCCCACGGACCCCATGCAATTCTGGTGTTTGGGGGGGAATGAATACATGGAATGGACCGACCTGTTCCTCCACCCCAAGGCCATGGAATGGGTGGAAGATTTTCTGAAACATACCGACAAGAACATTCAGTTTTTCACGGTGGGGTTCGTCCACGTGCCGAAGATACATCAGTTGGCGGCACAGTATCCCGGGCGGATCAATTTTGAATTGTCGGTCATTACCCTGAGCCAATACCGGCAACAGATGATGCCGCATGCGCCGTCCGTGCGACACCTGATGAAAGTGCTGGACGGCCCTTCGGTGTCATCGGCAAATTTTTACGCGTTCGACGAACATACCATGTCCAAGGACGCGCAGGAGATTTCGAAAATCAATCAAAAATGCGTGTTGTGGATGGGGTGTCTTACGCCCGTGGGCGGCCTCAAGGAAGACACGGCCAATCTCATGCGTCAGGGGCGGAAGGCACTGGGTGTTGAAGCCGAACGGATTTATGACGCCGGGTTGCCGAATCTGACCACGATTCACACCGAAGCCTACGTGACGGCGTTTCTGAATCGAAAGCGTATCGTGACTGCGTTCGATTCCCTGGAACTGGAGAAAAAAGATACGGTCGTGATGGCCGGGAGCGTGCACAAGATCCTGAACATGTATCGAAAGAACCGCGCTCGATACCTGTTCGTGCCGAATGCGACGCTCGGCGGAGATTCCGATTGTACCGTGCTGCTGACGTTTGACGACATTCGTGAACGGCTGACCGGTCAGAAACGACTTCATATCCCCAAATGCATCATGGAATCGGGACGCGGGACGAATATGGATATCAAGGGAGTGACCCTGGACGAATTCAAGAACAAGACCGGAGTGACGGTCAAGGTCCTCCATAAAATCGACACCAAATTCGCCAATTCCCGACTCTACCGAAATGGGACCCTGCAAAATTTCGTAGAAGATTACGTCCGGAATCCCTGGGCTGCCGAATATGAAGCCCTCCCATGCAGCGCGTAACGTGGTGAGACCCTCCGGCGCCATCGTGCGGCAAGAGACGTCGCTTCCGGGTCCCTCCGTATGACGACTCCCACCCGATCTCTCCAGTTTTACAAGGCGGACGTCTTTGCGGAAGAGCCGTTCGGTGGCAATCCCGTCGCCGTGATTCCCGATGGGACGGATTTGACCGAGCGGGAGTTCCAGCAGATTGCCCGTGAAATGAATCTTTCCGAGACCGTCTTTGTGGTTCCGCCGACGGACCCGGCTGCGATTGCCAAACTCCGCATCTTCACCCCTACCCAGGAAATTCCTTTTGCCGGCCATCCGGTGATCGGCACCTTTTTCGTACTCGGTTCGTTACAGAGATTTCCCTTGTCGAAACCGCTGACGCGGTACCTCTTCGAATGCAACCTCGGACTCTTTCCCGTCGAGTTGCACGTGGTGGACGGGCAAGTGGAGAGCGTCGTGATGTCCCAGCCGCATCCGCAATTCCTGGGAACGGTCGATGGCATCCAGGACCTCTACGAAATCAGCCGGGCCCTGGGGATGAACAAGACCGCCATAGCGGAAACCCATCTGCCCATCGAAGTGGTGTCAACCGGCTTGCCGGTCGCCATCGTCCCGGTGAGGACCCTCACCGCGGTGAAATCGATACGAGCCGACCCGACGGCCACCAAGGACGTCTGCGATAAACTCGGCGCCAACGGGATCATGGTCTTTACGACGGTGACCGTGGAAGAATGGGCGCACGTGCATACGCGCATGTTCGCGGCCCCCATCGGCATATGGGAAGATCCGGCCACGGGCAGCGCCAGCGGCGCACTTGGCGCGTATCTCGTCAAGAACGGAGTCGTGGACGTCGGCCCGACCACCGAAATGTTCATGGAACAGGGGTATGAAATCGATCGGCCCTCACGGATCACGGTCCAGGTGTTTTCCGATGACGACGCCATTCAAGAGGTCAAGGTAGGGGGGCAAGCCGTCATGGTGGCCGAAGGCAAGCTCCTGTTCTAGCCAGAAATTGTCAGATGACGCTGTACGAATCCGACCTACTCACTGTTATTCCCTCCCCTTTGTAAGTGGGCGCATTTCCGAAGAGGGAATGCGGGTGGGGTAGATCGTTTTTGTCTCTTTCCGTCATCCTCGACATCTTTAATCGAGGATCCAGCGTCTTTACATGTCCTGGTTTTTTATAGGAGTGTAAGTCAGATTAGCGAAGTGTGACCTAACATCTCGCCCATGAAAGCCGTTACCTTTCATCAACACGGCGGTCCGGAACAGCTCACGCTTGAGGACGTTCCGCTCCCTGCTCCCGAGGCCGGGGAAGCTCTGGTCCGGGTCAAAGCCTGTGCGCTCAATCATTTGGACATTTGGATCCGCCAGGGGATACCCAATTACCCGATCCCGCTTCCGCATATTTCCGGCTGCGACGTGAGTGGCGTGGTGGAACGGATCGGGGATGGCACAGACGCGCCTTATCCGGTTGGACAACCCGTTGTCGTTTCCCCGGGCATCAGTTGTTGGCAGTGCGAGTCCTGCCTGGCCGGGAAGGATAATTTCTGCCCGACGTACCATTTACTGGGTGCCGGGGTTCACGGGGGCTATGCGGAATACGTCAAGGTCCCGGCAAGAAACCTCCTGCCGATGCCTCCCGGCTTGACCTTTGAACAAGCCGCAGCCTACCCCCTGGTGTCGGTCACGGCCTGGCACATGGTGAAAACCCTGGCGGACGTTCAACCCGGGGAAACCGTGCTGGTGATGGGCGCCGGGAGCGGCGTTGGCAGCATGGCGATCCAACTCGCCCGCCGGCTTGAGGCACGGGTGATCAGTACGGTCGGCACTGACGACAAAATCGAAAAAGCCCAAGCCATCGGTGCGGCACTGGTGATCAATCATGCCAGGGAGGACGTGACCCAACGCGTCCACGCGTTCACCGACGGCCGCGGCGTGGACGTGGTCATCGAGCATATCGGTCAGGTGGTCTGGGACCAGTGTTTGCGATCGTTGACGCGCGGGGGACGCTTGGTCACCTGCGGCGCAACGTCCGGACCTGAGAATCTCCTGGATGCGCGATACGTCTATTCCCGGCAATTGACGATCAGGGGATCCTACATGGGCACTCGCGCCGAACTCCTGGAAGCCGGCCGGTTCATCGAGGCCGGGACCGTCAAGCCGGTCGTGGATTCGGTCTTCCCGTTATCCGAAGCCCGCCAGGCACAGGAACGAATGCTCGCCCGCAAGATGTTCGGAAAAATCATCCTCGTTCCTTAAGCCCCCTCACCCCGGCCCTCTCCCGATTTCCCGTTTCATGCGGGAAATCGGGAGAGGGGGCACAGAAAATTTCCTCTCCCTTGATGGGAGAGGATAAAGGTGAGGGTGATCAGGCACTCGAAGCGGACGCATGAAGCCTGAGGCCCAGGGCACGCAGAACCTTGAGCACGGTGGCGAACTCCGGGTTGCCGTCTGGTGACAGTGCCTTGTACAGGCTCTCCCTACCCAAACCGGCTTCGGCAGCGACCGTCGTCATCCCCTTGGCTCTTGCAACGTCGCCCAACGCAGCCGCTATCAGTCCAGGATCGCCGTCTTCAAAAGCCGCTTCAAGGTAGAGAACGATGTCCTCCTCAGTCTCCAGGTCATCCGCCGCGTCCCACGGCCGGGTCTGTATCTTTGCCATTGCTGCCTCCTAGAGAATTTTTACGATTTCCTTTTTATCTCTTGAAACCCCCTATTTAGCAGACCATATGCCTCCTGCTTTGCATCGCTGTCCGGTGCATTATTAATGATTGCTTCGTAACTCACATGCTTTACCACCAGTTTCTTCAATATGGCATTTCTCGTATATTGGTCAGGGTATTTCCAGTCAGCCGTCCCTCTAACTTTCAGATTGCTACTGAGATCGCTTTGCAAAGACTGGAGCCCGGTATTCTGATTCGAGTACTCTTTAATCTTATAACCATACAAGCGGGAGTATGGACCTTTTCCCTGTACAAATACGCTTGGAGTGACGAGGGTGAAATAGAATTTTTCTGGTCTGTTTTGACCATCATCCTGGAAACTGATCAGGTTGTCGATGACACGGGCGATCTGGTTGCGGTGCAAATTGTTGGCCACACTCGTGCTAATGTCAGATTCCCATTTCATCTCGCAGAAACACACCTGCTTCCCGAAATTGGGACAATACTTTATACCATTCTTCGTGCCGTTCCTGTCCGTTATTCCCCCAAGAGCAAGGTCGAGGTGTGTATTGCTCTCGCTTTCCCTGGGAGGGTAAGGCAATGCCTCCAACCAGAGTTTCTCTATCGTCGTCGATGCTCCGCTACCGGTTAATACCTTGAACAGGTTGTTCAATCCATCGGTCACGCTCAGATAAGGCAAGACAGCCAAAAATGTCCAAACAGTCTCATCGTTCAGTTTCGTCTCACACTTATCTATTCCTTTTTTCAATTTTTCCAGATTTGCATCAGTGCAACCGATTAAGCTGCGTCTAGTCTTGATAAGACATTCGATTTTCTTGTATCTCATGTATGCCTTCGTGTTAGTAGTGAGTAGGTCGGATTGGCGGTGCGTAATCCGACACGGGCTGGCTTTGTCGTACCACGAGGCTGTCAGGTTACGCTTCGCTAACCTGACCTACAAACACTCAAGCATTACCTAATGGTATCCCAAAAGATACAAAAGTGTAAATAGACAAGTGAGACAAGTGCCTGTGAGGAACACAGAGGTGGAGGAAACGTTATTTCCGCATTTCCCCGACAATGTGCGGAAGTTCAGGAAGGATCAGGGCCTCCATGGCCAGGCGCACCGCTCCGCTCGAACCGGGAATCGAGAACAGCACGATCCCCTGATACAGGCCGGCCGTGGCACGGCTCAGCATCGCGGACGAGCCGATATCCTTGTAGGACAGGTAACGAAAGAGTTCGCCAAACCCCGTCAATCGTTTTTCCAGGAGGCCGTCAACGGCTTCAAACGTGGAGTCGCGACGGGAAATGCCGGTGCCGCCATTGATGATCAAGGCTTCGAGTCCCGGCTGTGCTCCCCATTGTTGAACGAGTTTCCGAACTTCGACCGGCTCGTCCTTCACCACGTGATAGGCGCCGATGCGATGGCCTTCTTGCGTGAGTAACTCTCGAATGAGTTGCCCGCTTTTATCGGTTTCCGGGGTCCGCGTATCACTGCACGTGATAATGCCGCACTCAATGGAAATGGGCCCGCGGGCCTTGTGTTCGGCAGGAGGGGACTGATGCCCTGGTTCATGCACGTGAGGGGTGTGAGATGCAGACATGATGGAGGTTAAAGCATCCCTAGCCTGGACTTCTCACCAGGCTCCGTCGCGAGGGTGTTGAGACGCCGCTGTGCCGGGGCGCACGGACTGGAAGACGCTGAAGGCATAGTTGACACTATGTCAAAGTGGCTTACGGGAGTACGTCCCGGCACAGCGAGGGGACCGGCGCCCGTAGCAGGAGGCTGGTGAGAAGTCCAGGCTAAGTCCAAATGGAATCGGGATTGCATTCAGCCACCGGTGTGCCTTTCTTGATGTGTTCATCCAGGATCAAGGGCACGTGTTCTTCTTTGACCTGGGAGTACCAGATGCCGTCCGGGTACACGACCACGGTGGGGCCTTGCTCACAGGGACCGAGGCAGGTGCTTCCGGTCACGAGCACTTCTCCCGGTTGAATCCCGCGTTCCATCAAACCCATGTTGAGATTCATCAGTATATTTTGAGAACCCGCTCCGCCACACGAAGGTTTCGGGTGACCGGGCGGCCTGGTGTTGGTGCACACGACGATATGATATTTGGGCTTGGGCATGACGACTCCTTTCGATAGAGTGATACGAAAATAACCTCTTGGTTCCCCTCCTTTGTAAGGAGGGGGCAGGGGAGGTAGACCCTGCGGCTAGGATTGTAAATGTTCAGTCATTCATTGACACTTTCCGCTGTCTCCTTCTGTGCCTCAGTGCCCCTCCTTTGTAAGGAGGGGCAAGGGGAGGGAAAAGAAAGCCCTTCTTTCTGGTTCCCACTTTGTGGGCAGTTCCTCATTCTGTCAACGAATGACTGAACACCTACAAGGATGACGCCCCCCCGTGCTCTATGGGCGTTCAACTCTACCCCACCTACCCTCCCCTGACAAAAAGGGGAGGAAAAGAGGAGACCGTAGGTCTGGTTAGCGTAGCGTAACCCGACAGCAGAGCTGAACAGAGTGAACGAAGCCATGGTGGGGTTATTTCCGCGGTCGAAACAGTTCCCACATGTCGAGACATTCTTCAGGCAAGCCCCAGTGCGTGACGCCTTTCCTGACGAAATCCAGGTAGTCGTCCTTGACGCGAAATTTGCCGATGGGATTGGCCGCGTGGGTGGTCACCAATTCTTTCTGCTCGTCCTCCGTCATGACGGTCACTTCCAGGTGCCGGAACGCCCCTTCCGGGACTTCCCCGTCATAGGCATCCAGGATCTTCAAATCTTCGTCGGTGAGTTCAAAGACCGCACCCCACACGCGTTCTCCCGGTGACGGGGTGACGCTGGCCAAGCCGCATCGCCACTGTGAGGAAAAGCGCGGAAAGTGAATGGTGTGGTCCGGGAGATAGGCCTTGAATAAAAACTTGTGTTCAGGGGCCCGTCTTTTCAACTGGTTCGGGTGAAGACTGTCGGCGTATATAAAGACTCGCATGCGTAATCAGCCTCTCTTTGATCATGATGACAAACACGTCTTTCTATCATACCAGCGCGTTCGTTTGTCAACATTGTGCTTGAGTGGGCCGCCTGCCTGATGGCGATAGAACAGACGGGATTGATCGGCAGTTGAATGCCTGAGGGCTGGGGGTTAGGAACGTTGACGCAGAAATCCCCAGATTTTTTCCAGCCCCATTTCAAGCAAGGTTCCCCCGGTTTCAGACGACGTGTTTTCGTCGGCATGCCGGTCCGCCCAATCCAGGGCAACAGGGAGGGGAATCAAGCGCGCCGGGCCTCCGGTCAGCTTTGCCCACATCAGACTCAAGACCGTGGCGATGCGAAACGGCACGGGGATAGGTTTGACGGCAGGTTGCGTCATGTCCTGGCACAATGCAGCCGGGGATGTCACAAGGTATTCCCGGCATGCCGCGGGGCGGAATTCATAAATGCTGCACGATTCATCTTCGAGAAAGACACATGGCAGGCGCTGGGCGTAATAGGCCTGGTTGACGGGCTCCATATCCTCGTCCGACAACTGGGTGCGGGTTTCGGATAATTGCACGAGCCGGCCAAGGAGTCCTGCCTCGTTTAAGGCGTCCTTAACCGCAGAAAGACGATGCAGAACGCGGTCGCGATGAGGTGCGGGCAATTGCTCGAATCGTTGCTTGAGAACAAAGGCTTCCGGGGGAGAAACCGGGACCATCACGCGGCAACAGGCCCCACACCCTTTTTGGCAGGAAATGGTTTGCCCGGCCCGTTGGACTTTCGCTTCTTCGAGGCTGACGGCTTCTTCCCCCAAGGAACGCATCAAGGGGACAATGTCGGACACCGGAATAAAACTTGTCGGCACGGAAATCTCGGCCTGGAGGTCGCCGGCAGGCGTGGGGAGAGAAAGGCGGAACGTGTCGAGAGGGTTCGACGAACTCGGTTGTTTCGGCATGGGTTGTCCCCACGGATAGTCGGTTTTTCACTATAGCGCGATGTTCCGGCAGGGCACAAGGCCGCTTGCCACGGTTCATGGGCATGGCTTATTCTGTGCGCGATGACGATCTTTCAAAAAATCCTGGACGGCGAGATTCCGTGTCACCGCGTCTATGAAGACGAGCACGTGCTGGCCTTCCTGGATCTCTATCCCTTATCCCACGGTCACACGCTGGTTATCCCGAAAGAACCGGCTGAAACGTTGGATCAACTGTCGGATGAATCCGCCGCCGCCATCGGTCGAGTGTTGCCGCGTCTGTGCCGTGCGGTGCGCATGGCCACGGGGATCGAACATTTCAACGTCCTGCAAAACAACGGCGCCCCGGCCCACCAGGCCGTGAATCACGTGCACTTCCACATCATTCCGAAAGAAGGCGATGGATCAGGCCTGGGCATCGGGTGGAACGCCAAGTCTCTGGACGAAGGGGCTGCGCTGGCTGCCAGGATCAGCGGCTGCCTGGAACCCTGACCTCGTGTTGACGAATCCCCTCCCGGAGTGAACGCACGTCCGTTGCGTCGATGGCCTTCTGCGATGGATCACTGGTGATGGGAACAAACCGACTGTTCATCTGAATAAAAAGCCCGTTCATGGGGAATGCATTGCCGTGACCATTCCCGTCCCCTATACTGGCCATAAACTTCCAATCCAAAATCCACAATCAAAAATCCACCATGACCGTTCCCGCCGCCTATACTGGCCATAACTCTGTTTTTGGAAAACGGAAAACATGACGGATACAGCCGTAAGCCTGATTGCGCACCCTATAGGATTCATCACCGGGGCGATTCTCTATGCCATGATTTTGGTCCTGGTGTTGCAAACGCCCCGGACGTCCGTCCCGCGAAACGTGGAAGGGGGGCAGGTTACGCCATTAAGGCGATTGTCGCTGTGGACCGCCATCCTGGGGTTGTTATGGAACGTGGGCGGGCTGGCCTCGTTTCTCCTTCCGGCCGTCGCGCCTGACTGGCTGAATCGCGTGCTTCAAGTGACGGCGTTGTCTGCCCTGGGGTTTCTGCCGGCCGTGGTGGTCCATTCCTTCCTGCAATCCGGAATGCATCAAGGGGTCAGGTGGAACCGGCACGTCCTGCTCGCGGGAGCCTATGCCTTGAGCGCCGGAGCAGCCGTGTTCAACGTGCTGGCCGTCATGCCGGGGACAATTGTCATCGCGGTCGAGGCGGTGCTGTTGCCGGCCGTGGGCTTTGTCCTGTTGCTGGTGGTCGTGCTGTCCGAGACCGTCCGGCGGCAGGGGTGGGACCACCACGCCGGGGTGGTGACGCTGGCCGCGCTGGCCGCGGCTGCCATACCATTCAGCCACCATCAATCCGGCGAATACGTATGGTGGGTGGAGTTGATCGGGCACCATGCCTCATTGCCCTTGGCCTTGGCCATTCTGTATCAGGACTTTCGTTTTGCCTTCGGAGACATCTTTTTGAAACGCGCGCTTTCACTCATTGGCTTGGTCGGCATGGCGACGGGGCTGTACGTGGGGTTGGAGGGGTTGCGTTCGGAGGAGCCGGGTCCGTTCATGGACGGAGCCCTGATCGGGTTATGGATCGGGACTGCGTTGCTCTATCCCTATTTGTCTCGAGGGGTGTCGTGGGTCGTCGATACGGTGGTCTTGCGTCGGCCGAATTACGAAAAATTTCACGACGCCGTGGCGCAGGAAATCATGAGAAGGGACACGCCGGAAGCCATTTTGGATCACTGTTGTGCGATGTTGAAATCCGTGCTTTTCACGGAAGAGATCGAATGGGCTTCCACGCGGGAACAGGAGGCCGACGATCGGCCAGGGCGTTCCGCGTCGAGGAAGCCGATTGTGACCCGTGACGCTCCCGACGTCGTTGTGGATATTCCCACGGTCGATCCTCCCTGGTATGACATAAAGATCGGGCCACTCCCGCACGGGCGGCGACTCTTATCCGATGATTTGTATCATCTGGAATCACTGGCGCATCTGGTTTCCCGTCGCATTACCGCGGTACGGGTGACGCACGAACGTTGCGTGCAAGTCTTCAGGGAACAGGAAATACAGAAATTGGCAACCGAATCGGAACTGCGGGCGTTGCGCGCGCAATTGAATCCCCATTTCCTCTTCAATGCCCTCACCACCATCGGCTATTTGATTCAGACGTCTCCGGCGAAGGCCGTTGACACGCTCATGCAATTGACCGATCTTTTACGAAGCGTGTTGATGCGGTTGGACAAAGAATTGACGACCGTCGGGCATGAAATGGATTTGATACGGGCCTACCTGGAAATCGAACGGATGCGTTTCGAGGATCGGTTGACGGTCCATATCGACGTGCCGAAGTCGGTTCGCGACGTGCTGATCCCCGCGTTGATCGTCCAACCATTGGTGGAAAACGCCGTCAAGCACGGCATTCAGCCTTCGGCATCCGGTGGACACGTGCGGATTACGGCATGGATTGAAGAAGCGTGCGATTGCCGGGAACAGAGCATCCCGTCCCGGCTGCACTTTCAAGTATGGAACACGGGAGGCGAAAGAGGATCAGCCCCCAACGAGGATGGTCGAGGAACCGGGCTGGGTCTGTCCAGTATCAGACAACGGTTGGCGCTGCACTACAGCGAGCGAGCAACCATGGATGTCAAAAGCAGTGCGGAGCAGGGAACGGCGGTGAACATCCTGATCCCTCTTGACGGTCATGAGGTGACGCACGCCACATCACTCCCACAAGGGCACGGAGTGGCATGACCATGACGTTACGCGTGATCGTGGCTGATGATGAACGTCCGGCAAGGCAATTTCTTGTAACCATGCTCCGCTCATTTGACGACGTCGATCTTGTCGGGGAAGCCAAAAGCGGCAATGAAACCATGCGATTGATTGAGCACACGCAACCCGACCTGGCCCTCCTCGACTTGCAAATGCCGGAAATGGATGGCCTGTCCATCGTCCGTTCATTGCGCCACGGGCGAATCCCGCTGGTGGCTTTTGTGACGGCGTTCGATGAGCACGCCGTCAGTGCCTTTGAAATTGAAGCGTTGGATTACCTGCTCAAACCCGTTGATCGGGACCGCCTCCGCAAAACGATCGATCGTGCCCATGAACGACTCGAACGGGATGCCTTGGCTGAGCAGGAAAGTGACAGGCAGCCCGGACCCGCTGATCGTGACGGGCCGGCACCGGCGGGGCAGTATATCGATCGATTTCCCATTCGAAAACAGGACGATATATATCTGTTACCCGTTCACCATATCGCCTCGGTGGTCTCGGAAGGGGAGTTGATGCACGTCACCACGGTTGGCAAGGAACGATATACGATGAACTATCGCTTGAAAACATTGGAATCCAAGCTGGACCCCAAGCGGTTTCTTCGAGTCGGTCGCGGGGCCCTGGTCAACGTCGAGGCCATCAGGAAGATCACTCCCATGCCGGGAGGCTCCTATCTTGTGACCTTGATGAATACGCAACAATTACGAGTGAGCCGCAGTCAATCTCGCGTGCTCCGTGGCCATCTCCTGCAAGTGTAATACGTGTTCTTCCTCCTTCTCCCGTCAGGGGCGAGGGAGTGGCTGAAATTTCCTCTCCCTTGATGGGAGAAGATAAAGGTGAGGGTGGGTTTTTGCTAGTTGTTTTGTCTTTTTCTGTCATCCCCGACATTAGTAATCGGGGATCCAGTGTCTTTGATTTTTCGTCGATGAGTAGAAAGACGCTGGATTCCTGCCTGCGCAGGAATGACAATTCGGTTTGTCGTTGATTATTATTTTCGTATCTATGCCCAGCGGTCAGGGGATGACGGTCACGTAGGTCGAGTTAGCCGAAGGCGTACCCCGACATTCCTGGCTAATCCAACCTACCCACGCGTGAAAGAAGAAACATAAAGGAGGTTTGCAAGATGAAGCACGTCCGGATGGTTCTCGTGATGGCCGGCGCCTTGCTGGTCATGAGTCCCCCGTTTGTATGGAGCCAAGTCGGTGATTCCACCCATGGCCATGTCGACGATCCCACCCATGAGTTGGATCATTCGGAGGACGAACAGGTGGCGGTCCTGGACACCGTGCACGTGCATGGACTCAAGTTGAACAAGGACCAACAGCTCGGTCCGGTCCCCAAGCACACTCCGTGGCCGACCATGCCGCCGGCGTTACAAGGACAGGCAGTCGATGAGTGGATGAAAGCCCGCATTCTCGTCAGCAAGACGGCGGAGACCACGCTCGTGGTTCTGGTACCCGCGAAAAGTCGCCTCATCAATCTGGCGGGAGTTCAAGCACTCAAACAATGGACGTTCGATCCTCAAATGAGCGGGGACGATCCCGTCGATGGAGAATTGACGGTCAGACTGCACTTCAGAACGCAGGAGAAATAGCGACGCTGTCTCATCTGTCATTCTCGATCCTCGATTACAAACGTCAAGGACAGGCTTTGATCGGGGGTCCAGTGGTTCTTGCTTTCCTCCCCTTTCTGTCATTCTCGACGCTTGTCCCCGACTCGATCGGGGATCCAGGCGATTTATGGGATCCAGTGTCTTTGCTTTTTACGCGAAGACGTGGGACGGCACCCTTCGGCTTCGCTTCCTTCGACTTCACTCCGTTAGGACAGGCAGGGCAGGCTCCGGCCGTCCCCTACAGCAGGAATGACAATTCGAGGGGGCGTTGATTATTATTTCCTTACCAAATGCCCTGCTATCTGAAAGCAATCCTTTTCTCCAATACCGAAAGAATCCGCACTATCTGCACCTCGCCAAACGGCGCCCACCAGCGCGTCCGATCAGGCAACACGTCAAAAGTTTTCTGCCATTGGATGGCAATTTTCCAGGTTGTGCAACACCGTTACATAAGTATAAATTCAGCAAGGTTTAATACGGCATGCCGGAATGCTCAAGGCTATCCTTGCAATAACCCTACCGTCTTCTCTTAAGCGAATCGTCACGGATTTTTTAAGTTTGGATGCAGCAGGGTTTTCACAAGAAAACAGCGATGTCGAAGAACAAGAAAAATACAGAAGCGAACGATAAATCATTGGAATCCTGGATATGGGATGCCGCGTGTTCCATTCGTGGGGCAAAAGACGCGCCAAAGTATAAAGATTACATTTTGCCGCTTATTTTCGCTAAACGTCTCTGCGATGTATTTGATGATGAACTGAATCGTATCGCCACCGAGGTGGGCTCGCGAGAGAAAGCCTTCCAACTGGTCGTAGCTGATTGGCGGAGAGTTGCGGATAAGAAAAAGGCAATGGTTCGTTTCTACCTGCCGCTGATGCCAAAAGATACAGAGCAGCCCGTGTGGTCGGTCATCCGCAAACTCTCCGATAAGATCGGCGAAGGCGTCACCACCCATATGCGCGAAATCGCTCGAGAAAACCCGCTTCTGAAAGGCATCATCGACCGTGTCGATTTCAACGCCACCACCCACGGCCAGCGTGACCTCGACGATGACCGCCTCTCCAACCTCATTGAGGCCATCAGCACCAAGCGCCTCGGGCTTGCGGACGTCGAGGCCGACATCATCGGCAAGAGCTACGAGTACCTCATCCGCAAGTTTGCCGAGGGCAGTGGTCAGAGTGCCGGTGAGTTCTACACCCCAGGCGAAGTCGGCGAGATCATGGCCCGCGTCCTTGCCCCAGACCCGGGCATGGAAATCTACGACCCCACCTGCGGCTCCGGCGGCCTGCTCATCAAGTGCGAACTCGCCATGGAGGCAAAAGTGAAAGCCGCCAAAAAGACGAAAGACGCACCCCTGCCCCTCAAACTGTTCGGCCAGGAATACGTCCCCGAGACCTGGGCCATGGCCAACATGAACATGATCATCCACGACATGGAAGGCCAGATCGAGATCGGCGACACCTTCAAGAACCCCAGGTTCCGCGCCGAAAAAAGCGGCAAGCTCCGCACGTTCGATCGCGTCGTCGCCAATCCCATGTGGAATCAGGACTCGTACATCGAGGCCGACTACGACAATGACGAACTCGACCGCTTCCCAGCCGGGGCTGGTTTCCCCGGGAAATCTTCCGCCGACTGGGGCTGGGTCCAGCACATGCACGCCAGCCTGAACGACAAGGGCCGCGCCGCCGTCGTCCTCGACACCGGTGCCGCCTCCCGAGGCTCGGGCAATGCCGGCACAAACAAGGAAAAAACCGTCCGCCAATGGTTTGTTGACCAAGACCTCATCGAGAGCGTCCTCTACCTGCCCGAAAATCTCTTCTATAACACCACCGCCCCGGGCATCGTCCTGTTCCTCAACAAGGCGAAACCAAGAGCCCGGCAAGGCAAGATCTTCCTTGTCAATGCCAGCCAAGTCTTCGAAAAGGGCGATCCCAAGAACTTCATCCCGCCCGAAGGCATCGCCCGCATCGCCGGCATCCTGATCAAGTGGAAGGAAGAAGAAAAACTCAGCCGCATCGTCGCTCACGCCGAACTGAAGAAAAACGATTACAACATCTCCCCCAGCCGCTACATCCACACCGGCGAAGCCGAGGCTTACCGTCCGCTGGCAGAGATTGTAGCTGACCTGGATGCTATCGAAGAAGAGGCCAAAGAGACAGACAGGGCGTTGCGGGAGATTTTGGAGAGGATTGGGGTATGAGCGGTTGGCAAACAAAGCGGCTCGGCGATGTGCTCCAACTTAATTATGGGAAAAGTCTTCCCGTAAAGAGCCGTGTCGAGGGACCGATTCCTGTTTATGGCTCAAATGGAGTCGTGGGGAGTCATACGGAGGCAATTGTTGATGCGCCGGGCCTTATAGTCGGCCGAAAAGGATCGGCAGGCCAAGTCCACCTTTCACGCGGTCCGTTCTGTCCAATTGACACGACATTTTATGTGACCGCAAACGACGCGCCGGACACTGATCTCGAGTTCTTGTTTTACCTCCTACAACACATCAACCTGACAAGGATTATCGGGGATGTTGGCGTTCCAGGTCTGAACCGAGAGATGGCATACATGGAGCAAGTCCGTTTTCCGGTGACACTCTCCGAGCAGAAGAAGATCGCGCACATCCTTTCGACGGTGCAGCGGGCCATCGAAGCGCAGGAGCGGATCATTCAGACCACCACCGAGCTGAAAAAGACCCTCATGCACAAGCTCTTCACCGAAGGCACCAGAGGCGAACCGCAGAAACAGACTGAAATTGGACTTATCCCGGAGAGTTGGGAGGTGATGCCGTTAGGGGCTATTGCAAAGATAGGTAACGGCTCTACGCCCAAACGAAGCAATGTAGGGTATTGGGAGTATGGCAACATCCCTTGGCTGAACAGTACCAAAATCCATGAGCTATTTGTCGCGGAGGCAGATCAGTTTGTAACACCATTGGCGGTCAAAGAATGCCATCTGCCACGAGTTGCACCAAATAGCCTTCTTATTGCAATCACAGGCCAAGGGAAAACTCTAGGCAATTCAGCGATCGTACGATTTGAAACATGCATTAATCAGCACCTCGCCTATGCGCAGTTTCACTCCGAAAAGATCATTCCAGATTTTGTGCTGTGGTTCATGCAAACCCGCTATGATTTTCTTCGATCAATCGCACAAGCCGGAGGCAGCACTAAGGGCGCACTTACTTGCGGCTACCTCAAGACACATCTAATTCCGATTCCTGAGAAGAATGAGCAAAACGAAATAGTAAACATTTTCGGGCAACTCGAAAACAAGCAAAAAGTCATCACCCGCAAGCGCGCATTTCTCCAAGACATCTTCCGCACTCTCCTTCACAATCTGATGACAGCTAAAATTCGCGTACACGATTTGAATTTCCAGGAAAAATAACTCATGGATTTTCCCGATCTCCCACACCTACTGCAACTTCAGAAAGATTTATGGCAATGGCCCAATTCTCGTGCGGCGGTTATGGTCGGAGCCGGATTTAGTCGAAATTCAGTGCCAACACCAGGTGTGAAGCACGCCCTTCCCCTTATCACCCCTCTTGTCGGGTCCAAACAGGTGGTGTCTGATGAAGACCGCACCGTACAGCCCACTTCGGAGCGCGAAGGTACTGCCCACCTGTTTTGAGCAAACCAGAAATCCGCACTCCCAGGCAAGACATTTCAGTCGAACAGACAACCAAAGGTTTCATTTCGTTGCCTTGAGTCCGACTTTATGTTGCAATGCAGTTGACTCCGTTAATAACTTCTGACGATTACAGTATAAAACCACAAGGAGTTGCGTGCATGTCAGAAAAACAAACTGTGATCAAGTTTTTCGTTGCTTCCCCTCAAGATGTTGCCGAAGAGCGAGAAGTTTTCGAAGATGTCGTTCGTGAATTGAATAACACCTGGGCGGATACGTTTGATATACGCCTGGATGTCGTACGATGGGAGACTCGTACAACTCCTGGATTTGGTGAAGATCCACAGGATGTTATCAATAAACAGATTTCCGATAGTTACGATATTTTCATCGGTATCATGTGGACACGTTTTGGTACGCCCACGCCACGAGCAGGTTCCGGCACAGAAGAAGAATTTTTGCGAGCTTACGACCGCTATAAGGAAGATCCAAGCTCTGTAGAAATAATGTTTTATTTCAAGACCAAACCGATATCCCCTGTTGATCTAGATCCAGATCAATTAAAGGCGATTTCCGAGTTTCGATCACAATTGAAGGAACGAGGAGGTTTCTATAGCGAATTTGGCTCAATTGAAGAGTTCCGTAATAGTATAACGCGACATCTTAGTACGACGGTCCAAAAATGGAAAAAGAAAATAGATGACAAGCCTATTGGTGAATCTATTACGGCACAGAGGGAAAATGCAGACGCTACAGAAGACAATCCCATTGAGGAGGAAGAAGAAGGACTCATTGATTTAATTGAATCTGCCAATGATTCTATGTCAAAGGTTGTTGAAGTACTCGAACGCATGTCGGAGGCTACAAAGGATCTTTCAATAAAATTCCATCAACGAACCGAAGAAGGAAACCAGCTTTCGGCTTCAGGTAAGAATCAAAATCTCAAAGCGGCCAAGCGAATTATCGCGAATGTGGCCCGCGATTGTGATGATTATGTTGTGCGAATGAAGGCTGAAATTCCTCTCTACTCTCAGTTGTTTACTAGAACAATGACATCTTTCAGTCGGGCGGCAACGATAACTTCTAGCTTCGACATTAACAATTCTGATGATCTTCAAGGCACACTTGATAGTATTGCAACCCTCAGGTCCTCAATTACTGAATCCCAAGGAAATATGAAAAACTTTCAGAAAGCCATAGAAGAAATGCCCCGAATGACGACCGACTTAAATCGTGCTCGGCGCAAAGCAGCAGCTATGCTGGACGAGTTGGATATTGAGTTGCATGCCAGTGAACGACAGACTCGCGATGTGGAGAATTTGTTGTCTGAATTAATCAAGCAAAGAAAAAGCCATTGAGGAGATTAAGTCGTCAAAATTTGATTCTCAAATGCCCCAGGCTAAAGCCCTCCGAACACAAAACCGTCCAAGCTCGAACTGCGGAGAACTACGAATTGGGAATAGGGAATGCCCGATCCATGCACAAAATCATGCCACGTAACCTCTTTTTTGTGGCACAATAAAGCCTATCCGTCCTCATAAATGCGCTATTTGAGCATTTTTATGGCGCATTTACCTTGAATTTTCCGATAGAACCTGCCTAATATGGCGTAATTAAAATTAATTGCGCCATAAAAATATGCCGAAACAGATTCCTGCAACAGAGTTGGATGCCATTGTGCAAGTCGTCGGGCAGTTCCCGAATGGCGCGGCGGTGTCTGAGGTTCGTGGTGTGTTGGATATTGAGCTTTCGCGCCGTACGCTCCAACGGCGGCTTGCGCGGCTGGTGGAGGGCGGTCGGCTGGAGACGTTCGGCGAGGGTCGCGCTCAGCGCTATCGTGTCACGGGCAGTCCTGTGCCTGATGAAGCCAGCCCTCCGGCGACTAAGGAAATCGGCGATGATGTCGTGGGTCCTCCGTCTGCCGATGCGGGGGATATTCAACCCTGGGGTGAACAACCGATTCAGTCGCGGCAAACGGTTGTTTGCAGCCCCGATCTTCTGGCAGCCTATCAACCAAACCGCACGTTTTATCTGGACGAGGCCACTCGATGCCGTCTGCGGGAGTTGGGACAATCACCGGAGGGATTTCAATCGGCCGGTACCCATGCCAAGGAACCCTATCCTCGTTGGATAGTCGACCTGACCTGGAACTCCAGCCGGTTGGAAGGGACTACCTACTCGTTGCTGGAAACCTGGCAGTTCCTGCACACCGGTCAACCGGCTGAAGGCAAGGATGCCGGAGCAACGCAAATGCTCCTGAATCACAAGGCCGCCATTGCCCTGCTGGTGTCCATGGACTTGGTGAATGCGCCTGACGGGATGGCCTTCACCCACTCTACCGTCTGCAAGCTACAGGCGTTGCTCTCAGAGAATCTGTTCCCCGATTCATCGACTGCCTGGCAGTCTCGGGTCCCGGACGGCATTTTCCACTCCCTGCTCCACAAGGCCAATGCGATTGCAGACCCGTTCGAGCAGGCCTTGTTCGTCCTGGTACATGTGCCTCGCCTGCAACCCTTTGCGGACGTGAACACGCGCGTGTCGCGGCTGGCGGCTAACATGCCCTTTCTTCGGATGAACTTGGTCCCGCTGTCTTTCGTGGACGTGCCCAGGAATCTCTACGCCAGCGGCTTACTGAGCGTGTATGAACTGAACCGTCCCGACCTGTTGCGTGATCTTTTTATCTGGGCTTATGAACATTCGTGCAGGCGTTACTCGACCGCGCGTCGGTTGCCCGGAGCGCCGGATCTCTTTCGCATGCAATACCGGGAACCGATAAGAAAACTGGTATCGAACGTGGTGCATGCACGCATGAACAAGGGTCGTGCCGCCTCCAGGATCAAGGCGTTTGCCCTTGGCTGGGTTCCGGTGGATGATCAGCAGCGTTTTATCGAAGTCGTCGAAACCGAGTTGCTGAATTTGCACGAGGGCAACGTCGCCCGTTATCGTATTCGTCCAACGGCATTCCGCAATTGGCAGCAGCGCTGGCAACCAGTCGATTTCATCAATTTCCCATGATCCATACGACCGACCCCATTTCTGCCTTTACCCGTTAGCAAAGCGTAAGGAATAATCCATGCCCACTCCCTCCGAACACAAAACCGTCCAAGCCCATATTTTAGGGAGAATCAGGAATAAAGAATGACTGATACATTCGTAAAATCGGCTGACTACGCTGCATGGTTGGGCGGACTGAAGTCGCGCATTCAATCGGCGCGGATCTCGGCGGCGCGTGCGGTGAACCGCGAGTTGATCCTGCTGTATTGGGATATCGGGCGCGGGATTGTGGAGAAGCAAGAGGATCTGGGTTGGGGGAAGTCGGTGGTGGAGCAATTGTCCCTGGATTTGAGATCAGAGTTTCCAGGGATGAAGGGGTTTTCCGCCAATAACCTCTGGCTCATGCGGCAGTTTTACTCGGAATACAGTTCCCCTGCATTTCTTGAACAGCTTGTTCAAGAAATGCAATCGCAACGCTTGGAGTCCCCGGAAGGAGGTGTGAGAGAATCGGTATTTCTTGAACAGCTTGTTCAAGAAATACTGTCGCCAGTGCCCTGGGGGCATCTTGTTGAGATCGCCAAGAAAGTGAAGGTCCCACGAGAACGACTTTACTACCTCCGGGCAACTGCCCAGTTGGGTTGGACGAGAGCCGTTCTGATGAACCAGATCAAAGCGGATGCCCACGGGCGCAGCCTGGCCGAAGGAAAAGCACACAACTTCCCTCTCGCTCTGCCGGAGCACCTCGCCGAGCAGGCGGAGGAAGCGCTGAAGAGTTCCTATAACCTGGAATTTCTCGGCATCGGTCGGGAGATGAAGGAACGGGAGCTGGAAGACAAGCTGATTGAGCAGTTGAAGAATTTCATCCTGGAACTTGGCTACGGGTTCTGCTTCGTCGGCAGGCAACATCGAGTGGTGGCCGGGAAGAAGGAATACTTCATTGATCTGCTCTTTTATCATCGTTTCCTCAAATGCCTCGTCGCCATTGAGTTGAAGACCGGCGAATTTCAGCCGGAGTTCGCCGGCAAGATGGATTTCTACCTTATGTCTTGAATGACAAGGAACGGGCGACTGATGACAACCCATCCATCGGGATTATCCTCTGCGCGGAGAAGGATGATGTGGAAGTCGAATTCGCGCTGAAGTCGAAAGATAACCCCATCGGCGTGGCGGAATATCAGCTCAAGCCAACCTTGCCGAAAGAGTTGAAAGGCAAACTGCCAACGGCGAAAGAACTGGGCGCGGCCATTGGATTACCCGCGAAGCGTCCCGGAGGCGCGAAGAACAGGTAGGGAAAACAAAACATGCCCACCCCCTCCGAACACAAAACCGTCCAAGCCCGCATCCTCAAATACGCCGAGGCCATCGGTTGGACGTTTGTGCCTCGTGAGGAAGCCGAGCAAAGGAGAGGGGGCACGCCCGATCCTGTGTCCCTCTTCTTCGACGACCTGCTTGATGCCAAGGTGCGGGAATTCAATCCGCGCTATGCCGAGGCTCAGGGGCTTTTGTTCGGCCAGTTCCGCCATCTCCACGCCGACATTTACGGTAACCGGGAATTCGTCGAGCACCTGCGCAACCGGGGCAAATTCTTCGATGCTGATGAGAGCCGTGAGCGCGACCTGATCCTGATCGATTACGAAGACCCGGCGCGCAACGTGTACGAAGTGACCGAAGAATGGGCTTTTCACAACGGCCACTACGCTACGCGCGAGGATGTCGTCTTTCTCATCAACGGCATTCCCGTGCTGGTGATCGAGTGCAAGAACGCCGGCAAGGATGAGGCAATTGCCCTCGGAGTGGATCAGATCCGCCGTTATCATCGCGAGACGCCGGAGTTGTTTGTGCCCGAGCAGCTTTTCACCGCCACCGATGCTATCGGCTTCTCCTACGGGGTGAGTTGGAACACGGTGCGCCGGAACATTTTCAACTGGAAGGATGAGAAGGTCGGCAAGCTGGAGGCCAAGGTGAAGAGTTTCTGCGCCATCCCGCAGGTGCTCGCCTTCTTGAAGGACTATATCGTCTTTGCCGAGAAGGACGAGGAGTTGAACAAATATATCCTGCGCCAGCACCAGACCGGGGCGGTGGAGGCGAGCGTCGAGCGCGCCCTTGCACCTGACCGCACCCGTGGCCTTGTGTGGCACACCCAGGGCAGCGGCAAAACCTTCACCATGATCAAGGCGGCGGAATTGCTGTTCCGCGCACCCACGGCGGACAAGCCGACCGTCATCCTGATGATCGACCGCAACGAACTGGAAGACCAGATGCTCAAAAACCTTGCCGCACTCGGCTTGGGCAACCTGGAGCACGCGGGCAGCATCGCCCGGCTCAACCGGTTATTGAGAGATGACTACCGGGGCATCATCGTGACGATGATTCACAAATTCCGCGACATGCCGGCGAATCTCAACGCCCGCTCGAATATTTACGTCCTCATCGACGAAGCCCATCGCACCACCGGCGGCGATTTGGGTAACTTTCTTATGGCCGGTTTGCCGAATGCCACCTACCTCGGCTTCACCGGCACCCCGGTGGACAAGACGGTGTATGGCAAAGGTACCTTCAAGACTTTTGGCTGCGAGGATGACCGGGGCTACCTGCATAAGTATTCCATCGCCGACAGCATTGAGGACGGCACCACGCTGCCGCTCTACTACCAGCTCGCCCCCAACGAAATGCTCGTCCCGCACGAGACGCTGGACAAGGAGTTTCTCTCTCTCGCCGAAGCCGAGGGTGTGGCCGACATCGATGAACTGAACAGGATCCTTGAAAGGGCGGTGAACCTGAAGAATTTCCTCAAGGGCAATGAACGCATACAGCAGGTCGCTGAATACGTCGCCAGGCATTACAAGGAAAACGTCGAACCTTTGGGGTACAAGGCGTTTCTGGTCGGTGTGGACCGCGAAGCCTGTGCCCATTACAAGCACGCGCTTGATGAGCACCTGCCGCCGGAATATTCCAGGGTTGTGTACACGGGGAACAATAATGATTCCAGGCTGCTCAAGGCATTCCACCTGGATAGACAGGAGGAGCGGCAAGTCCGAAAGGCGTTTGGAAAACTGGAGCAGCAACCCAGGATTCTGATCGTCACCGAGAAGCTGTTAACCGGTTTCGACGCCTCTGTGCTTTACGCGATGTACCTGGACAAGCCTATGCGCGACCACACCTTGTTGCAGGCGATTGCCAGGGTGAATCGGCCCTATGAAAACGAAGATCACGGCATGGTGAAACCGCATGGGTTTGTGCTCGATTTCGTGGGTGTGTTTGATAATTTGGAAAAGGCGCTGGCCTTTGATAGTGATGAGATCAATGCAATCGTCAAAGATCTCAAGCTGTTGAAGGTGTTGTTTCAGAACAAGATGGAGCAACGAGCCCCGGCCTATCTTGGCCTGATCACACGGCATTTTGATGACAAGGACGTTGACGCGCTCATAGAGCATTTTCGCGACCCTGAACGCCGTAAAGTCTTTTTCAAGGAATATAAAGAAATTGAAATGCTGTACGAGATTATTTCCCCCGATGCGTTTTTGCGGCCGTTTATTGATGAGTATCGTACACTTTCAGAGATCTATGCCACGGTGCGTAAAATTTACACCAGGTATGTCATTGTGGATAAAGAGTTTCAGCGCAAAACAAACGAACTGGTGCGGGAGCATATTCGCATTTACGAAGTCACGCCGCCGATTGAGTCATTGAAAATTGATGCCGCGACGGTAGAGGTCATCAAGGCTAAAGAAGGCGGAGAAAGCATAAAGGTCATCAACCTTGTAAAAAGCATAGAAAAGATTGCGGAAGAAAACAGTGATGATCCGTTTCTGTTGGCCATGGCTGAACGTGCTCGGGCTGTACAACAGCAGTTTGAACGACGCCAGAATACGGCAAGCGAGGTACTGGAAGAACTCTTGCAGGAGATTGGGAAGAATGAAGAGCGAAAGAAAGAACAACAAGCAAAGGGTTTCGATGGCTTTACGTTTTTCGTGTATCACACCTTACTGGACGCGGGGGTCGGGGAAGCTGAGAATGTCAGCAGCAAGATAAAAGCGGCGTTTGCGGAATATCCTGATTGGAAGAAGAGCGAAGCTGCGTTACGGGATCTGCGCCAGAAAGTGACGTTCGCCATTTTTGCCGAGTTTGACGACCCGGATAAGGTGACAACGATAGTGGATGAGCTGTTTACGCTTCTGGACAAAGCCGATCGAATCTAGAGCACGAGTGAAATGGAGCGCAAGAGGGTTTTTAAAGAACGCGTGAGGGCATGGGCCGAAAAATTGGACGTGGACGT
>Ga0209021_1000912_pt1 | contig 32662 bp, 27 predicted proteins | sample PinacodermFT_FD_187299 | JGI IMG/M metagenome (GOLD analysis project Ga0209021, IMG submission 187299) | Host-associated microbial community of the marine sponge Aplysina aerophoba from Gulf of Piran - sponge pinacoderm, lysed by freeze-thaw... | ecosystem: Host-associated > Porifera > Sponge >... | reverse complement strand
CGCGGCCGGAAGTGGTCGCTGCTGTGTGACCGGGCGGGCATCCCGGTGCGCTGGGCGACCGACGGCGCGAACCGCCACGACCGAACCTTGTGAGCCCCATGTAACCACCTACCCGCGCACGTTCTTACCCTCGGCGGTGCCGTGTCTCGAGGTTCTCCTGGTTGGCGGGACCACATGAGGGTGACGGAGCGCCTATAGGGTCACCGGCATGGAGATGCGCAACATTGGTGCCTTGCCGGTCTCGGTGGTCGGGCTGGGGTGCAACAACTTCGGAATGACCATCGACGCCGATGCCTCACGGGCTGTGGTCGACGCCGCCATCGACGCCGGGATCAACTACTTCGACACTGCCGAGATCTACGGCGGGGGCAAGTCGGAGAAGTTCCTGGGCGCCGCACTGGCCGGACGTCGTGACCGGGTGGTCATCGCCAGCAAGTTCGGCCACGCCAAGTTCCTTCCGGAGGGTCAGAGGGGTGGCGATCCGGCCTGGGTCCGCCGATGCATCGAAGCCAGCCTGCGGCGCCTCGGCACCGACTGCATTGACCACTACATGATCCACACGCCGGACCCTCACACCCCCCACGCCGAGACCCTCGGTGCCCTCGGGGAACTCGTGACCGAGGGCAAGGTCCGGGAGATCGGCTGCTCCAACTTCAGCGCCGAGCTGGTCGATGCCAGCGCCCAGGTAGCGGCCGGCGCCGGGGTGGGCAACTACGCCAGCGTCCAGAACCACTACTCGGTGCTGACCCGAGACGTGGAGGAGGAGGGCGTTCTCGCCGCCTGCGACCGCGCCGGCATGGCCGTGGTTCCGTTCTTCCCCCTGGAGTCGGGACTGCTGACCGGCAAGTACTCCGGGGCGGCTCGCCCCGACGGCGCCCGCCTCACCAAGATGAAGGGCGCCACCTGGGACCGCTTCTTGAGCGAGGCGAACCTCGCCGCGGCTGATCGGCTCGCCGGCTACGCCGCTGAGCGGGATCGCAGCATCCTGGAGCTGGCCATGGGGTGGCTCGTGTCGAATCCGGCGGTAGCCTCGGTCATCGCCGGCGCCACCAAGGCCTCACAGGTCTTCGCCAACGTGGCCGCCACCGGGTGGTCGATGACCGCCGACCAGCGAGCCGAGATCGCCGCCTTGGCCTAGCCACAAGCCGCCGTTTCGCTGCCGCGAAGGGCGACCGACTCGAGCCCTCCCGGTATCCACCACGAGTGGCTCTGCGCCGACGATGCTACGGCAGTGGCGCGAACTGCCGCCGGGGCGTGCTCGGCGGAGCGGTCCCGGCACCGGGTCGGACGGGGGGTGGCCGGTTGAGCCACGACATGAGGGTCCGCGACGCCGTCGGCCGGCGAGGGTCGGCTCCTGAAGAGCCGGAGAGCGCGGCCGCCACCGGTGTCCTGACACGGATCGGTGTGCGCACAGCAGACCATCCCACCGAGCGGCGCATTCCTGCCGCCGCCGCCCAGTTGGGGGTGAGGGGACTCGAGGCCTGCCGCTTCTGGACGGTGTACCACCTCGAGGGGCTGCTCAGCGACGCCGACGTGGCCCGCCTCTGCGCCGAGGTTCTCGTCGACCCGGTCACCGATACCGTCATCGTCGGCGAACCCGACGGCGCGGCGTGGGCGGTGGAGGTGGCACCCCTTGCGGGCGTGACCGACGGCGCGGCGCGGGAGCTGGAGCGGGCGGCCGCCGTGCTGGGCGTCCCGCCGTTACGAGCGGCCACCGCCCGCCGCTACGAGCTGAGCGGCGACCTCGACGAAGCCGACATCGCGGTCCTGGAAGCCCGGCTGCTCGTCAACCCGACGATCGAGCGCAGCGAACGGGGCGAGCTGGGGCCGTCGTTCTCGCCCACCTGGGAAGCGGAACCGGCGGCGCCGCCGGTTCCATTGCTCGGCCTCGATGACGGGCAACTGGCCGAACTGAGCCGGCAGCGGATGCTGTCGCTGGACGTGACCGAGATGCGAGCCATCCAGGGCCACTTCAACTCGTGCGGCCGGGACCCCAGCGATGCCGAACTACAGACCCTGGCACAGGCGTGGTCGGAACACTGCGTCCACAAGACCTTCAAGGCCGAGATCCACCTCACCCATACCCGCGCCGACGGGCGCGTCGAGCTCTCGCACCACGACGGCCTGCTCGACGCCCTGCGCCGGGCGACCGCAGAACTCGACGGTGACTGGCTGCGGTCGGTCTTCGTCGACAACGCCGGCATCATCGCTTTCGACGACGAGCTGGATCTGGCGGTCAAGGTCGAGACCCACAACCACCCTTCGGCTCTGGAACCCTTCGGCGGGGCCAACACCGGCGTGGGCGGCGTGGTGCGCGACATCCTGGGGGTCTCGGCCCGGCCCATCGCCTGCACCGACGTGTTGTGCTTCGGGCCCGAGGACCTCGAAGAGGCCGACCTCCCGGTTGGGGTGCTGCACCCCCGTCGCATCCGGGACGGGGTCGTGGCCGGGATCGGCGACTACGGCAACAAGCTCGGCCTGCCCACCGTCAACGGCGCCGTCCTGTACGACCGCGGCTACATCGGCAACCCGCTGGTGTTCTGCGGGGCCGTGGGACTGCTGCCGGCCGGCTCGCACCCCACCGAGCCGCGGGCCGGTGACCGGATCATCGTCATCGGCGGCCGCACGGGACGGGACGGCATCGGTGGCGCCACCTTCTCCTCGGCCGGACTGGACGCCACCGTCGTGGGTCGGGCCGGCTCGGCCGTGCAGATCGGTGACCCCATCGTCGAGAAGGGCTGCATCGAGGTGGTCGAGAGGGCCCGGGACCAGGGCCTGTACAACGCCATCACCGACTGCGGAGCGGGCGGGCTGTCCTCAGCGGTCGGGGAGATGGGCGCCGAGCTGGGGGCCGAGGTGGACCTGGCCACCGTGCCTCTCAAGTATCCGGGCCTGGCGCCCTGGGAGATCTGGCTGTCGGAGGCCCAGGAGCGGATGGTGCTGGCCGTGCCCGCCGCCAGGGTGGCGCCGCTGCGGGAGCTGTGCCGGACCTGGCACACCGGGCTCAGCGACATCGGCTCGTTCACCTCGTCGGGCCGGCTGGTGGTGCGCCACGGCGACTGCGACGTCATCGACCTGCCCATGGATCTGCTGCACGACGGCCTGCCGGGGCGAACCCTCACCGCAACCCACCGCGATCGGGCCGCACCGGCCCGCCCGGTCGGCCCACCGGTTGCGATTGACAGCGAGAAGCTGCTCCTGGACCTGCTGGCCCACCCCAACGTGGCCTCCCGGGAGTCGATCATCCGCAGCTACGACCACGAGGTTCGAGGGGGCACCGTGGTGCGTCCGTTCGCAGGGCCCGGCGCCGACGGCCCGACCGACGCGGCGGTGCTCAAGCCGCTGGGCACCTGGCACCACGACAAGGCGGTGGCCCTGGCCGTCGGCCTGAACCCCCGCCTCACCCCGCTGGACCCGTGGGTGATGGCGCTTCATGCCATTGACGAGGCGTTCCGCAACCTCATCGCCGTCGGAGCCGACCCCGACCGGGTGGCCCTGCTGGACAACTTCAGTTGGGGCGACCCCACGCGTCCCGACCGGCTGGGATCGCTGGTGCGGGCCGTGCAGGGATGTGTCGAAGGGGCGCGTCGCTACCGGGCCCCGTTCGTCTCCGGCAAGGACAGCCTCTACAACGAGTTCGACGGGCAGGCCGTGCTGGGAACGCTGCTGATCTCCGCGGTCGGGGTCGTGCCCGACCTGCATCGGGTCGCCACGAGCGCCCTGACCGCTTGCGGCAGCGACCTTTGGCTCGTGGGTCACGGCTCGGATCGCCTCGGCGGTTCGATCGTGGCCGACCTGCTGGGCCTCGATGACACCCGGGTGCCGCCGCCGGTCACCGATCCGCTGCCCCGCTACCGGGCCGTGCACGACCTGATCGCGTCCGGTCGGGTGCGCGCAGCCCACGACGTGAGTGACGGCGGGATCGCGGTCGCCCTCGCCGAGATGGCCATCGGCGGTCAACTCGGTCTGCGGGCGACCATCCCGGCTGATGCCGCCGAGCCCGGCACTCCCGGCGGCAGCCCGAGCGGGGCCGGCGGTAACGGCTCCGAGGCGTCCGGCGGTGCCCGGCCCGGGCTGGTCGCGGTGCTTGCCAACGAGGCCCCGGGTCGCCTCCTGCTCGAGGCCCCCGCGGCGGAGCGGGCCGCAGTGGCGGCGAGGCTCGGAACGCTCGGCCGGCGCATCGGCAGCGTGACCGGTTCGGACCAGATCGAGATCCACGTCGCCGCCGGCCCCGCCGGGGGCTCGTCACCCGCGACCGCGGGTCCGGGTCACCTGAAGGTGACGCTCGCGGCTGCCAGGAGCGCGTTCGGATGCCACGAGTCGTCGCCATGAGCGAGCCGCCGGTCCTGATCCCTCACGCCCCCGGCACCAACCGGGACACCGAGGCGGCCGCGGCGGTGGCGGCCGCAGGCGGTGACCCCCGCATCGAGCCCGTGGCCGACCTGGCGCCGGCGGACTTCTCCGGCTACGCCGCCGTGCTGTTGCCCGGCGGGTTCTCCTACGGCGACGCCCTCGGCGCCGGCGGGCGCCTGGCCCTGGAACTGCAGGCCTGGTTCGGGGCCGAACTGCGCGAGTTCGCGCGGTCCGGGAAGCCGATCCTCGGCATCTGCAACGGCTTCCAGGCCCTCGTCAAGTCGGGACTGCTGGGGTGTCGCAACTTCACGCTGGCCGCCAACGCCGGCGGCCGCTTCGAGTGTCGCTGGGTCACCGTCAGGGTCGAGGGGGACTGCCGGTCGGGATGGCTCGAGCCGCTGAGAGATTCATTGATCCGCTGCCCGGTGGCGCATGGCGAGGGACGGTTGGCGGCGGCCGATCCCACTGCCGCGGCGGAACTGGAGCGGGCGGGGCGCGTCGCCTTCCGGTACCTGGCCTCGGGCTCCTCCGGCGGCGCGGCGGGCGTTGCCGGGGGCGCCTATCCGGCGAACCCCAACGGCTCGGTCAACGACATCGCCGGGATGTGTGATCCCAGCGGTGCCGTGGTCGGGCTGATGCCCCACCCCGAGGATCACATCGTGGACTGGCAGCGACCGTCCGGTCCTGCTGGGGCTCGAGGTTCGGCCCTGTTCGAGGCCTTCGTGGAGGCGGCCCGATGACGGTCTCCGCCCCGAATCGCAGCGCCTTCCCGGGCATTTCCTCCGGGGTCGCCGCGGGGTTGGGGCCGCTGCGGCGGGGCAAGGTGCGCGACGTGATCGACCTGGGCGACCGCCTGGCGCTCGTGGCCACCGACCGGCTGTCGGCCTTCGACCGGGTGCTGGGGCTGGTGCCGCACCGCGGCCAGATCCTCAACCAGCTCTCGGCCTGGTGGTTCGAACTGCTCGGCGACATCGTGCCGTCGCACATCGTGGCTGTCCCGGACCCCAACGTGTCCATCGTCAGCAAGTGCGAGCCCCTGCCCGTGGAGGTGGTGGTGCGGAGCCGGCTCACCGGCACCACCTCCACGTCGTTGTGGACCATGTACGAATCCGGCGCGCGCCGCATGTACGGGATCGACTTCGGTGACGGGATGGTCAAGAACGATCCGCTGCCCCGCCCCGTCATCACCCCCACCACCAAGGCCCACAGCGGCCACGACCAGCCGCTCAGCGAGGCGGCGGTCGTCTCGGAGGGCTGGGTGGACGGCGAACGCTGGGAGGAGGTCCGCAGCGTGGCGCTGGCACTCTTCGAGCGGGGTCGCCGGACCGCTGAGGAAGCCGGACTGGTGCTCGTCGACACGAAGTACGAGTTCGGGATCGGGTCCGGCGGTCGCCTCACGCTGATCGACGAGGTGCACACGCCGGACTCCTCGCGGCTCTGGCGGCTGGCCACGCTGGAGTCGCGCCGGGACGCCGGGCTCGAACCGGAGAACCTGGACAAGGAGATCGTGCGTCTGGCCTATGCCGCCGGCGGCTACAGAGGTGAGGGCGCACCCGGACCGCTCAGCCCGGCGCTCGCCGCCGAGACCGCGGCCGCCTACCGGCAGGCGTTCGAGGCGCTGACCGGGGCACCGCTGCGACCCGCCCGCTACCCCGCCGAGCCCCGGATCGCGGCGGCCTTGCGGGCAGCGGCCCATACGCGGCGGGCCGTCGAGGGTGCGCGATGATGCCTTCGAGCCGTCGGTTCAGATCGTCGATCCCGTCGGAGCATGAGCGGCGGGCCGTCGAGGGTGCGCGATGATGCCCGCACAGATGGCTCCAGGCAGCGATCCAGGCTCAGAACCGGGCTCCCCGACGGGTGCCGGGCCGAGCGACGACCCGGGTGCCGGGCAGGGCGCGGGCTCGGGTGCCGGGCCGAGCGACGACCCGGGTGCCGGGCAGGGCGCGGGCTCGGTGCTGCTGGGGGTGGTCATGGGCAGCGATTCGGACTGGGCGACGATGCGTCGCTGCTCCGAGGTGCTCGAGGACTTCGGTGTGGCTCACGAGTGCCGCGTCGTGTCGGCGCACCGCACCCCGGACCTGCTCACCGAGTACGCCCGCAGCGCCGAGAGCAGAGGACTCGAAGTGATAGTCGCCGGCGCTGGAGGGGCCGCTCATCTGCCCGGGATGCTGGCCTCGCACACGATCGTGCCGGTCATCGGCGTGCCGGTGCAGAGCCGGGCCCTGAGCGGGATCGACTCGCTGCTGTCGATCGTGCAGATGCCCGCCGGTGTGCCGGTTGCGACCATGGCCATCGGTGAGGCGGGCGCGGCCAACGCCGCGCTCCTCGCTGTCGCCATCCTGGCTCGCCGCGACTCCGACCTCGCTGATCGGCTGATCGCCTACCGGGCCGCCCGTGCCGCACAGGTACGCGCCACCGAGATGGACCGCTAGGCGACGTCGGAGTCATGCTGCGAACCCCCCGCGTCATTCCGGCGGAGGCCGGAATCCATGGTCCAGGGACCGAACTGTCCGCGGCCGACCCCTCGGCGGTCACACTGGCGCAGATGACCGGCGGGAGGATCTCGTGAGCGCGTTGACCCCACCTGCGGTGATCGGCATAGTGGGCGGTGGGCAGTTGGGCCGGATGCTGGCGCAGACGGCACAGCGCCACGGCTACCGGACCGCTGTGCTCACCGGTGGGGAGGAGCGGACGCCGGCCGGGGTGGTCGCCGACATCGAGATTGCCGCGCCCTTCGGCGACGCTGCGGCCGCCCAGCGACTCGTGGACTGCGCCGACGTCATCACCTGGGAGCTGGAGAACGTGGACCTGGGTGTGGCCGACGCCGCATCCCAAGCCGGGGTTCCGGTCCGGCCCGGGCGGCAGGTGGTAGCCGCCGCGGCCGACCGCGCCGCCGAGAAGCGAGCCCTGACTGCCGCAGGCGTGCCGGTGGCGCCGTACCGGGAGGCCGCCGACCCGGCGGAGCTGGCCGCCGCGGTCGCGGCACTCGCTGGGCCGCTGATCCTCAAGACCGCGCGCAGCGGCTACGACGGCAAGGGTCAATTCCGCCTCCCCGCTCGGGGGCCCGAGGCACCGCGGAGCGAGACGTTCGCCGAGCTGTTCGAGCGCCTCGGCTCGGTCCGGCTGATCGTGGAGCAGGAGGTGCCGTTCGACCGGGAGGTGTCGGTCGTGGTGGCTCGCTCGCTGACCGGAGCGATCGCCGACCACGGGGTGATGGAGAACGTCCACGTGGACGGGATCCTCGATGTGACCAGGGTCCCGGCGCGGCTGGCAGGCGAGGTGGCCGCCGCGGCGCGCGACCTCGCGGCCCGGGTGGCCCGCCACCTCGACGTGGTCGGGGTCCTGTGCGTGGAGATGTTCGTGGTCGGCTCCGAACTGATCGTCAACGAGATCGCCCCGCGCCCCCACAACAGCGGCCACTGCACGATCGAGGCCGCGGCCGCCGGCCAGTTCGAACAGCAGCTGCGGGCGGTCTGCGGGTTGCCACTGGGCGACGGCTCCTGCCGGCCGGCGGCCATGGCGCAGCTCCTGGGCCAACTCTGGGCCAATGGTGAACCGCCGTGGTCGGTAGCCCTGTCCGATCCCGGGATCCACCTGCACCTCTACGGCAAGCGCGAGCCGCGCTCGGGGCGCAAGATGGGCCATCTCACGTGCGTCGACGCCACGCCGGGGTTGGCGTTGAAGCGGGTCCTGGCGGCCCGCGACCGGCTGGGGCCATGAGCGGACCCGCCACCGACGCGCCGAGGGAGGAATGCGGCGTGATCGGCGTGTACGCGCCCGGCCGCCACGCCGCCCGCATCGCCTTCTTCGGCCTGCACACCCTGCAGCACCGCGGCCAGGAAGCCACCGGAATCGCCAGCTGCGACCGGGGAACGGTCCACCTGCATCGGGCCCCGGGCCTGGTGGGGTCGGTCTTCAACGAGGACAACCTCTCGACCCTCGCGGGCGAGGCCGCTATCGGCCACAACCGCTACAGCACCACCGGTGCCTCGTCGGTGCGCAACATCCAGCCCCAGGTGATCGAGACCATCGACGGTCCGCTGGCCGTGGCCCACAACGGGAACCTGGTCAACGCGCCGCAACTCCGGCGGGAGCTGCTGGAGAACGGGGTCGGGCTGCAGACCTCCTCGGACACCGAGCTGATCGTGCAGCTCCTCGTCGTGGGCACCGGTGACTGGCTCGCCCGCATCCGGACACTCATGGCGCGACTCGAGGGGGCCTACTCCCTCACCATCATGACCCGCGAGGCCGTCTACGGGGTGCGGGACCCCAGGGGGTTCCGCCCGCTGGTGATGGGCAGGCTCGATGACGGCTGGGTGCTGGCGTCGGAGAGTTGCGCACTGTCTGTCGTCGGGGCCTCGTTCACCGGCGAGGTGGCACCGGGGCAGATCGCGCGGATCGACCCCGGCGGCATGACGCTCGAGCAGGGAGCGCCACCCCTGCGGCGTGCGTTCTGCACCTTCGAGCACATCTACTTCTCGCGGCCCGACACGCACCACGGCGGCTCGCTGGTTCATGCGGTGCGCCAGCGCCTCGGCCGCAGGCTCGCCATGGAGGCACCCACCGACGCCGACGTGGTGGTGCCCGTGCCCGACTCGGGGAACCCCCAGGCGGTGGGGTACGCCCAGCAGTCGGCGCTGCCGTACACCGACGGCCTCATCAAGAATCGCTACGTCGGCCGCACCTTCATCGAACCCACCCAGGAGTTGCGCGAGGCGGGTGTCGCCATGAAGTTCAACCCCCTGGGCGACAACGTGAAGGGCAAGCGGGTGGTGCTGGTCGACGACTCGATCGTGCGGGGAACCACCTCGGGCCCGCTCGTGCGGATGTTGCGCGAGGCCGGGGCCGTCGAGGTTCACGTGCGGGTGGCCTGCCCGCCCATCACCGACCCCTGCTACATGGGGGTGGACATGGCCGCCAAGGATGAGCTGATCGCCTCGGACAGGCCGGTCTCGGAGATCTGCGACCACATCGGTGCCGACTCGCTGGCGTTCCTGTCGCTGGAGGGAATGATGCAGGCTCTGGAAGCCTCCGACGGCTACTGCAACGCCTGCTTCACCGGCGATTACCCGTTCGAGCCCGAGAGGTTCGTGCAACTCGAGTTGGGCTCCAAGAACCAGTTCGCCTCGGTCTGGGGGGACTGACGTGATTCCGACGGCGGCCCGGGCCCGATGACCGGTCGGGCTCTCGCGAGGGCGCGCGGCGGCGCGGCGCTCCGCCGGCGATGAGTTGCGTCCTGGTTGTGGGCGGCGGCGGGCGTGAACACGCCCTGGCCTGGGCGCTGAGCCGCTCGCGGCACGTCGATCGGCTGCTGGTGGCTCCCGGCAACCCCGGCACCGCCTCCTGCCGGCGGACCCGGAATGTGGCTGTCTCGCCCGCCGACATCGCCGGGCTGGTGACGTTGTGCCGCCGCGAGTCCGTCGATCTGGCGGTCATCGGCCCGGAGGATCCGCTGGCCGCCGGCATCGTGGACGCGCTCGATGCCGCCGGGGTGGCCACCTTCGGCCCCCGTGCCGCCTGCGCCCGGCTCGAGGCCTCCAAGGTCCACTGCAAGGGGTTCCTGATCGACAACGGGATACCGACCGCCGCCGCCGAGGTGTTCGAGGACCCCCATGCCGCCCTGGCCCACCTCGCCTCGCGGCCCGACGTGCCGGTCGTCAAAGCCTCGGGACTGGCGGCGGGCAAGGGCGTCATCGTCCCCGAGACTCCCGACGAGGCGGCAGCTGCCATCAGAGCCATGCTGGTGGAGCGGCGGTTCGGATCCGCGGGTGAGCAGATCCTGCTCGAGGAACGCCTCCGGGGCCGCGAGGTGTCTGTGCTTGCCTTCTGCGACGGCGACCGGTTTGCCGTGCTGCCTGCGGCGCAGGACCACAAGCGCCTGCGCGCGGGCGACGAGGGGCCCAACACCGGGGGAATGGGGGCCTTCACGCCCTCGCCCGCCGTCGACGATCGGTTGATCCGGCAGATCGGCTCCCGGGTCATCGCCCCGACCCTGGCCGCGCTGGAGCGGGCGGGAACCCCGTACCGCGGCCTGCTCTACGCGGGACTGATGATCACCGGCGACGGCCCCAAGGTCATCGAGTTCAACTGCCGTTTCGGCGACCCCGAGACGCAGGCGGTGCTGCCGCTGTTGCGCAGCGACCTCTTCGAGATCATGGTTGCCTGCGCGACCGGAACACTCGGCGACGTATCCATCGACTGGGCGCCGATGGCGTCGGTGGCGGTCGTGATGGCGTCAGCCGGCTATCCGGTCGCCGGCGGCGAGCCCGCTGCGATCTCCGGTCTCGAGGCCGCCGCCGGGGAGGGCTGCGTGGTCTTCCATGCGGGTACCGGCATCGTCGACGGGGCGCTGCATGCCACCGGCGGGCGGGTGCTGTCGGTAACGGCGACCGGGCCCGACGTCGCAACAGCCGCCGCCTTGGCGCACCGCGGGGTTGGGGCCATCGGATTCGAGGGCGCCCAACACCGCGCCGACATCGGACGCTCGCCGGCCGGGGTCCACCGTTGAGCCGCCCCTCCCTCCCACGTGCCGTGCAGGCATCCGCCGCGCCGGACGGCGAAGACACCGGGAGTTACCGGGCGGCCGGTGTGGACATCGACGCCGGCAACCGGGCGGTGGCGCTGCTTGCGGAGTCCGTTGCATCGACGCGCACGCCGCAGGTGCTCTCGGTGCCGGGCGGCTTCGGTGGGATGTACGCCGCTGCGGGCCTCGACGCGGAGTCCGTGCTCGTGGCGTCCACCGACGGCGTCGGCACGAAGGCGGAGCTTGCCGGTCGTCACGGGCGCTGGCGGGGGATCGGAGTCGATCTCGTCAACCACTGCATCGGCGACATCGTCGTGCACGGCGCCCGGCCCCTGTTCTTCCTGGATTACATCGCCATGGCCTCACTCGTGCCCGAGATCGTGGCGGAGATCGTCGCCGGGATGGCCGACGCCTGCCGGGCCGCCGGCTGCGCCCTGCTGGGCGGGGAGACCGCAGAGATGCCGGGCACGTACGTCCCCGGGGCGATCGACGTGGCCGGAACCATCGTGGGGTCGGCCCGCAAGGACGGGCTCCTGCCCCGCCCGGAGACGATCGGGGCAGGCGACGTGCTGGTGGGGGTGGCAAGTTCGGGGCCCCACACCAACGGCTACTCGCTGATCCGGCGACTGCTCGAGGGGCGGTACGAGGCCGCCACCGACGCCGGCCTGATCGATGCCCTGCTGGCACCGCACCGCAGCTACCTGCCCACCGTGACGGCGTTCTCCGAGGCCGGGATCGAGACGAAGGCTCTGGCCCACATCACCGGCGGCGGGTTCTTCGACAACCTGCCGCGGGTGCTGCCCGCCCACCTCGGCGCCCGGGTGGACGTCGGCGCCTGGCCGGTGCCCGACCTGTTCGCCACCCTGGTGGACTGGGGTGGGCTCGACGACTCCGAGGCGTTCAGGGTCTGGAACATGGGCGTCGGCCTCGTGGCGGTCGTGGGGGAAGCGGACGCCGAGGCTCTCGAGCGGCAGCGACACTACGTGATCGGATCGGTTGCCGACCTCGCCGACGTCGCCGGCGACCACCCGGGTCGGGTCGCGTTGGAGGGGTCCTGGCGGTGACGGGTCGGCTGGTTGTGTTGGCCTCGGGGGCCGGCACGAACCTGGGCGCCGTCCTCGACGCCATCACCGAGGGTCGCCTCGACGCCGAGGTCGCCGCCGTGATCATCAACCGCCGGGACGCCGGGGCGCGCCACATTGCCGGGCGGCACCGAGTACCGGTCCACTACCGGCCGCTGGTGCCCTACCGCAAGCGGGCTCGGCGCGCAGCCGGAATCGGACCCGTCGCCGCGACCGCATCCGGAGGCGGCGGCTGGAACCCAACGGCGGACCGGCGCCGCTACGACGCCGACCTGGCCGACGTGGTTGCCGGCGCTCAACCGGATCTCGTTGTGCTGGCGGGCTGGATGCACCTGCTGTCGTCGTCGTTCCTGGATCGGTTCCCCAACCGGGTCATCAACCTGCATCCGGCCCTGCCAGGACAGTTCCCCGGCTCCGACGCCATCGCCGCCGCCTGGCAGGCCTACGAGGCCGGCCTGATCAGCCGGACCGGCGCCATGGTTCACTACGTGCCCGACGAGGGCGTCGACGACGGCCCGCCGATCGCATCGGTGGAGGTTCCCATCGGGCCCGGCGACACGCTCGAGGCACTGCGCCGGAGGATCCACGAGGCTGAGCACGAGCTGATCGTGTCCGCGATCGTGCAGGTTCTCGACGCTCAGCCACGCCTCCGAGCCGGCGTCCGCCTGTAGCGGCGACGGCTGCCGACCGCGGGGCGCAGCCACGCCTCCGAGCCGGCGTCCGCCTGTAGCGGTGACGGCTACCGGCCGCGGGGCGCAGCCACGCCTCCGAGTCGGCGTCCGCCTGTAGCGGTGACGGCTGCCGGCCGCGGGGCGCAGCCATGCCTCCGAGTCGGCGTCCGCCTGTAGCGGTGACGGCTGCCGGCCGCGGGCTGCCCCGCGGGTTGTCCCGATACCCTGATCCCGCTCCTCACCCGGGATCCGAGGTGTCCATGACGCGGGACAAGCACTTCTACATCGAGTCGTTCGACACCGTGGCGCTGAGTTCGTTCCGGATCGAGCAGTCGCCCTTCGCCGACCGCTACGTCACCGACGAGACGGTCTTCTGCCTGTACTGCGATCGCCTCTACCCCGCCAAGATGACCGCCGGCGAGGATCCCCTCTCGAAGTACTGGAAGCTGCGCCGCGGCGTGCTGCTGTACGACGTGCCCGAGAAGCCGCTGGAGATCATCGGCCCCGACGCCACCAGGCTGCTCGAGAGGGTCCTGGCGTGCCGGGTCGAGACGCTCGGCGTCGGCCGCTGCCGCTACGGCATCGCCTGCAACTCCGACGGCACCGTGCTGATGGACGGCGTGATCATGCGGTTGGGGGAGGATCGGTTCTGGTACGTCAAGGCGAACGGCGAGTTCGAGAGCTGGCTGAAGGCGAATGGTCTCGGCCTCGACGTGGCGGTCTCCGATCCGAACTCGCGGGTGCTGCAGATCCAGGGGCCCAGGTCTCTGGACGTTCTGGACGCGGCGATCGGCGGCGGCTTGCCGGCTGACTTCAAGTACTTCCGGGCCGGCTTCTTCGACGTCTGCGGCCAGACGTTGTGGGTCTCCCGCACCGGCTGGACAGGGGAGATGGGGATCGAGATCTACTGCAACAGCGGCCCCGAACCCACCGATCACGGTGCCCTCTGGGACGATCTGTTGGCCTGCGGCGAGCCGTTCGGCATGGAGTTCAGCTCCTCTTCGTCGATGGGCATCCGGCGCATCGAATCCGGGATTCTGGACAACGGCACCGACATCGAGCCCGACCTCACGCCTTTCGGCGCCGGTCTCGGGCAGTTCGTCAGGCTCGAGAAGGATGACTTCATCGGCCGGGCCGCGCTCGAGGCCGCCGATCGCAGCCAGTTGCTGTTCGGTCTCCTCTGTCCCACCGCGACGCCCGAGGCCGACCTGCAGGTCCACTCCGGGAACGGCCCGGTCGGGCACGTGACGATCGGAACCTGGTCGCCCACGCTCGAGACCGGAGTCGGCTACGTGCGCTTCGACCGACCGTTGCCCGGCGACGACTGGCTCGGCAAGACGGTCCTGCTACGCGATCGCGACGGCAACTCGCACGAGGCGACCGTGGACACCCTGCCGTTCGTGGACAAGCAGAAGCAGCTCCCGCGCGCCATCTGGAGCGGTCCGGGAGCCGGCTGATCCACACCCGCCGCCGGGAGGCGTCGCAGTAGTGTGATGCCATGGCGGCGTGGTCGCTGGCGATCGCGATGGCACTCGTGCATGGGATTGGGGTCGTCTTCTTGGTGGCGGGCGCCCCGCTGGCCGCACGCCGGCCCCGGTTGATGAGGTGGTACCTGCTCGTACTGGCGCCGACCGCTGCGATCAACCTCGCCGGGCAGCCGTGCCCGCTGACGGTCTGGGAGAAAAACTTCTGGCGCCTGGCGGGTGAGACGCCGTACCGGGGAGGCTTCGTCTCCCGCTATTTCGTGGAGCCGTTCCACGCGCCCGGCCTGAGGCCCGGCGACGAGACCGTTCTGCTGATCGCCGTGGTGGTCTGGTGCCTGCTGTGGCTGCTGTACGCCGCCGTCCGGCGCCTGCGGCTTCGGAGGGGCTCGACCCCGCAGCCCACGCCCGCCTGAAGGTCGACTCGGGCACCGAAAGGCAAGGCGTTCACGGGGCCCGGCCCGGCTCCCCGTCTCGCAGCCCGGACGGGCTTGGCAGCCGGTGAACCTGCTCCCTCGTCGCCCGCCGGGATGGGCGCGCCGCCAGGTGGTGCTAGCCGAAGAGGCGGTTGGTGACGTTCTCGACGTGGGTGAGCATGGCGCGCTCGGCCCGGTCGGGGTCCCGGTTGACGATGGCCTCCAGGATGCTCCGGTGATCCTCCATGTAGCTCTCGACGGTCTCCGGGCTGGCTGACCGCTGCTTCAGCTCCCCCCACAGCGATCCTGACCGGGCCTGATCCACCAGCAGGTACATGCGGCTGAGGAGCGGGCTGTGCGCCGCTTCGATCATGGCCCGGTGAGCGGCACCGTCCCAGTACTCGAAGTCGCGGTAGTTCTCGGCATCCTCGCAGAGCTGCATGCAACGGCCGATGTTGGCCACGTCCGCCGGAGTGGCCTCCGCAACGATTCGCCGGGCCACCGCCGGCTCGAGCAGGCGGCGCACCGCCATCACGTCCCGGGGGCTCATGCCGTCGCTGCCGGCGGTGTCAGCCTGGATCAGGAAGGTGCCCCGCCCCACGTGCCGTTCCACGCGTCCCTCGGCTTCGAACTCGTCGAGCACCTTGCGCACCGCCGAGCGGGACTGCTCGAGACGCTGTGCGAGGCTCCGCTCCGCGGGCAGTCGATCACCGGGCTGCAAACCCTCCTCGATGAGCAGAGACTCGATTCTGTTGCGCGTGTTGTCAGCCACCGGCGTCCCTCGTCAAGTCTCGATTCCCAGCCACCACTCGCCGAACCGACAACTGCAGCCTCCGACTCCGTCGGCCCATGGCATGCAACCAATCATAACCAATTCTTGGCCGTTGTGGGCGTCCACGGCCAGTATTGGGTCATCCCGACGGAGTCGGTGGGGAGAGTCTGCTAACATTTGCCGATGGTGGTTGCAATTGGTTGCCAATTGGTTGTGCATCCTTCGTGCCGGGTGGCCCGAGTCCCGACCGGGTGCCGCCCTATGGGCAGGGCACGCCGAGTCCCGACCGGGTGCCGCGTGCCCGCATTGCGGCAACGCCGTAGACGTGACCGGATGTCGCGCCGGGCGGCCCGAGTCCCGACCGGGTGCCGCCCTATGGGCAGGGCACGCCGATGACCGCCTGGTGCCGGATTCGCGGCGACGCCGGCCCTGTCGTGGCGGCCCGGCAGAACGGTCACCTGCAGCCGGCGCGCGCCGGTGGCCGATCCGTCGCTGACCTGCACCCGTTCATCAGGGGAGAGTTGGGCGTCGCCGATGTGACCTTCGGTGCGCCGATCGCACCTAGCGACGCCGAGTTGCTGGCGCCGATGGGCTCGTTCCCGCGCAACATCTTCTGCATCGGCAAGAACTACCGGGAGCACGCGCTGGAGTTCACCACGAGCGGGTTCGACTCCTCCGGCACCGCCGCGGAAGACCTCATTCCCACCGCGCCGATCGTCTTCTCCAAGCCCTTTACCTCGGTCATCGGCCCCGGCGATCTCATCGACCCGCATCCGCATCTCACCTCCATGCTGGACTACGAGGCCGAGTTGGCGATCGTCATCGGCCGCGGCGGGCGGGACATCGCCCTCGCCGATGCCCTCGACCACGTCTTCGGCTACACCATCGTCAACGACGTGACGGCAAGGGATCGCCAGCGGCACCACCGCCAGTGGCTGCTGGGCAAGGGCATGGACACGTTCTGTCCCATGGGGCCGGCTGTGGTGACCGCCGACGAGGTCGACCTCGCCAGCACCGTGGTGGAATGTCGCGTCAACGGCGAACTGCGTCAGAAGGCCCCGGTCGCCGACCTCATCTTCGACGTCCCGACGCTCATCCGGGATCTGTCCGCCGGCATGACCCTTGTACCGGGCGACGTGATCGCAACGGGAACCCCCGCCGGCGTGGGCATCGGGTTCGACCCGCCGCGCTTCCTGCGCTCGGGCGACGAGGTGGCGGCGACCATCGAACCCATCGGAACACTCACGAACAGGATTGGATGAACTATGGCCACAGGCTTTCGCGCCCTCGGAAACAAGCACGTCTGGGTCGAGGAGTCCGGTGAAGGACCCGCGGTGGTGGGCATTCACGGCCTCGGCGGCACGTGCAACATCTACGGGCCGCAGATCGCCGCCCTGGGGGGCGCCCACCGCTTCGTGACCTTCGACCTCGACGGGCACGGCATGAGCCCCATGGTGGGCCCCATCTCGATCGAGGGGTGGGCCGACGACACCGTGGCGCTCATGGATGATCTGGGACTGGAAAGCGTGACCCTGGTCTCGCACTCCATGGGCACGCTGGTGGCGCAGCAGGTGATGGCCATCGCCGGCGAGCGCATCCGGGCCGCGGTCCTCCTGGGTCCGGTGCGCAACCTGCCCGACGCCGCCCGCGGTGCCCAGGCGGATCGTGCCGCGCTGGTGCGTGCCGAGGGCATGGCCGCGGTGGCCGGCGGCATCTCCCAGGGCGCGGTCTCGGCGAAGACCCGTTCCGACCGCCCGGTGGTCTCGGCGATGATCAAGGAGTTGCTGCAGCGCCAGTCGGCCGAGGGCTATGCGGCCGCCTGCGAGGCTCTCGGCGGCTCGAGTCCGCCCGACGTCTCGGGGGTCACCTGCCCGGTACTGGCCATCACCGGCACCGAGGACATGGTCTGCCCGCCGGAGGGGGCGCACGCAATCGCCGGGGACTTCGCCAACGCCAGCGCCGTGGTCATCGACGACATCGGGCACTGGACCACCCTGGAAGCCCCGGCCGAGGTGAACTCCCTGCTGGAGGACTTCCTGAAGACGGCCTGAGTTCCGCCACCGGAGCGCCGGTCGTCGAGCACACGACAGCCGAACAAGACAAAGGAGGGGAGACATGAGCAACACCCTGTTCACTAATGTCAACATCCTGGACGGCAACGCGGAGGGTCCCGTGCCGGGCGAGGTGAGCGTGGCCGACGGCCGCATCGCCGATATCGCCACCGGCGGTGAAGCGCTGCCCCGCGAGGACCACCGGGTGATCGACGGCAACGGCATGACGCTCATGTCGGGCCTCTGCGACGCCCACACGCACTTCACCTGGAACAGCGGCGGAAGCCTCGACGCCCTGGCGGGCATGCCCGTGGAGGACCACACCATCGTGGCCGTGGAGTCGGCGCGCATCCTGATCGACTCCGGCTACACGATGTGCGTCGGCGCCGCCTCGGCCAAGGAGCGCATCGACATCGCCGCCCGCGATGCCATCAACGCCGGCATGGTCCCCGGGCCCCGCTACCTGGCCTGCGGTCAGGAACTCGCCACGCCCGCCGGCGTGCTGGTCTACGGCATTACCCGCGAGGTCTCCGGCCCCGACGAGATGACGCGCGCCGTGCGGGAGATGTGCGGCCAGGGGGTCGACAACATCAAGCTGATCCTCTCGGGCGAGTCCATCACCGAGCGGGTCTGGGCCAAGGACACCTACATGACCGACGAGGAGGTGCGCGCCGCGGTCGTCGAGGCTCACCGGGTGGGCAAGAAGGTGGCGGCCCACGCCCGCAGCACCGACTCCATCAAGCAGTGCCTGCGCCAGGGCGTCGACATCATCTACCACGCCAGCTACATCGACGACGAGGCGGCGGACATGATGGAGGAGCGCCGCGACGACATTTTCGTGGCACCGGGCCTGCACTGGCTGTATGCCACCCTCTACGAGGCGGCCGACTTCGGCTACCCGCAGGAGGCGGCCGAGGCCGTGGGCTACAAGGACGAACTCGAGCACTCCATCATCGGGCTGAAGGAGATCCACCGCCGGGGCGTGCGGGTGCTGCCCGGCGGCGACTACGGCTTCGCCTGGACGCCCCACGGCACCAACGCCCGTGACCTGCAGCACTTCGTGGAGTTGCTGGACTTCACGCCCATGGAGACGATCCGGTCCGCCACCGTCCTCGGGGGCGAGATCTTCGGGCGCCCCGACGACCTGGGCCGGGTGGCGCCGGGCTACCTGGCCGACCTGCTGCTGGTGAACGGGGATCCCTCCAGCGACATCACCGTTCTGCAGGACCACGACAAGCTGGTCGGGATCATGAAGGACGGGAAGTGGCACAAGGATCCCGCCATGGCGGGCATGTGACCGGCCGGCGGCGTTACAGGACGGCACCCTGAAGCCTGCGGCCCCGGACTGCTGAGTTTCGATCGTGGACTTCGTCGCCAAAGCCGTCATCATCGGTCTGACCGAGCAGGCGCCGCTGGTGCTGGCGGCCATGGGCATGGCGCTCATCTACAACCTCAGCAAGGTCATCAACGTGGCCTTCGCCGAGACCATCACGCTGGGCGCCTACTTCGCGCAGTGGGTCAATGTCGCCTTCGGGGCCAGCTTCTACCTGAGCCTGGCCATCTCCGGGATCCTGGCCGGCGTGCTGAGCTGTGTCACCTACCTCGCGGTGTTCCGCACCGCCGAGCGGCGGGGCGTGGGCCCGGTGGAGGTGATCATCATCTCGCTGGGGCTCTCGGTGCTGCTGCGCTACGCCCTGCAGTTCGTATTCGGCTACGAGGCCCGCTTCTTCGAAACGCCGCCGCCGCGCTTCATGAAGCTGTTCGGCGTGGGGTTCACGTCCTTCCAGCTCACGGCTTTCATCCTGGTGGTCGTCCTGGCGCTGCTCTTCTACCTGTTCGTGCAGAAGACGGTCTGGGGACGTCAGGTGCGGGCGCTGGCAAGCGACGCCGACCTTGCCAAGGTGAGCGGCATCAACCCGCTGCTGACGACGCTGGTGATGTGGTTCATGGCGGGTGCCGCCGGCGGTCTGGCGGGGGCCTTCTGGGGCGTCGGTTCCTCGGCCAAGCCGGGGCTTGGCTGGGACCGCTTCCTGCTGACACTGCTGGTGGTGCTGGTGGGCGGGGCCCGGGGCCTGCGCGGCGTGATCCTGGCCGGCATGGGCACCGGCGTGCTGCTGTCTGCGCTGAAGCTGGAGATCGCCCCGCTGCGGGCCGAGATCGTGCTGCTGGTGGCCTTCATCCTGGTGCTGAAACTGCGCGGCAACCGCTTCCGTGAACTGGCCAAGGTCTGAGCGATGAGCGCCGTCTGGGACTACCTCTTCGGATCGCCGGCGTTCCTGATCTTCGGCACCTACACGCTGATGATGATCGTGGGACTCGGCATCCTCCTGCACCTGCAACTCGGCGTCACCGGTATCGGCAACTTCGGCGTCGCCGGCTTCTGGGGCGCCGGTCTGTACGCCTTCGGGATCATGCAGGTGACTTACGACGTGGGGTTCTGGCCGGCCCTGCTGGTGGCGACCGCGGCGGGCGGCGTGCTCGGCCTCATCACGGGCTGGGTCATCGCCGACCTCGACGACGACGGCGTGCTGGCCGCCACCCTGGCGGTGGCGACCATCGTGTACCTGGCCATCGATAGCGAGAAGGACATCACCGGTGGCCGGGTGGGCCTGGGCACTATTGATTTCCCGTTCGATGTGGGGAAACGAACCGACCTGGCCTGGCTGGCCATCCTCTTCGGCGTGGTGGGCGTGCTCCTCTGGTACGCCCGGCGGGTGCACCGGTCCCCGTACGGGCGCCTGCTGATCGCCACCGGCACCAACGAGCCTTTGGCGCGCAGTCTCCGCAAGCCCGTCAAGCGCACCAAGGTCGGGGTCATGGCACTCACCTCGGCCGGCATGGGCGCCTTGGGCGGTCTCTACGGCCCGATCGTGCACTTCCTGTTCCCCACGCAGCTGACCGTGGCGATCACCGTGTCGGTGATCACCGCCCTGGTGCTGGGGGGCCAGCAGCGGCCTCTCGGCGCCTTCGTGGGGGCGTTGCTCACCGTGGGACTCTTCGACATCGTGATCAAGCTGTACGTGCCGTTGCCGAAGGATCTGCTGGAGCACGCCTTCCCGGTCACCAAGCAGATCATCTTCGGGGCGCTGCTGATCTTCGTGTTGCTGTTCCGCCCCCTGGGGTTCCTGGGCCGCATGCGCCGGGAGCGACACGTGAAGGGGCTGTCCCGTGTCTGAGGGCAACGGCCGCGCTCCGGGCGGCCGCGCTCCGGGCGGCCGCGCCACGATCCGTATCAGCGGTCTCACCAAGAGTTTCGGCGATCAGACCGTCGTGAACATCGACGAGTTGGTGCTGGGCGCCAAGCCCGTCGAAGGGCTGATCGGCCCCAACGGCGCGGGCAAGACCACCCTGATGCGCCTCATCATGCGTTCCACGAAGGCCGACACCGGCACGGTGACCCTCGAGGACGGCTCGTCGGAGGTGATGCTCTCGAAGCTGCCACCACACCGGATCGCCTCCCTGGGCGTCGTGAAGACCAACCAGGTGACCCAGGACTTCGCCGGTCTGACCATCTGGGACTCGCTGCTGCTGGCCGTGGCGCAGCGCCACGACGAGCGGCCGCACCGCGTCTACCGGGAGCGCCACGTCCGGGAGTCCCACGGCGAGGAGATCCGGAGCTACCTGGATCTCTTCGAGTTCTCCGAGCCGGAGGGGTTCGCCCACTCCACCGGCGAGAAGAAGCTCCTGGACGTGATCCGCTGCCTGTTGTTGAAACCCAAGATCCTGCTGCTGGACGAGCCCACCGCGGGCCTGCCCGACGACGTCACCGCCCAGGTCATCGACATGCTGCGCGCCAAGGTGGCCGAGGGCATGTCGGTGGTCATCGTGGAGCACGATCTGGACGTCATCTGGGGCTTCAGCGACGTCGTGCACTTCATGGCCGAGGGGGACGTGATCCTGGAGGGTGATCCCGCCTACATCCGTGCGCACAGTACCGTGGTGGAGAAGTACCTCGGGAGCGGCCATGTTTGAGGCCGGCGGCATCTGGTGTGGCTACGAAGCGGACATCGACGTCATCAAGGGACTGGACTTCACCGTCGGCCAGGAGGTGTTCGCCATCCTGGGCGCGAACGGCGCCGGCAAGACGACGTTGCTCTCAGCGATCGCGGGGCTGCTGCCACTCACGTCGGGGTCGATCCGCTTCGGTGGAAAGACGATCTCGGGCGTTCCACCTTGGCGCATCGCTGCTCTCGGTATCGGCTTCGTCCCCCAGGAGCGGGGTGTGTTTCCCGACCTCACCGTGCTTGACAACCTGCGGGTCGGGGGTCTGGTCGCCAAGCACGCACGCGGCGAGCGCATCGACGAGATCATGGAGCTGTTCCCCGCTCTGGCCGACCTGCGCAACCAGAGGGCCGGCACCCTCAGCGGTGGCGAGACCAAGATGGTGGCAGCGGGCAGGGCCCTGATGCAGGACGCAAAGCTCCTGTTGATGGACGAGCCGACGGCCGGTCTCTCCCCGCTCTACGTCGAGAACTTCTTCGACAGGATCCGCCGGATCCACGAGACCAAGGGGGTGGCCATCATCATCACCGAGCAGAACGCCACGAAGGCACTCGAAGTGGCCGACCGGGCGATGGTCCTCAGCCTCGGCGAGGCGATGACCATCACCGACGCCAAAGACCTCACCACCGACCAATTGAGGAAAGGATACAAGATATGAGAAAAGCACACCGACAGACAGCGAGCGCCAAGCGCTCACGCAGTTGGGTGTGGCGAGCGGGCGCAGTTCTGCTGGCGGTCAGCCTCGTGGCGGCCTCCTGCGGCGACGATGACGACGGCGCCGCGGCGCCGCAGGAGGCCGCCACGCCGGCTCCATCGCCGGATCCCGCGCCCGAACCGCCACCGCCGCCGGAGCCGGCTCCCGAGCCGCCCGCAGAGCCGATCCTGCTGGGCGATCTCGCCTACTTCACCGGCGACTTCGCCTCGGTCGGCGACCTGCTGGCATCGCAGGTGGACTTCCCGGTCAACGAGGTCATCAACCTGGATCCGCCGCTCGGCCGCCCGATCGAGATCATCCACGAGGACATCGGCACGGTCGGCGAGGCCCAGGCGGTCCGCAAGCTGCTGGAGCAGGACGGCGTGGACATCGTGTTGAGCTCCGCCCACGAGTACTTCACGTACCGCGACTTCATGCTGGACTGGCAGGAGGAGAACGACGGGCCGCTCATGCCGACGGTGCACGGCGGCGTGATCCCCGTGAACGTGGGTGGACAGGCCGGCGAGCCGATCTTCCGGGCACAGGGCTCAGACGAGGGCCAAGGTGTCACCGACGCTCTGTACGCCGAGGCGCTGGGTGCCGACGCGGTGGTCATCATGACCACACCCACAGCGGGGTACCAGCTCACCGCGGATGCCACCGAGAAGGCGCTGGGCGTCATCGGCATCGACTTGCTGGAACGCATCGACGCCCCCGGCGAGCAGTCCTCCTACCGGACCGAGGTGCAGCGGGCCGTGGACGCGGCGCCCGACGCCGTGATCATCCTCGCCCAGGCCACCGAGAGCGCCATCATGGTGAAGCAGTTCGCTGAGGCGGGCTGGGCCGGAACCATCATCGGTGAGGTCGGCTGGTCCGAACCCGAGTTCGCCGCCACGGCGACCGCCGAGGCCTTGGCGGCGCACGAGGTGGTGGCCTACCCGTCGTTCCACCGCCAGGAGAACCCGGCCTGGGACTTCTACCAGCCGCTCTGGGACGGCAACCCCGACTACACCCAGTACACGAATGCCGACGACCCCTACTCGTTCACCACCTACGACCTGCTGATCGTCACCGCGCTGGCGATCGAGGAGGCGGGCTCGGTGAACGGCTCGGACTGGGCTCCGGCCATGTTCAAGGTGTCGTCCGCGCCAGGCACGAAGTGCTACACGTACAGCAACTGCCTGGCCCTGATCCGGGCGGGCACCGACGTGGACTACGAGGGTGTGACCGGTCCGGCCACCTTCAGCCCCGGCGGCATCAACGCGGTCATCCCCGTGGTCCAGATCTTCGGCCCCGACGGCGAGATCGCCGATCAGGTCGCGGTGGACTCCGAACGTCACCTCGAGATCCTCGATCAGGTGGCACACAAGTTCGAGGGCTAGTCACCTAGGGGGCTGACGCCCCGCGAGCAACTCGGTGGGTGGGGCCGTCCGTCGGCCCCACCCACACCCCTCATAGAGCCACCGGGTTCCGGGCGGCGATGGTGCCCCCGGATCCACGAGACCAAGCAGGTGGCAATCATCGCGGAGCAGAACGCAACGACAGCCCTGGAAGTGGCCGATCGGGCGATGGTGCTCAGCCTCGGCGAGGCGATGACGATCACCGACGCCGAAGACCTCACAACCGACCAGCTGAGGAAAGGATACAAGATATGACCACATCAATCCGAAAGACAGCGGGTGCCAAGCGCTCGCGCAGCTGGGTGTGGCGAGCGGGCGCAGTTCTGCTTGCGGTCAGCCTTGTGGCGGCCGCCTGCGGCGACGATGACGACGGCGCCGCGGCGCCGGACCCCGCCCCCGCGCCAGCACCATCGCCGGATCCCGCACCCGAACCGCCACCGCCGCCGGAGCCGGCTGCCGAAGAGGTTGAGCCGATCGTGCTGGGCGACCTGGCCGTCTGGACCGGCGACTTCGCCTCGATCGGGGCCCTGCTGGCAGCCCAGGCGGACTTCCCGGTCAACGAGGTCATCAACCTGGATCCGCCACTCGGCCGCCCCATCGAGATCATCCACGAGGACATCGGCACGGTCGGCGAAGCCCAGGCGGTCCGCAAGCTGCTGGAGCAGGACGGGGTCGACATCGTGTTGAGCTCCGCCCACGAGTACTTCACGTACCGCGACTTCATGCTGGACTGGCAGGAGGCCAACGACGGGCCACTCATGCCGACGGTGCACGGCGGCGTGATCCCCGTGAACGTGGGTGGACGCCCCGGCGAGCCGATCTTCCGGGCACAGGGCTCAGACGAGGGCCAAGGCGTCACCAATGCTCTCTACGTCGAGGCTCTCGGAGCGCAGTCGGTGGTCGTCATGACCACTCCCACCGCGGGGTACCAGCTCACCGCCGATGCCCTCGAGAAGGCGCTGGACATGATCGGGATCGAGTTGCTGGATCGCATCGACGCCCCCGGCGAGCAGGCCTCCTACCGCACCGAGGTGCAGCGCGCCGTGGACGCGGCGCCCGACGCCGTCGTCATCTACGGCCAGGCCACCGAGGGCGCCATCATGGTGAAGAACTTCGCCGAGGCGGGCTGGTCCGGAATCATCGTCGGTGAGGTCGGCTGGTCCGAGCCAGAGTTCGCCCCCACGGCGACCGTCGAAGCCTTGGCGTCGCACCAGGCGGTTGCCTATCCGGCGTTCGGCTACCAGCGGAACGCGGCCTGGGACTTCTACCAGCCGCTCTGGGACAACAACCCCGACTACACCCAGCACACCTCTGCCGATGATCCTTACTCCTTCACCACCTACGACCTGCTGATCATCACGGCTCTGGCGATCGAGGAGGCGGGCTCGGTGAACGGCTCGGACTGGGCTCCGGCCATGTTCAAGGTGTCGTCTGCGCCGGGCACGAAGTGCTACACGTACGCCAATTGCCTGGCGCTGATCCGTGCGGGCACTGACGTGGACTACGAGGGTGTGACCGGTCCGGGCACCTTCAGCCCTGGCGGCATCAACGCGGTCGTTCCCGTGGTCCGGGTCTTCGGCCCCGACGGCGAGATCGCCGATGAGGTCGCCGTGGACTCCGAGCGTCACCTCGAGATCCTCAACCAGGTGGCGTACCAGTTCGAGGGCTAGTCACCTCGTAACGGACTTGTGGGTGGGGCCGTCGACCGGCCCCACCCACGGCGGATCACCGGACGCCTGCTGTGCACACCGAACCGAGCGCTCCGGAAACCGGCGGGGAGGAGCCCGGCTTCGACCCGGGGCCCGAGGGGATCACAGGGGTTGGCGCCCGCGCACTCGCGACGGTGACGGCCGGCTTGGTGCTGGCCCTGTTCCTGGCCGTGCTGGGTCAGACCATGCTCGCCGTGGCGATGCCCGACATCGTGGAGGACCTCGGGGGGTTCCACCGTTACTCGTGGCCCCTGACGGCTTACCTGGTCGCCTCGGTCGTCGCCATCCCGATCGCCGGCAGGCTCGGCGACGTCTTCGGGCGGCGCCCGATCCTGATCTCGGGGACGGCACTGATCGTCGCGGGCTCAATCCTGGCTTTTGCCAGCCAATCCATCACGCAACTCTCCGGGAGTATGGCGATCCAGGGGGCGGGAGCCGGGGGCATCATGACGGCCAGCCTCGCGGCTGTCGCGGACCTGTTCCCGCCCGAGCAGCGGGGCAGGTATCAGGGGATGCTCAGTGCCGTCTCCGCCGTGGGTCTGCTTGCCGGACTGGCGGTCGGCGGCATCGTCAGTGATCACCTGTCCTGGAGGTGGATTTTCGCCATCACCGCCTGCTGCGCGGTTCCGGTCCTCCTGGCTCAATTGGCCTTCCCCCGGTTGGAACCGGACGGAAGCAGCCGGAAGTTGGATTGTCCGGGGATGCTCGCCCTGGCCCTGGCCGTGGTTCCGGTCCTGGTGGCCATCTCGTTGGCGGGTGCCGACTACCCATGGAGGTCCTGGCAGGTCATCGGGCTTGTGGTACTCGGCTCGATCTCCGGTGTCGTGTTCGTGATCATCGAGACGAGATCCGACGCCCCCATCATCTCGCCGGCCATCTACCGCCGGCGACCGGTGGCACTCTCCATGGTCATCGCGTTCCTCCTCGGGTCCGGAATGTATGCGGTGTTCCTCGTTGTGCCGCTGTTCCTGCAGTCCGTGAAGGGAACATCCGCGAGCAGTAGCGGCGGTCTGCTGGCGGCAATGATGGGCGGTCTCGTCGTGGGCTCGATCGTCTCCGGTCAGTGCCTGTCCACAGCGAACCCGCGCTACCGCCGGCACGCCGTGATGGGCACTTCGGCCATGACCGCGGGGGTGGCGCTGCTGTCGGGGATGGACCGGAACACGGCGTATGGGGAAGCCACGGCGTACATCATCATCGTCGGGTTCGGCATCGGCGCGGCCCTCACGACGGCGACGGTGGCGGTCCAGAACTTCACCGACCGCAGCACCGTGGGCATCGCCACGTCCGCTCTGCAGTTCTGGCGAACCATCAGCGGCACACTGGGACTGGCGGTCCTCGGAGCGATACTGAGAGCAGCGTTCGCAACGAATCTGGAGCGCTCGGTCGCCGGCGGGACGAGAGCCGCGCTGTCACCGGGCCAGTTCGAGGCGATCAGGCGCGATCCGCAGAACTACATCGGCCAGGACCCTGTCGCAGTACCCGAGTTCGCGGCGACCGCCGGAGACCCCGACGTGCTCACGGCACAACTCCTCGAGGCGGTCAACTCGTCACTGGGGCGCTCGATCAGCATCGTGCTCGCCGTCTGTGCGGCCCTCGTCGGCCTCTCCGTCGTTGCCGCCCTGTCCCTGCGGCCCTCGCGGGGCGCGCCGGGCTGACGGCCCGCCGGGGCGGCGCGCGAGCCGCATGAGCCTGTGGGCTCGCAGCGGCAGGGTGGAGAGGATCGCTCCGATGCGCACGGACCGGCCACGGTCGGGCAGGAACTCGCCGGCATCGAGATCCTCGACCGCCACGAGGACCCGTTGCATCACTCCTGACATCAACTCGCGGGTGTCCTCGTCGGAGAGTCGCAGGAAGCGGCATCCGAGAACATGAACGACGAGGGTGTCGAGCATGTGCCGCCGGTAGGAACGCCGGCAATCGGCGAGTGTCAGATCCGTGACGCCCAGACCGCGAACGATGTCGTGGTACTCCCCGAGCGCCGCGGCCTCGATCCGCCGGCGGTCCTCGTCGAGGACACTGCCCCCCATGAAGTACGCCAGGTCGTAGAGGCCGCTGCCGATCCCGCTCGCCTGCCAGTCGATCGCGGCGAACTCGCCCGAGCCGGCCGGACCGAAGAACATGTTCTCGCTCCGGTAGTCGCCGTGAATGAACGTCCGCGGGCCCGCATCGGTCGCTGCCATGTGCCTCGCCACCAGCGGCGCAAGCGACTCGGCCAGCCGGCGCGTTCGGGCGGTGAAGTGGTCGTCGAAGAGGTCCAGAGCACGGGGCAGGGCCAGCGCGTAGGCGCTGTGGAGGACTCGCCCGGCGGTGGTGCCGTGGACGGCGTAGCTCCCGGAGGTGGGCGCCCGGTCGGTCTTTCCCCAGAACCGCCCGTGGAGCCGCGCAATCGCCCGCACGGCCGACATCGCCCGCCCGGCGTCGACGCCGGTGACCTGCGAGGGGCATTCCAGGTGGCCCAGATCCTCCAGAACGAGGACGTAGCGATGCGTCCGCTCGTCGAAGTCGCCGTACAGCAGAGCGGGCGACCGCAGTTCGGTGTGCGGGGCGATGTCGCGGTAGTAGCGGTACTCGCGCTTGTGGAGCGACAGCCACTTGGTGACCCGCACCGGCACCCGGCTCGAGGCGGGGAGTTTGACGATGACGCTCTCCGGGGCCGGCGCCGATCCGTCGCTCCCGACGAGATGACAACGCAGCAGCGTGCCGGCCGCGTTGCTCGCGGCCCCGAGGTTCTCGACGGAGACATCGGCTATCGCCGGCGAATCGAACACCCCGCCCGCTATCAGGGCCAGATTCATCCAACCGGCGGTGACCGTGGCGGCACCGTCGCACAGCGGCGGCCGATCAGCCATACCGACTCTCCGCGTTCAGCGGGGCAGGCGGGGGTTCGGTCCGATGGCGCCGGAAGCGGCCCGGCGTGATCGCCGTACGGCGGCGCCCGTCGCCCCGGGGCGGTCCGATGGGCGACCACGGCTGGACTCCGACCCCCCTTGACGGCTCACCTCGCGCGCCGGGCTGCGAGCCTGAACGTGAACACCGGCCGGATCGTGGACACCTGCCGCGTTCTGAGCGGCCGCCGCGGTCTCGTGAGCACGAGTTGGGTCTCACGCACGACCGTTGCCATCGTCAGGGCGATCTGGGCCTCGGCGATGCCGCTGCCGAGGCAGCGATGACTGCCGAACCCGAAGGGTGCGTATGCGCCCGCTTGGCGATGCTCCGCCCGACCCTCCCCGAAGCGCTCGATGTCGAACTTCTCGGGCTCGGGAAACAGTTCGGGGAGGTTGTGCGCCACCGTGAACCCCACGAGTACCTTCTTGCCGGCCGGCACGGTGTACCCGCCGAATTCGAACGAGTTGGACACGCTCCGCACGAGTGCGGGAACGATCGGATACCTGCGTTGCGTCTCGTGGAGGACTTGCCGTGTGACGGTGAGTTTCCGGAGCGACTCGGCTGTGACGGGCTCGCCTCCGAACACGGAATCAACCTCGGAACGCATCTGTTCGAGAAGTTCGGGGTCGCTCAGCAGAACATGGAGCATGAATGAACACACCACCGCGGCCGTGTCGATACCGGCAAGGTAGGGCCCAAGAATCATGAAGCGAAGATCTGTTTCCGGGACCAGCATCGGGTCGTTGCGGTGCAGGTCCAGTAGAGAGTCGATAAAGTCCGCGCTTCCAATGTTCCCCGGATCCTTGGTCTCGTGGGCTTCCAGAACCCGGCTGTACAGTTCGATGGTCTGCTTCTCGGCGCGCCGGAATCTCGGCCCGAGGCGCGCAACGCTCCACTTACCGTTGCGTTGCAGGATTAGCATTAGAGTCTTCAGATAGTGTTGCAGGGAGTCAAGATACTCACCCGGTGATACACCGGTCATCAGCACACCGAGTTGTTCGGTAACGATGCGTTGGAATGCCGGGACCGGGGCAATGGTCCTTCCCTGTGGCCACTCCGCAATGGCTCCACGAGCGATGTCGACTATGTCGTTGTGGCGCCCCTGGAGGTAGTGGCGCGAGTAGCCCGTCGCCATCGCCTTGCGCATGCGGATGTGCTCCGGGCCATCCATCCCGGGCATGACATGGACACATTCGAGAGCCTCGCGGACAATGCCGTACTCCTCGAACGAGCGCAGCAGTGCCTGCCCTTCCCTGTTGAGGAACGCGGTCGCCTCGGGGCCCACGAGAGCGATGTAATGGCGGTTGAGGGCCTGCACCCGGAATATCGGTCCGTGCCGCTGATACTCCTTCAGGAGCAGGCCGTAGAGATCCCTCGCCATCGCGAAGGCGTTGCCGACCATTGGCAGCCTCGCCACCCGGGGAATCTCCTCGTACGGGCGCGCGACCGGGGACGTGGCGGCGGGCGGCTCGATGTGTCTCACGGCCGCGGCCACCGTCCGGCCGATCAACTCCATACGGGAGATCAGGTCGATCCGCTCCTGAACATCGGCCCACTCCTCCCGGGAGAGGATCCGTTCGAAGACGCCGCAGGCGGCCGCCAGGCTGATAATGACGATGTCGCGCGGGTCGGGTACATCGTCGCTGAACAGCCGGCGCATGATGCGGGACTGCACCTCCTCGGTGCCCGCTCCCCGACCGCCGGGGGGGTACCTGCGGGCGCGGGCGACCCGGCGCGACAGAAACACGAGACCGTTGCTCTCGGCCTCGAGAATGCCGCGACCGATGAGCCGGCGGATCGTCGCCTCACGCAGCTCGTCGCCCCGTTCGGCCGTGCGTTCGATCCAGTAGGCGGTGCTGTGCGTGCCGCTGTCCTGCGCGATGGCCGACAGGGTCGGATCCAACAGTTCGTCGGTCAGCGGCGTCGGGTCAAGGAGGACGAGCGTCTCGAGGTCGGTGTCTACGCGGTTCTCGAGTGCCAGATCCATCAGCACCGCACCGGACAGGGCGAGGTTCCGCGAGTGCGGCGAGAAGGAGGCCCGGATGTCGCCTCTCTCGCCGTCGATGAGGAGAACCAGGATCTCCTCAACGATTCGCAGCACCGCAACTCCTCTCGTGCAGGCTCTCCTTCTCGTCTTCCGCAGCGGCCCGCTTCACGGTCGGCCGACACACCCGCCGACGCTGCAGCGCGACGGTACACCCCGGTGCTTCCCGGCAGGTCGGCAGTCGTGCATCGGCGGGTCGTTCGGTGGCTGGTTCCGGCTCGTCTAGGAGGTCCCGGTGCTTCCCGGCGGGTCGGTTATCGTGCAACGTGTCCGCCCGACGGCATCCGGAGCCCGCCGACGCACGCCGGTAGGACCGCATGCGAGACTGGATCAGGAGGGCCACCCCATGGCCGACGAAACGGCGCGACGGATGCTCTGGACCTCCTCGAACATGGCGCTGCTCGGGCGGATCGCCGCCGAGTTCGAGACCACGCGGCCGTTCGCCGGGCGGCGCATCGGGGTGTCGCTGCATCTGGAGGTGAAGACCGCGACCCTGCTGCTGGCCCTCAAGGCCGGGGGCGCCGACATCGTCGCCACGGGCAACTACGGCACCTCGCAGGACGACGTGGTCGCCTACCTCAACACCGAGGGCATCGACGCCCGTGGCAGCAAGTCGGACTCCCTCGAGCGGCACCTCGCGCACGTGGAGGGGGTTCTCGACTCGGACCCCGACATCCTGCTGGACAACGGTGCTGACCTGGTACGCCGGGCGATCGATCGCGGCTCCGAGGTCCTGGGTGGCACCGAGGAGACGACGTCGGGATACAACCTCCTGGTCGGGGAACTGGCGCCACATGTGAGCTTCCCCGTCATCGTGATCAACGACTCCCCGCTCAAGGCGCTTGTCGAGAACAAGCACGCGGTGGGCCAGTCCACCTACGAGTCGTTCTGCCGGATCACCAACCTCATGCCGCAGGGCAAGCGGTTCATGATCGTCGGCTACGGCTGGTGCGGGCGGGGGATCGCGCACTACATGAGGGCCAACGGGGCCGAGGTGACCGTCGCCGAGATCGACGAGATCAAGGCGCTCGAAGCGGCACTCGACGGCTTCCGGGTCTCCGACGTGGCCACCCTGATCGTCGATGCGGATGTCGCCATCACCGCCACGGGTGTCGATGGGGTGATCGGCGCCCGAGAACTCGAGTTGGTACCCGACGGCATCCTGCTGGCGAACACCGGCCACTTCGACAGGGAGATCGACGTTCCCGCACTCCACGCGCAGACCACCGAGCGGATACCTCTGGGCGATGTGCTGGCCCGTCACGTCCTCACTGACGGCAGGACTGTCGACCTGATCGCGGACGGAAGGATGTTCAACCTCGCCGGCAGCCGGCCCAAGGGCAACACCATCGAGTCCATGGACATGGGGTTCGCCATGCAGGCGCGGTCGTTGGAACGCGTGGCGCTGGCTCATGGGTTGCTTCCCCGCGGCGCACAGCCCGTGCCCGACGACATCAACCGCGCGCTCGCCCGGGAGTTCACCCGGCAGATGGGCAATCCCGTCTGAGACCGCCGGTGCCTGCTCAACCGGCTGTGGAGCCACTCGAGTTCACGGGGAGTGCCGGCGCGAGGCTCGCCGGCACGCTGTACCACCCCAGCGCCGGCAGCGAGGTGGTGGGGGCGGCGCTGCTGGCGCACTGCTTCACCTGCTCGAAGGATCTGTTCACCACGACTCGGATCGCCCGGGGACTTGCCGGCGGCGGCTACCTGACTCTGGCCTTCGACTTCACCGGGCTCGGCGAGAGCGGAGGCGAACTGGCCGAGACGACGGTCGCGACGAACGTGCGCGATCTGACGCAGGCCGCGGTGGCGCTCATCCGCCGCGGGGCCGGACCGTGCGTACTGGTCGGTCACAGCCTCGGTGGGGCGGCCGCGATTCTGGCCGCCTCACGCCTGCACACCGTGAGTGCCGTGGTGGCCGTGGCCTCACCGGCCTCGGCGGCACACGTGGAGCACCTCTTCGGTGCGGACTCGTTGCGGCGGATCCGCGAGCAGGGAGCCGGCGAGGTGGTGATCGGGCCGAGGCCGGTGCGAATCGGTCGGGACTTCCTCGACGACCTGCATCGCCACGACGTCAGCGCGGCGGCCGCCCAACTGGAACGGCCGCTGCTGGTGGTCCAGGCGGGAGCTGACAGCGTCGTCGGGCGCCGGCAGACCGAGGCGCTGGCGGCTGCCGGTTCGGCCACCCTGCACACCGTCGCAGGTGCCGATCATCTCTTCAGCGACCGGCCGCATTCCGACGAGTTGGTGCGTGCGATTCTCGACTGGTTGGGCGAGCAGCGAGCCCCCCGTTAGCGCGCCTGGGTCCGGACGGGCGCCGGCTCAGATGATGGCGGTCTCCGGGTAGGGCTCACCGCGGGCGATGCGGTCGTAGCCCGGGCGCCACCAACCAGCCTTGGCCCGGGTCCCCCCTCACCCCGACCGCGAATACTCGGGGAGGGTGATGATGTTTCCCACATGGGGTGTGGTAGGCATGGCGGGGTGGCTATGCGGTTCGGTCGGGCGGGTCGTGGGCCTGGTTTCGTGTGGGTGGGGTTGTTGGTGTTGGTGTTCGGGGTGGGGTTGGTGGTGCCGT
>Ga0209021_1000904_pt1 | contig 32958 bp, 19 predicted proteins | sample PinacodermFT_FD_187299 | JGI IMG/M metagenome (GOLD analysis project Ga0209021, IMG submission 187299) | Host-associated microbial community of the marine sponge Aplysina aerophoba from Gulf of Piran - sponge pinacoderm, lysed by freeze-thaw... | ecosystem: Host-associated > Porifera > Sponge >... | reverse complement strand
TGCCGAGCGAGAAGACATCTGGCTGAGGCTTGCCGAGGGGTACGACGGCGCCGACCGCTGGTATCTGGGCGCCCTGGGGATTGCTGCGGATGGTGCCGAGAACGATTTGTTCCATGCGTTGCGTCGCAAACATCCGGAGTGGAGCGCTAGGTTGGGCGACCTGTACTGGGTGCTTCAAGCCCCCGCCTCTCGCAGCTACCTCACCGAGGTCGCGCGGGACCGGTCACGGCCGCTGGATGATCGCCTCAAGGCCCTTGAGGCGCTGGGTTGGCAGCCGACCGCGACGGTGGCCCGCACCGTAGCCGAGCTGGCTGGCGACCCGGCTGAAGCTGACGCACTACGCAACCGTGCCTTGTACCTGCTGTCCAAGCAAGTATTCAGCGAATGGAGCGACCAGCGAGCAGAGCCATACCTCGTCGCTGCGGTGGGCCGAGCTTTAGGCAAGTCCGAGACCCGCTCGGCGGCTCTTGAACTGTCAGCGTTGCTTGCGAACAGCGCGCTTGCTCCCCAGTTGCGACGATTGGCCGCGGACGAGGCGGCTGAGGAAGCCGAGCGGGTGGTCGCGATCAAGACACTTGGCGCGATCGGCGGCAGCGCCGCCGAAGCCATGCTCTCAGAGCAGTTGTCCGAAGGGCCCGATGCTCTGCGCATCGCAGCCATGGAAGGGCTGTGGGCAGCTTCATCTGGAGGTCTCTACCAGAGACTGCGGGAACTGATCCTTTCCGACGCCCCCAACCAAGTTCGCAGCGAGGCCGTACGCTTGCTTGGACGCCGCTCGGACGGTGCGAAGTTGCTCTTGGACATGGAAGAAGCATTTGAGTTGCCCGGGGAAATGCGTGCCGTAGCAACCAGCGTGGTCAACATGTCCCGCGATCCCGAGGTTCGGCAACGGGCCGCAGATATCCTGCCTGCTCCCAAGAGCAGCAACGAGCGACCGGTGGTACGAGTGCGCGAAATCGTGGAAGGAGTTGGCAGCGCTGAGCGGGGCCGCGAGGTCTACCACCGCAAGGACGGTGCCAATTGCGCCAAGTGTCATTCGCTCTCTCCAGGAGAGGAAATAGTTGGCCCGAGCCTGGCCGCGATTGCCTCCAAGTACGGCAAGGAGGGCATGCTCAATGCCATCCTGCACCCCAGCGCGGGAATTGCTCACGAATACGCCCTGTGGATCTTCGACACGGCCAGCCACGGCTTGATCACAGGGATCTTGATCGAGGACACGCCAGAGCGCATCGTGCTGCGCACCGAAGCCGCGGACGAGATCCAACTGGCGCCGTCAGACATCCTAGAGCGGCGCCAGAGCAAGCTGTCAATCATGCCAGATGACTTGGTCAGCGCAGTGAGCACGCAGGAACTGATCGACTTGATCACCTTCCTCGCAACGCTCGAAGGCGACACTTGATCGCTGGGCCAACAGCCACTCTCCGCAGCACGGCTGCACAACGCTTCAAGTCACGCTAGGTCGGGCCACGCGGCTCCTCAAGCTCAGAAAAGGGTAAGTTCTGGCCCGTTTGAGGCCGGGAGCGACCTCCTCGGCCCCAGATCTTTGCGATTCTCGGCCTTATTGACCACTAGTGGACTAAGGGGCTCTAGGTGCCGATGGCTCCAAGGCGTGCTTCTGCGACAGCTCCTCCCATGCTTGCTGAGTGAACGGGCGGTACTCCACGCGCTCTCTGCAAGTTCGGCACACGCCCCCGCGCAGTCGGCGGTTCTTCTTTTGGTGCCACCCGCAGCGCGAGCACGTCGCGATGTATTTCGCAGGTGCGAAATCAACGGCGTGGCAGCGCTCGGCCGTGCAACCGATTTGGCGGGCTATGCTCTTCCACTTGGCATCGTGATTGTGCTTGGGGCCCGCCAGTGCGTGGGCGATTTCGTGAAGAATGGTGTCGCGTATCTGATCGGCACTGGCCTTGAGGCAGTACAGGCGCGAGAGGCTGATCACGCGAGTGCTGTAGTTGCAGGATCCTGCTCGCCTCTGAGCGTTGTCGAACTGGAATCCCCAGCCGTCCAGGCCGTGTTTCTTGACCAGCGACTCGGCCGTCGCGACGCAGTCGGACAGCCGTTGTTGGTCAGCGGCCCGCTCTCGAGAGCCGATCGCCGAGAGCAAGGCGTACGGCACCTTGTACGCGCGTTCGCCGCAGGCCACCCGGGCTCGCTTCGGCCCGTTGCTGATGACCACTCCTCGGAGCGTGTCCGAGCGGAACTGGAAGGTGACTTCGTCCCCCGGCAGGAAATCGGACGCCCCTTCCTCGCTGCGGAGGCTGACGCGCCTCGCGACTCCCCTGCGGTGGCGCTGCATGAGCGGCCAAGGAACCTTGAATTCGCGACCATCCTCGCTGACGACCATAGCGAAGGTATGGGATTTCCGCGCGATGTGGCCTCGTACTAGGTGGTGCCCAATGTCGAACTGAACAGGTGCATGGAGAGCGAAATCCTTGGCCTTCGGCATGCCTCGAGTCCTCCTTCCGAATATACGGCACAATGGGAGATCGTCCGCTTTGGCATTCGTCCGTCAACTTGGGGAGTGGGTGGCTGCCGCAGCGGCCTTTCTGGGTCCTTGGGGAGTGTTCCTGATCGCGCTGGCTGACAGCGCGTTCATCCCTATGCCGCAGGGCGTTGACGCTCTGCTGCTCGCGCAGGCCATCGCAACGCCGGGAATTGCCTACTGGGCTGCCGGCCTCGGCTCCCTAGGATCCGTGATTGGCAGCGTGGCGCTCTATTTCCTGGCGCGGCGGGCTGGGCAGGCGATGCTCCGGAGGCGGATCTCAGAGCACGGCATTCAGCGGCTGAGCGACTTGGTGGGCAGGTGGGGCGCTGCCGCTCTGATCCCCGTGGCCATGATCCCGTTGCCTCTGCCGATGAAACCCGTTGTCCTGGCCGCCGGAATCTTCCAAATGCCGCTCGGGTGGTTCTGTCTGGCCGTGGGGTTCTCGCGGGTTGTGCGCTACTTCGGAGTCGTGTTTCTTGGAATCCGCTATGGCGACAGGGCAATGGAACTCGCTGCCGACCATCTGTACCTAGTCGTGGTCGCATGCGCATTGCTGGTCGCGCTGTTCGTGGCGATTCACCGGCTCTCCAACCGCTGGCTCAACCGCTAGCCGGCGCTGTCGGCCGCTGGCGCTACGGATTGGGCGGCAGCATCGGCAGGTTGTTGGGCACTGTGAACAGGTCGGCGCTCAGCGGGACGTTGGCCTCGTATCTGTCGGCGTACAACTCAAAGACCCTGTCTCCGTCGCGCTCGCGCCGAATAACCCATGGCAGCAACACATCGCCCACAGGCTTGTAGCGGCCGAACAGCGACTTTTCCTCGTAGGGGATGCGCGTCTTGGGATCGCGCCGCAGGTATTCCTGCTGCAAGGGCAGGCCGTCGGACTGTCTCAGGTAGAGCGTGATCGCCTCGCCTTCGGCGTCCACGATGTCGAGTGCGTCGGCCGGCACGTTGTCGATGATCTCGGTGCCCTTGTAGTAGTAGTACAGCCCTGGCTCGTGCATGCGATAGCGCATGAAGTAGAAAATGTCGCGGCGGCTTGCCAGCCGGTAGCGCAGCATGTAGTCCTCCGGCTGGGGCACGGTGCCCCGGTAGGTCACTTCAAACCCGGCGCCGTTGAGGAATAGGGCGTAATAGTCACCCTTCTCGGTGTAGACTTCGCGCCGCTTGAGCGGCAGCCAGTCCTCGGCCGGGTCGGGCTGCATGTCGTCGAACCGGTCATAAATCGTAATGCGGGCCATCCCTCGCACCTGGCGGTTGTAAAAGGAGTAGGCCCGCCCGGCGCGAATCTGGGTCTTGACGTCGAGGAACCGCTGGCCACCGAGGGCCGCGAATGCCTCGTCCACCAAGCGCTTGGCCTTTTCCTGCCGAGTCTCGGCACGGAGTCCCGCCGCGCCGGCCGCGCCGAGTGTGAACATTCTGCGTGTGAGCATCGCCTCGCTCCAGTCCCTCCTATCCGCAGTCGCCATTCTGTCATTCTTGCAGGTCTCCTGTTGCCGCTGCGGTATTCTGCGGATTGCAGCCGATGTCGGTCGTCGCGAGGTCTAGCATTGACGAGCGCGTGTCGCCGCTGCTTGAGGGACTGTCTGCACATCTCTCCGAGCGCGCCATTGCGCGGATCCCGCGCTTCTTAAACACCTTGCCGGATCCGGTTGGCGCACTGCAGCGCTTGCTGCAATTCTGCGAACAAACGACGCCCGCTGCTCGTCCCGACGACTTTGACGGCAAGGCCGTCTATGCGGCGCTGACAGTCTTTAGCAACAGTCGCTACCTGTCAAACCTATTGCTCGGCCAGCCGGAACTGTTGCGATGGACGCTGGATCCGGAAACCCTCGAACGGTCCATGGTCGCCGGCGAGTTGCGCTCGGAGATCGGTTCCTTCTACGCCGATGCCGCCGACGAGGTGGTAGCGGTGCAAATGGCCCGCATCAAACGGCGCCACATGCTGCGGATCGCGATGCGTGACTTGCTCGGTTTCGCGCCCTTGGCCGAGACCGCGCGTGATCTGTCCAGCTTGGCTGACGCTCTGATCCAAGCCGCGCATGACCACATCCGGCAGCAGTTAGTCCGGCGCTTCGGGCGCCCGTTGTGCGACGCCCGCAGCGGGCAGATCATCTGTAGCTTTGCCGTAGTTGCGCTGGGCAAGCTTGGCGGAGCTGAGCTGAACTATAGCTCCGACATCGACCTGATGTATATCCACACCGGCGATGGCCATACCCACGGGCCGGTAGTGACGACCAACCAAGATTTCACCGGGAAGCTGGCCAAGCGCCTGACAAGCTTGCTCTCCACGGTCACGCCGGAAGGCTTCAGCTACCGGATTGACCTCCGGTTGCGCCCGGAGGGGAATGCGGGAGAGCTGGTGATCCCGATCTCTGCCGCCACGCAATACTACTTCCAACGGGCGCGCGACTGGGAGTTGCAGATGCTCCTCAAGGCCCGACCGGTGGCTGGGGATCTAAGGCTGGGGCGCATGTTTCTCGACGTGGTCACGCCTCGCATCTACCGCACAACAACGGACTTTTCCCAGATCGAGATGCTGGCGGTCACGAGGGATCGCATCCAGAAGGCGCGCAAGTCGCGTCCTGCGACCGCGTTGGATGTGAAGCTGGATCCAGGCGGGATTCGCGATATCGAGTTTCTGGTGCAGTGCTTGCAGCGCCTGCACGGCGGGCAGGACAAGTTCTTGCGCAGCGGCGGCACGATGTACGCGCTGCACCGGCTGCGGGAGAAAGGCTATCTCGCCGACGGCGACTACAGCATGCTGTTCCGCTCCTACAGGTTCCTGCGCACGGTGGAGCACCGACTGCAGCTGGCGAACAACCAGCAGACGCACCACCTGCCGGCCGACGAGGAAGCCGCGTGCCGCGTAGCGATCCAAATGGGCAAGAGCAGGAGCCCGGAAGCGCCCGAGGCGTTGCAATCCGACATCCGGGATTGCTGCCGGTCAGTCAGCGAAATTTACGACCGGGTGATACGCGGCCAGCGAGCGCCCGCAGCGGTGCCAGCGGCAAAGGCGAAGCGTGCCAGCGCGCGCCAGACACCCCCTTCAGACCGCTCCACGCCAGTTGCATCGTCGATTTGGAGGATTCACCTGCCGCGCCTACAGCAGTTCTCGGGACCGCTTGCGGAAAGTTTCGACAGCGTCACCTTGCACTGGGGAAACCGCATGCTAGAGCAGCTCTTGGAGAGGATCGTCGGGATGCCCTCCGTGCTGGAAGTGCTGTCCAGCAATCTAGATGTGGTCCCGCGAATTGCGCAATTGGTGGACTACAGCAGCCATTTCGGCGGCTACCTGTTGCGCTTCCCCGAAGATCTTGCCGTAGTCGCCGGAGATGTTGGGGCGGCCGCAGAACCCATGCCTCGCTCCTTGGAGCACATCATGGCGGTCGAACAAGACCCGGACGATACCGCCGCAGCATTGCGGCGGTTTTACCGTCGCCAGATGCTGTCGATCCAAACCCGCAGCATCTGCGACGGGGACGATGTCTTCGCAACGCTATCGGACTCCAGCGATCTAGCCGAAGGCATCATGCGAGCGGCCCACGCGCTTGCGACACGAGAAGCAGCGACGCAGAAGCGTGAGGCAATTGATCCGGCTCGGGCAATCCGAATCATCGCTCTCGGCCGGCTGGGGATGCGCGAGTTCGATTTCGGTTCTGACGCCGACATCGCGTTTGTGATTCCCGATAGCGAGGCCCCGCGCATCAGGCTCTGGACGCTGATCGCCAACCGCATCATCGACATCATCAGCAGCTATACGGCCGACGGCCAGATGTTTACAATTGACGCCCGGCTGCGACCGCTAGGCAGGGATGGGGACTTGGTCCAGACCGAGGCGCAGTTCTTGGCGTATTTCTCTGGTAAGGCGGAGTCGTGGGAAGCCATTACCTACATGAAGGCTCGCAACGTGGCAGGGGATGCGGGAGCAGGCAGGCAATTCCTGGCCAAGTTGCAGGATGTGCTGTGGCAGCGCTTCTCTCGCGAAGATGACTTTGCGGAACTCCTGCTGCAGATGCGCATGCGTCTTGAGGCGGAGCAGGGCGCGGCCAAGCCGCTCAAATCGGGCGCTGGCGGCTATTACGACATCGACTTCATCTTGCTCTACTGGCGCTTGCGGCATGCCGAGTCGTTCTACGAATCGCTCAACACGCCGCAGAGGATTGAGATCATACGCGAGACCGATCCGGCGTACGGGCCGGAACTGGACACGCTGCTGCGCGCGACGCAGGTACTGCGCTCCCTCGACCACGGGGTGCGTGTGTCGAGCGGAACCTCGGCGCATGACCTCCCGCCCACGGAATGGCAGCGTGAACTGCTTGGCGAGTTGGTGTCGCGCTGGCTGCCAGACGATGTCGCCGGAGGGCCTTTGGCGGAGATTGTAGATGTGACTAGACAGCAGGTTCGCGCAGTCTTCGGCAATGCATTCCAAGGCATTGGCTAAAGGTGCCGATCACACGGTGATCGCCATCGAGTAGCCGGGGACAATCCTGCTTCGCTAGCCTTGATCGGTTCGCGACCCCTCGGCAGTCTGCTCTTGAAGTTGCTCGGCGCACTGCCTCGAAATGGCCTCAGCGAAGTCACACGGTAGCGCATTGCCTATGATGTTGCAGACATAGTCCATGTACGGTGTGTCTAGCCGGTAGTCGGGTGGGAAAGTCTGAAGTAGTGCTGCCTCTCGTACAGAGATAGTACGGTCGGCAGACGGATGTCCGAAGCGTCCTTTGCTGAATGTAGTGCAGCCACCGGTGATCGTCGGTGAGGGCCGATCCCATTCCATCCTGCCGTAGACGTTCGTAAACCCGGTATAACCATCGCGATGGCAGGCCGGGCGGAGATATTCCGGGATGTGTTTCCAAGTCTCCCCTACTCGTGCGGCTTTGATCCGTTCGATGTTCTTAGCGGATAGCTCGCGGACGACATGCCAGTTCGACAGCTCGACTTCACCCTTGGCTTTGGCTTGGGCCAACGTCAAGGGTTCGGGTATTCCCTCGATCGCGTTGCGCACCGTTCGCCACGGATCGAGGCCTTCTGTCGGCGAACCCGAGTGAGTAGCCTTGGGTAGGTCGATCGTGAACCCAAGGCCGCCTAGCAGGACGAAGCGTCGCCGAAGCTGCGGTACGCCGTAGTCCGCGACTTGCAGGATGCCCTCGGTCAATTGGTATCCGAGCGCTTCGAGTTGTGATCGCAACCGGTGGTAGAGTGATCCGCCCTTCCGCGTCAGTCCGGGGACATTTTCCATCATGATCGCCTGCGGTCTCGCCTCCTCCGTCAGGCGGGCCATCTCCAATACAAGCTGGTTCCGCGGATCTTCCCTGTCCTTGTACTTGGCTGTGAGGCTGGTGAAGCCTTGGCAGGGCGGGCAACCCGCCAGAAGGTCGATATGGTCAATCCCTGCGTACTCCATCAACCTCGAGGCGGAGACTGTAGAGATGTCCTGCTTCAAGCACTTGACCTCGGAATGATTGGCCTTGTATGTTGCGAATGCGTGGGCCTCGAGTTCCACCGCTGCCACGACGTGAAAGCCTGCACGCTTGAGGCCAACCGTCAGTCCGCCCCCGCCAGCGAAGACATCGATCGCTGTCAAAGCCATGTCCTTCAGTCGCTTTTAGGGACCGGCGGCGCGCTGTCACGCTGACGGCGCGCCTCGCTCAAGAAATCTTGGTGCACCTGTTCTGTCCGCAAGAGAAACCCGGCCCAATCCAGGTGAGTCAGCTTGCGTTTGTGAGAATAGCCATTGAAGGCAGCATGTTGGGCACCGGTTAACCCGAGACTGTCACAAACGATTGTGATGTGGAAGTCCTTGAAATGGTTGCGGAACGCAGCATGCCCAGATTCGGCAAGGAACGCCTCCATGTTTTCGAAGTAGGTTACGATCCTGTCCATCTCCTTGTTCGACAGCGTGTGGTGCGGTTTCTTGATCTCGACGATTTGCACCGTGCCTTCTTGGCTGCAGAGTACGAAGTCGGGGCGTTTTCCCGTCTCTTGAAAGCTGGACAACGAGATTGATCGACCGGTCTTCTCCTTGTAGTACTTCACGAACTCCTTGTGCAGGCTGGAGAATGCCTGGTTTTCAGTGACTGGTGCCCACTCGGGGTTGACTAGCCAAGGTGCATCCGCAATCAGCTGCTGCAGGTCGCTCTCGTCGGTGTCTTGGGCGTCTTTGAGAGTCTCCAGGCGTTTAACAACCTTGAGACGGTCTTCCGCGATTCGGCCGAATGAGGATAACTCGGCCAATCGTGCTGTCCGCAGGAACGAGCCTAAGACGGAGAGTGGCCTATCCGCGTTGGCTACGGCCTCCCTCATCATGGAGTTGAGAGCGATGTGAGGTGCTAGGGTGATGCTCAGGTCGACTAGTTCGTTGACGACGCTCGCGTCTTCGGCATCCCCCCTGCTGATCGTGCGCCCAAATGATCGTGCGACCTCTGTGGCGCGATTACGGATTTCTGTTTGATTGTCCGCCGGATACGTGGTGTGGATGCGCGCCTCTACGTCACCGGTCTCGAGGAAAAGTTCCAGAGTTGCCTTCCGCATGGGATCCCGTGACAGTGTGCCGATCCTCTTGACGATGCCTTGGCCCCAAGCCTGAAAGGCCACAGCTAGTTCGTCCGACCACAGGATGTCCCGTCGATCCGTCTGAATGAGGTCTTCGTCTTCATCCAGCCAGTCAGCGTTGAGCTCACCGACGAGGTAGGAGCGGATGTTATGTTCTCCGGTAAACCCGGCCCGTTGGTTGAAGATGGAAGTCTGGGCGGCAATCTTGCCGCGACAGTAGATTCTGACGCCGGCCATGAGTTCATCGCTGTAGGGAGCCTTGGAGTAAGCCATCCAGCCCGAAATCGAATGAAACTTGCCATCGTGGTGAAATCCGGCGCCGAGTTCTGTCTCGGTGCTGCCATCGGGGCCGAGTACTGTGCCATCCCGCTGAAAGGTGATCCGAGTGTTCGGCATGGTATCGATACCAAATTCGCCGACTGTCTCGATCAGTGCATCAACTTTGGTGTTGTCTTGGACCTGAATTTGCCAATTCTTCGATTTAATTCCGAATCGCTGGGCGATCTGGCGGCCGAGGACCTTGATGTCCGGAACCCTTCGAAAGTTGAAGTCCTTAAGGATGATCTGAGTTCCCGATTCCGGCAAGTACGATTCGTCGAGCTTGCCAACGGTAGGCTTGTACCGTTCGTCGGGTTCGTCGCCCAGTGCTACGATGCCATCGTAGTCGAGGATGATATGGGAGGTAAGGTAGCCGGCCGAACCCGGGGCTCCGCCGCTGGCTTTGACGAGATCCCCGCCAGCGCTGATTACCTCGATGGTCTTGCAGATGCCGAACGGCGCCAGCTTTCCGACTCCCTTGCGGCCCATGACGTTGCGGTTGAAGCCGGGCGACAGTTCGCCGCGGCCGGGGTCATTGCGCCGTTCCGCGCCAACAACTAGGAAGAAGTCTTGGACCTGCTGAGGCGTCATACCGATTCCGTTGTCAACAACTTTGATTTCAAACCCCTTGTCCGCCAGAGTGCCCCCGGCGCGGCTTGCTAGGTACTCTCCCATGGGCGCTCGAACAGTCACATTAGTGGCGTCTGCGTCGTAGGCATTCGCGATCAGTTCTGCGATTACGGCGGACACCTTGTCGTAGAGCTTGACGCCAAGCTTGTCGACTGTAAGCCGCGAGATTCTCATTGATTAGTCAACTGCCATGGTCAGTTCTCTTGGACATCGCGTCTAACGCTTAATCCTCATCACGGCTCGGCCAGATGGCCGTGTCGTGTGGAACATTGTAGGCTCAGTGCCCAAGGCGCACGCAGAGGGCGCTTCGGGCTGCCGTGAGGCCAGACCGTCGATGTCAGCTACAGATGTCACAAATTCGACGTGTTGCATGAAGTTTTCCCCATGAATCGAATTTATTATATCATAAAAGCATATAAATTACGAAATTATCCTTGAGAATTCTACACCACGAGTATTGAGATCGACGGCACCGAGTTAAGCTCTGCTGGTTGAACTTGGTTTGCGAGAGACCTAACGGCGTACCGCAAACCGTGCCGGGCTCGCTCTAGGCCGCAGCATGAACCGCAACCTACAGGGTGCCAGCGGCCTTCCACGGACCGTCTGAGAGGTCGATTCCGTTCACGATCCGATCCGGCCCCAGGTCGACCGTACGGCACCGACTGCCCCGGGATGCATTCCACGCAGTCAAATCGCCAGTCACCGCCGATCACGATATCCTATCTTTCAAGGATATCCAAGCAGGGCCATGCCGGTTTCGAAATGGGGCAAGAGTTTGGTCGTGCGGCTGCTCCGGGTGTTGGTGAACGTCCTTGGCCTCAAGTCCGGCGACGAGTTGGAAGTCATGGCGGCCGCGCCGAGTCGAGTCGTCGTAGGGAGGGACGACAGCCGGAAGCAGGCGGTCGACCGCATGCGCGCCCGCGCATGGCCCATGCCCGTTGGCTACCCTTTCGACCGCGATGAAGCCAATGCCCGATGACGGCCTTCATCGACACCAACGTGCTGATCTATGCCCACGGTTCCGGGGCGAAGAGCGAGGCGGCGCGAACAGTAATCCTCGCCGGTGGTGTGATCAGCGCCCAAGTGCTGAACGAGTTTGCAGTCGTGCTCCGCCGAAAGTTCAGGCTGGACTGGCCGATGATCTCCGACGCCTTGGCCGATGTTCGCGTGGCGCTGGAGCCGGTACGCCCTATCGACGTCAAGATTCACCAACACGCCGTGACCTTGGCCAGCTCGCACGGTTTCAACTTCTACGACGCCCTGATCGTGGCGTCGGCGCTGGCCGCTGGTTGCGACACTCTGCTGACCGAGGACCTTCAGGCCGGACGGAAGATTGAAGGCTTGACCATCGTCAATCCTTTTGCCTCAGCGGCCGCAGGCTGACGGTATTCGGCTCTCTCACCTGCCGGCAACCGCGTCGCAATCCGGGCAAGCTACTCCAAGCTGAAGGCCACGAACTCGTCGCCCGACTTCCGGCCTCCGCTGCCGATGTCGCGCCCACCGCCTCCCGCGGCGATGACGACATACTGCTTGCCGTCTACTGCGTACGTGCATGGCGTCGCGTAGCCGCCGGCCGAGAGCTGGTGCTCGAACAGGATCTTCCCAGAACTGGTGTCAAACGCCCGGAACTTCTCGTCCTGTGTCGCGCCTAGGAATAGCAGTCCGCCCTTGGTGACGATCGAGCCGCCGACGTTAAACGTGCCCGTTCCCTCGATGCCTCTGGCCTTCAGTTCGGCGTACTCGCCGATCGGACGCCGCCAAAGGTAGTCGCCGCTGGCCAAGTCCAGGCACAGCAGTTCGCCCCACGGAGGCTTGGCTGCGGAATACTTGTCTTGGTCCACGAAGAACGGGTAGCCGGTGTGCATGAACGGGTAGCCGAGCCCCTCGGCGGCATCGACCAAGGTGAAGAACTTCGGCCAGTTGTTGGCGTTGATGAACATCAGCCCGGCCTCTGGATCGTGGCTGGTGCCGCCCCAGATGGTCCCTCCGACGGTCCCGGGGTTGTACACCGTCCCGCCGCGGCTGGGCGGAGTGTAGAGCATGCCCCGTCGCAGATCCTTGAGGCGCCTCTTGATGTATTCTCGCGACTCCTCGGATATGTCCGTGATGTACTCGTCGCTGTCAAAGCCTTGGCGGGCAAAGGGCGGGGGCTTGGTAGGGAACGGCTGCGTCGGGTAGACATGCTCGCCCTCCATGTCCGAACCGGGCACGGGCCGTTCCTCGATCTCCCAGACCGGCTCGCCTGTTTCGCGGTCGAAGATGTACCAGAAGGCCTGTTTGGAGATCTGGACGACGATGTCCTGCCATTGCCCGTCATTCTTGCGGTGCGCCAGGACGGGCTGCGCGGGCAGGTCGTAGTCCCACAAGTCGTGGTGAATCGTCTGATAGTGCCACTTGCGTTCGCCTGTGCGGGCGTCGAGAGCGATGACGCAGTTGCCAAACAGGTTCGCGCCGGGCCGGTCCGCGCCGTAAAAGTCGTACGTTGGCGATCCGGTCGAGACGAATAGCAACCCGCGCTCTGGATCAAGGCTCATGCCGCCCCAGTTGTTCGCGCCGCCGGCCTTCTGCCAACTGTCCTCGCCCCATGTCTCGTAACCGAATTCGCCGGGGTGCGGAATTGTATGGAAGATCCACAACCGCTTGCCCGTGCGCACGTCGAATGCGCGGATGTGTCCTGGGGCGGCCGGCGCGGGACCCTCGCTGCCAGACCCGCCGCCCAACAGCAGCATGTCTTCGAAAATCACCGGCGGGCTGGCGTAGTAGGAGCGGACGGAGTCCGGCATGTCCCTGTCTAGTCCCAGCTTCATGTTGAGGACACCACCGTCCGCAAACTCCGGCACCAGCTTGCCTGTATCGGCATTGAGGCAGTAGAGGTTGTCCTGTGCCGATCCAGACATGAAGATGCGGCGATCCTCGCCATCCGACCAATAGGCCACGCCTCGGTTGACGCCCTTCGAGCGGCGCATCCGGATCCCTTCGAAGGGATCGAAGTTCCAGAGCATTTCCCCCGTCGTTGCATCGAGGGCGCGCACTTGTACTTGGGCCGTGGTGACGTACATCCGACCATCGACCACGATTGGGGTGCATTCGATCTTCGTCGCCGGCCGAGCTTGGCTGTCTCCGGTCGCGTGGACCCACGCGACCTTCAGGTCGGAGACGTTGGAACGGTTGATCTGGTTTAGCTCCGAGTGGCGCGTCGCGCCAAGAGAGCCACCGTAGTGACGCCAGTCGTGCGAAGCGGAGAGGTAGGGCCTGGCGGGCGGCGCGTACAGTGCGGCTGCGGAGAGGGCGGCGCTCTGCATGAACGCGCGTCGAGTAGGGCGATGGGGCATGGTGTCGCCCGACATCATATAGCAGCTACCGGCTTGCCGGCGAGGCGAGTCCTGCCGCACGTACGAGTGCGGCCTCGGCGAGTTCTGCGACGGGCTCGCAAGCAAGTCGAATCTCGCACACCTGAGGGGTGCATGGCACCAAGGTTGGATTTCGGCTTGGAGACATGGGTCCGCGGCCTGTTGAGCCCGGAACTCTCCGTAATTTCCGCCCAGAAGGCAGCAACTCACGCACTCAGGCTGGGCCCGGCCCATTGGGTACCCTAAGGGGCACAGCAGGAGGCCCAATGCCTTTGAGGCCTTTCCTGGCGACTGGCTCGCCGTGAGGAGCGGTTCTATGAGCAAGAATTTGAGACGAATTTATCCGGCGATCGTAGCAACGGCACTGCTGCTGCCGGAAGCATGGCCGCAGGCTCCCTCAGCCGGGTCTCAGACACCCCAGGGAGAGCTAGACGCGCAGGCTGATGCGGGGCGGAGGCGCCGCAGGCCCCCGGATCCCTTTGCCGGTCAGAAGCGAATTCGCGCCCTCGTCATCACCGGCGGGTGCTGCCACGACTATGCCGGTGAAACGAAGATCCTCATGGACACGATGGCGTCGGAGGCACCCGTCGATTGGACGGTGGTGTTGGAGACTGAGGGCAGGTCGACCTGGACCACGACCAAGGTCCGGCTTTACAACCAGCCCAATTGGTCGGAAGGGTACGACATTGTGGTCCACAACGAGTGCTTTGCCAACGTCGACGACGCCGAGTTTGTTCGCAAGATCGTCGCCGGACACAACGGCGGCTTGCCCGCGGTCGTGATCCACTGCGCGATGCACTCGTATCGGGCGCTCGAGTCCGACGAGTGGCGCGAGTTCCTGGGAGTGACCACCCGCCGGCACACGCCGCAACACCGTATCGCTGTTCAAGTGAAGGACGCGGATCACCCGATCATGAAGGGATTCCCCCTTGACTGGGTGACCGCGATGGACGAACTCTACGTGATCGAGAAGCTGTGGCCGGAAGCCAAGTCGTTGGCGTCTGCCGTCGATCCGAAGACTGGCAACGAGCACCCGATGGTCTGGACAAATGATTTCCATGGCGCGCGCGTCTTCGGAACAACTCTTGGACACGGGCCCGCGACTTGGGATGACCCGACGTTTCGGGACCTTCTGGTGCGCGGTTTCAAGTGGGCGGTAGATCGGCAGTGACCCAAGCAACGAGGAGAAATCGAATGGCCGAGCGATTTTGGTCCGCACGCTTTGCGCTAGTCGGCGCTGTGCTCGCGGGTCTATTGGGAACGATTTGGGTCACCGAGACCGCCGCGCAAGCGCCTGAGCGCAGGGGCCAGTTCGGCGGCCTGTACCCAGCCTATGAACCCGACGACAACACGGGATTTGTCCCCATCTTCGACGGGAAGACGCTGGACGGTTGGGATGGCGATACGACCTTCTGGCGCGCTGAAGACGGGGCCATCGTCGGCGAGAGCACCCCCGAGAAGGTGGTCGAGGAAAACAACTTCTTGATCTGGCGCGGAGGCACGGTCAAGGACTTCGAGTTGAAGGTCGAGTTCAGACTGGGCGGAGCCAACAGCGGCATCCAATACCGCAGCGTCGAGCTTGCCGAGGTAGGCAAATGGGTCCTGAGAGGCTATCAGGCGGACATGGATTTTCGGGTCGGGTTTTCGGCCAACCTGCACGAGGAGCGCGGCCGCAGGCCCGGCCACGTCGTGCTTGCCCGCCGCGGGCTGCTGACCCGCATCACGGACGGGCCGCAGTACAAGGAGCTGGCGAGCTTGGGCGATCAGACGTTGTTACGCGGAGTGATGAACGTGGGTGGCTGGAATCAGTACCACATCATCGCTCGCGGTCCTGTGATGTTGCAGATCCTGAACGGCCGGCTCGTCAGCGGAACGATCGACGAGGATTCGGAGAACTTCACGCCCGAGGGATTGATTGGTTTCCAAATGCACACGGGGCCGCCTTTCAAAGTCGAGTACCGCAATATCCTCTACCGAGAACTATAGGCGACCTCGGTGGCGTGCTCCCCGGCTCCCTTTCCTGCCGCTCCCGCCCGTGCGGCAGGCTAGGCTGTCGGTGCCGCTCACGACACTGACAGGGCCGCTTCGATGATCTGGCGTTGCTCGCGCTTGTGGCTGCCAGGCGAGCCAGTCGCAGGGCTCGCCGATTCCGGTCGGCTGATCGATCGGTCGAATGTGCCGGGGAAGGTCATCTGCAGGTATCTCCAAGCTCCCATGTTGGCGGGTTCTTCCTGTACCCAGACGACCTCGGCGCTGCTGTAGGGCGCGAGCGTCTCGCGAATGACCTCCCCATCGAGGGGGTAGAGCTGCTCGAAGCGGACGATCGCAAGATCTTCTCTGCCTTCGGATTCGCGCGCGGCGTCGAGTTCGTAATAGATCTTCCCGCTGCACGCAAGCACGCGCCCGACAGCTCCCGGCTCGCTCCGCACGTCTGGCAGGATCCGCCGAAAGGACCCGGTGGTCAGTTCGTCCAGACCTGAGACGACCGCCGAGTGGCGGAGCAGGCTCTTGGGGGCCATGACGATCAAGGGCTTGCGCCAGGAGCGCACGACCTGTCTGCGGAGAAGATGGTAGTACTGGGCCGGTGTCGTGGGGACGGCGACTTGGATGTTATCCTCTGCTGCCTGTTGAAGGAAGCGCTCCAGCCTTGCGCTCGAGTGCTCCGGGCCCTGGCCCTCGAAACCGTGCGGCAGCAGCATCACGAGGCCGCTCCACAAGCTCCACTTGTCCTCGCCGCTGGAAATGAATTGATCGAAGATCACTTGGGCGGCATTGAAGAAGTCCCCGAACTGCGCTTCCCAAACTGTCAGCCCGTCTGGCCACTCGAGGCTGTATCCGTACTCAAATCCTAGAGGTCCGCCCTCGGACAGCGGGCTGTTGTGGATTTCAAACGGAGCTTGCACGGGCGAGAGGTGTTGCAGCGAAACATGGGGGAAGCCCGTTTCCGAGTCGTACACGACCGCGTGCCGGTGAGAGAATGTGCCGCGCTCTGCGTCCTGCCCTGTGAAGCGCACGCGGTGACCCTGCACTAACAGGCTCCCGAGAGCTGCCGCCTCGGCTGTCGCCCAGTCCAGCGGCCGCTTTCCCTTCGCCATTTCGGCGCGGGTCTTCAGCAAGCGACTGATCCGCGGGTCGGGAGCGAGATCCTCCGGATGCTCTGTCAGTTTCTCTAGGATCGAGGTGAGCTTGGACTTCGGCACCCCAGTGTCGACCTCTGCGACCTGTGAGTCCAGTCCCCGGTTGTATCCGGCCCAGTCGCCAGTCACCTGGTCGCCAACATGGATGTAGCTGTCGCTCTTGGACGATGCGAGTTCCCGCTCCAGTTGCTCGCGCCGCTCGTCGGCGATCCGGTCGGCCTCCTCCCGCGTGATGCCCCCCTGCTTGAGCAAGTGGTCGAGATAGGCCTCACGTACCGGTTTCCGTTCGCCGATGACCCTATAGAGCAGGGGCTGAGTGAATCGCGGCTCGTCGGTCTCGTTGTGGCCCCGCCGACGATAGCCGTACATGTCGATGACGACGTCGCGGCCGTACTCGTTGCGGAAATCTACCGCTAGCCGCACAGCCTGGGCTGCAGCTTCGGGGTCCTCCCCATTGACGTGCAGGATTGGGATTTGCAACATCTTGGCCACGCCAGAGGCATAGATGCTGGAGCGCCCCTGCTTGGGTGTCGTGGTGAAGCCGATCTGGTTATTGATGATGACGTGGATCGTGCCTCCGACCCCATAGGCGGACAGCTGGCTCATGTTGAGCGTTTCCTGGATGATGCCTTCCCCGGCGAATGCGGCATCGCCATGCAGCAGAATGCACAGCCCGCGCTTCCGGCTCGTGTCACCCTTGCGGTCCTGCCGGGCGCGCACGCGCCCCACCGCGACGGGATTGACGAATTCCAAGTGGCTCGGATTGAAGCAGAGCGATATCCGAATGTCCTGTCCGTGGGTGCCGCGCCAGGTTCCGCGATGGCCGAGATGGTACTTGACGTCGCCACGACCCTCGTAGTGCTCGTGATCCAAGTCGGCGAACTCGCGGAAAATCTGCTGGGCGCTCTTGCCCATGATGTTGGCGAGAACGTTGAGGCGCCCGCGATGCGCCATTCCGATTACGATGTCGCGGACTCCCTGGTGGCCCGCCCGATTAATCAGCAGGTCCAGGAGCGGGATGAGCGTTTCGCAGCCCTCCAGAGAGAAAGACTTCGCCCCGACGAACTTTTTCTGGATGAAGTCCTCAAAGATTGTGGCGTCGGTCAGTTTGGTCAGAATACGGAACTGTCTTGCTTGGCTAAGCTGCACGTGGTTCCCGATCGGCTCCATCCGCTTCTGGAGCCAGTCCCGGATGCCTAGGTCGTCGATGTGCATGAACTGCACTCCGATCGAGCGGGTGTAGGTGTCCTTGAGGCGCTCGATGACACGCCGCGGCGTGTCGAGGGAACAGCCCGAAAGGGTTTCCGGCGAGGTCGGCTCGTCCAAATCTTCGGGGCGCAGGCCGTAGTACGATGGCTTGAGCTCCTTGGAGACCCTCTGGTTGAGATTCAGCGGATCGACTCGGGCGACCATGTGACCGCGCACGCGGTACGCTCGGACAATCTTGTCCACTTTGTGCTGCAAGCCCACTGATGATCCGCTGGCATGGGGTTGCTCGGCAGGCCTCCTCGACGGGCCTTGCTCGGCCGAATCGGCACTTGCGCCCGAGCTCGCATTCCGCGAAGGGGCTGCGGATGCGGCGCCGGAGTCGTCCGCCATCGCCGCGAAGTAGTCCCGCCATCCCACCGGAACAGCGTCAGGGTCACGAAGGTACTCGCTGTAGAGCTGCTCGACGAACGCGAGGTTAATCTCCGATGGCCCCTTTTGGGAATCTGACATGTCTTGCGGCCCGTCCATGCCGCGGACGCCACGGTGAGGCTCTAACTGAGAATACCCCTTCGCCATGCCGCGCGCCAGAGAGGTCCCGGGCAGTGCACTCCGAGAATTTGCGGGAGAGGACTCAGCTGCCTGCGAGAGGGCGGCTGTTTGCGAGCAAGAGACGACCGGCTCGACTCGTTCGCTCCGGCTCCTCACTTCCGTTCAGTGACTGACCAGTGGGCGATTCAGCGAGAGCGGATGATTTGCGGCTGCTGTGGCGTTCGCGGCCGTTTCGAAATCGCAGCGCAGCGTTTCAAATCAGGTACCGACTCTCGCGACGTGACCCGCGGAGCGCTGCGCACAGGCCGAATTGCAATTTGAGGGCTAGCTTTCGCTTGGGAGTGTGAGTTGGTCTAGTACAATGGCCATGTCATGAAAGCACTGCTCCAACTCGCGTGCGCCGTTGTACTGCTTGCATCCCCGGCGTTCGCCGACAACAACGACTGGGTCGACCTCTGGGACGGATCCAGTTTTGACGGCTGGAAACTGAGTACCGAGAACCCCGACTCGTTCAAGATCAAAGACGGGGCGATTGTCGCCCAAGGCCCTCGTGCCCATCTGTTCTATGCCGGCGAAGTGGGCGGCGGCAACTTCCGCAACTTCGAACTCAAGGTCGACGTGCTCGCCAAGAACAACTCCAACGGCGGCATCTATTTCCACACCGCCTATCAAGAGACGGGCTGGCCGGACAAGGGCTTCGAGGTCCAAGTGAACAACACGTTCAACAGGGATCCCCGCAAGACGGGCGGGCTGTATGGCGTTTCGGACAATCTCGTGCCGCCGGCGAAGGACGACGAGTGGTTCACCGAGCACATTGTCGTGCGCGGCAACAGCGTCAAGATCTACGTCAACGACGACTTGATCACGAACTGGGTCCAGCCTGAGGACTGGGATGGCCTGCGCCCGCTCTCGGATGGTCGCGGCCAGAACTTTCCCCTGCGCAAGCTGGACACCGGCACGTTTGCCCTGCAGGGGCACGATCCGGGCAGCGTGGTCATGTACAAGAACATCCGCGTCAAGGTGCTCGACTAGTCGTACCTTGCGAGATCGGGAGGCGTCTCCCGCCGCAACATGGACTTCGCCCAAGAAGTCAAGGCAGCCGCCGACATCGTTAGTGTCGTAGGGGCGAATGTGCGCCTGAAGCGGCAGTCCGGGGACCGTTACGTCGGGCTGTGCCCGTTCCATACCGAAAAGACGCCCTCGTTCTCGGTCCATGGACGACTTCAGATCTACAAGTGCTTCGGCTGCGGCAAGAGCGGCGATGTCTTCAACTTCTTGATGGAGTTGCAGGGGCTGAGCTTTATCGAAGCTCTGAAGCTGTTAGCCGAGCAGCAAGGCAAGGAACTTCCGCGCAAGGGAGGTAGCCCCGCTGCCGACGCTGCGGCGCGCAAGCGGGAAGGCTTGCTGCAGGTTCACGACCTCGCGCAGCGGTTTTTTGTCGAGCAACTGAAGTCCAATGTTGGCTCCAAGGCCATGCGCTACCTCAGCCAGCGCGGTCTTGGTTCCGAAGAGATCGGTGAATTCGGACTGGGCTATGCCCCGGGTGGCGACGCTCTGATGAGCTATCTGAGGAGCAAGCGGCTCAAGCGGTCGCACGTGCTCGAGTCCGGGCTGGTGGGCCAGTCTGATCAGGACGATTCGGTCTACCCGCGCTTTCGGGACCGCCTCATGTTTCCGATCCACTCCGATGGCGGCAGCCTCATCGGCTACGGCGGCCGCAGCCGCCTGGCCGACCGGCAGCCCAAGTACCTGAATTCGCCGGAGACGCCGATTTACCACAAGAACGCGGTGCTGTACAACATCCACCGCGCGCGCACGGCCATGCGCCAGAGCAACCAGGTGGTCCTCGTCGAAGGCTACATGGATGTGATCGGGGTCTGGAGGGCCGGCATCCGCAATGCCGTTGCGGCCTGCGGAACCGCTCTCACATCCAAGCAGATCAGCCTGCTGCGCCGCCATTGCGACACTGTCGTGGTGAACTTCGACTCCGACTCGGCGGGCCAAACCGCGGCCGAGCGCTCCGTGGAAATGCTGTTGCGGGACGGCATGAACGTACGTGTGCTGGAACTGCCCGGCGGGCTGGACCCCGACGAGTATTGCCGCGAGCACGGCGGTGAGAGCTACCGCCAGCAGCTAGAGAACGCGCCGGCCTATTTCCACTGGCTGCTGGACCGCTCGCACACCCTGTTCGATCTGTCGACCTCGGACGGCCGGACCAAGGCGTTCGAGCGGTTGCTGGGCTCGGTAGTGTTGCTGCCTGACGAAGTGCAGCAGGCCACGACGGTTACGGACTTGGCACAGCACATCGGCCTGCCGCAGAGCTTGGCGTTGGCTAGGTTGCGCAGCGCGGCCAAGCCGTCCAAGCGGACCGACGAGACGCCGGTCGCGCAGGCTGATGGCCTCTCGCCAAGCGAGCGGCTGCTGGTGGTGCTGCTCGTGAGCGACGAGCGCGCGCGCCAGCAATTCTTGGAGCCTGCCTGCGAGATCGCAGCGCGAGGGTTGCCGAGCAGCCCGATCTTGTCAGCGCTCAAAGCTGTCGCAAGTGCAGGCGGCCCGTTTCGCTACGAAGCCGTCGAGGGACGGCTGGACAGCGCCGATCGGGACCGGCTGGCGCGCTTGGTCTTCGAGCGGGACCGCCCAATGCCCACGGTCGCCGATGGCGAAGACCTGCTGGCGGCCCTGAACCGGCAGGCGATGGAAGAGCAGTACCAGGACCTGCTGCGGCGCATCGGGCGCGCTGACAGCGCGGACGAACTGCCAGGACTGCTCGACCAAAAGCTCCAGTTGGAGCGAGAACTCGGCTTAGCCCGCTGAGGTGCGCGTGGCGGATGTCACCTCCGCCTCGTCGCGTTTGGAGACAGCGCCGAGCTTGCGCAGGATCCTTTGCTCGCGGTGGCAGAGTTCCGGCGATGGAGCATGGCGCTGGGCGTTGCGAGTCATCTTCAAGGCTAGGCCGTAGTCCTTGAGTCGGTGCTCGTAGTGCTTGGCGAGTTCCACGAAGGCGGCAGCCCTGTGCATGGAGCTCACGCGCGCGAGATCGCGCAGCAGCTGGACTTGCTCTTCGTAGCGGCCGGCCCGGCGCTCGATCTGGGCCGTTTCCCAGAGCGCGGCGAAAAGGTCTCTGCGAGGCAGTCCGGTTCGGATTGCCTTGCGGTACAGGCCGAGGGCTTGGGCTTCCTTGCCCAGCTTATTCAACCAGCGGGCCAGGCCGCGGATGTCTTGGCCGTGGTGCAAGCTGGCTCCGTCGGGTGCGGCCAGCATGGTCAGCAACACTGAGGTGAGGCAGGCTAGCGAGACGATATCGAGCACGTTGTGGTGGAACACGGCGCCGAGCTTGCTGCCGTCGCCGCTGCGCAGGTAGTCGAAGTAGCGCTGTGGGATCAGTGCTCCGGGGATGTCGCCGTGCCGCTCGACTCCCAGCACGGCGGCTTCCAGATTCACCAAGCGGCAATTGCCCAGGCGTTCCTTCCAAAGCCTCCGGGCGGGGTGCAGCAGGTCCACGTGCTCCATCATCTGGAATGGATTTCGCTGTCGCTTGAGGCGGTAGCGGGTTTCAAGCAGGGGCACGTCGAACGTCTTGCCATTGAAGGTGACTACAGTGTCGTGATCGGCTAGGGTCCGGGCTAGCGCATCGAGCATCGCGTGCTCTTCATCGAAATCGCGCATGAAGTACAACTGCACGCGGAAGCCGGCGTCCTCAATCATCCCGATGCCGACCAGAAACGCGCATGTGCCGGTGCCTCCTGCGAGACCGGTGGTTTCGGTGTCGAGGAAAACCCAGCGCTTAGCATCGGTGGATCGCATTGGCTCTGCTCCAATGGCCTGCACCGCGTCGCACGGCATGTTCTGCAGGCAGCGGATCTGCAGGTTGCCGTGAGGCTGCTCGTTCGGATAGAAGTGCTCTTGCAGCAGGAAACGGCCAAGCGCTGTGACTTGTTCCGCGCCTTCAATCCCTCGGTGGGATGCAGCGCTCGGCAGCCCTTGCCTCCCGCGCTTGGGTGCTCCCGGCGCAGGTGCGCTGTTGGACGGGCGTAGATCTCGGATCTGCATCCGTCTCCGCAGTGCGTCGATGTCGGCTTGGGTGATGCGCTCCATCTTCTATCACCTGGGCTGGCTCAGGTGGCGGGGTTGCTCTGCTTGGCGACCAGGCTGCTCGCCAACTGTAGGGCCACCTCTTTGGCTGTCATGCCCACTTCGCCCGGCGCCCCGACACAGCTCGGGCAGCCTGTCGAGCAGGGGCAAGACTCGAGCAGTTCGCGAGCCTTGGCGCTGATCGACTCGCGCAGCCGGAAGAGCGGCTCGCTCTGGCCGATCCCGCCGGGGAAGTTGTCGTAGAGATACACCTCGGGGTCCAGCAGCTGGTCCGGGCCGGATTGGGAGTTCAAGCTGGACACGCCGAGGTCGCGGGCGTCGCACATCAGGAGGAGGGCGCCGACGGTCCGCACGACATTGCCGAGTCCGATCAGCCCGTCGCGCTTCTCGGTCGTCGAATAGGGCAGGGAGGCTAAGAACTCCATAGGAAAGTGCAGCCAGAATGCGGTCGTGTGCATCTCCTGCTCGGGCATCGACAGCTTGCCATCGCCGACGTTCTCGTTGGTGTGGAAGCGGATCTTCTTGAAGCCGACCACCCGGCGCGTGATCCGCACTTCGCCGTGGCTGGCCACTGCCGGACCCAAGCTCTCGTCGTCGAAGCCTTCGAGCGGCTCGACCTGCACGTGTTCGATGGCGTCGGTGTAATAGCCGCACTCGACCTGCTTGACGTAGGCCTTGCGCTCGTCGTACTCGAAGCGCTCGACATGGTACAGGCGGCCCTCGTGGATGTAGATGGCCTTTTCGTGGAGGCTGGTGAGCGCCGCCGGGAAGGAGACCTCCCCGATGACCTTGGAGTCGTCGGTGTCATCGACGACTACGAAGTTATCGCTGGTAATCTTGCGCAGGCTGATGGCGTCGGCGGGATAGGCTTCCGATGTCCAGTGCCAGGCGTCGCCGGCCCGGTGGAGCACGCCGGTCTCTTCTAGGAACTGGCACAACTCGGCCGTTTCATGCGGGCCAAACTTCTCGCCGTCTTGGACTGGCAGTTCGAAGGCAGCGCACTTGAGATGGCTCACAAGGATCTCGAGGTTGTCGGGATTCACGTGGGCATGTTCGGGCGAGGCGTCGAAGAAGTAGTCAGGATGTTCGACGACGTACTGGTCCAAGGGGGCGGACGAGGCGACCAGCACCGCGACCGAGGCGTCGTTGCGCCGTCCCGCCCGCCCGGCCCGCTGCCAGGTGGAGGAGATCGAGCCCGGATAGCCTGCCAGCACGACCGCGTCCAAGGACCCGACATCAATGCCGAGTTCCAAGGCGTTTGTGGCGACAACGCCAAGGACTTGCCCGTTGCGCAGTTCGCGCTCGATCTCCCGCCGCTCTCGGGGAAGGTACCCGCCGCGGTAGCCTCGGACCGGAGCGGGCGAACCGGGCTGTTGGCCGAGCGCTTCCTTGAGGTAGCGTGTTAGCACCTCGGTGGCGAGGCGGTTGTTGGCGAAGACGAGCGTCTGGCGGCCGCGCTCGAGGAAGATCTCCGCCATGCGGCGAGACTCGTTGATGTAGCTGCGGCGGATGCCGAGCTGGGCATTGACCACGGGCGGGTTGTAGAAGACGAAATGCTTCTCGCCGCTCGGCGCCCCGTTGTCATCGACCAGCTGGAAGCTTTCCTCGGTGAGATTCTCCGCCAGTTCCTTGGGATTGGCAATGGTGGCCGAGCAACAAACGAATTGCGGCTTAGAGCCGTAGAATGCCGCAATGCGCTTGAGGCGGCGCAGCACGTTGGCAAGGTGGCTCCCGAACACTCCGCGATAAGCGTGCAGCTCGTCGATGACGATGTAGCGCAGGTGCTCGAAGAAGCGCGCCCAGCGCGTGTGATGGGGCAGCATCCCGGCGTGCAGCATGTCCGGGTTGCTGAGCACGACGTTGGCGCGCCTGCGGATCGCGCGCCGGGCGTCTGACGGCGTGTCGCCATCATAGGTGTATGCCCGGATGTCCGCGCCGAGAGCGTCGCCGAGCAGGTTGAATTCCTCTAACTGGTCCACGGCCAAGGCTTTGGTCGGGAACAAATACAGTGCGCAGGCGGCCGGGTCGGCGGCCAGGGCGTTCAACACCGGCAGGTTGTAGCACAACGTCTTGCCGCTCGCTGTTGGAGTGACCACGACCACGTTTTCCTCCGCCGAGACGTGCTCGAGGCTCTGCGCCTGGTGGACGTACAGCTGCTCGATTCCCTTGTTGGCGAGTGCCGCTCGGATGCGCGGGTCCGTCGCAGAGGGAATCTGGGAGAAGCGCGCTTCTCGGGCGGGCTGCGTGCGGATGGCGGCAATTGGTGTGTTGGACCGTTGCTGGAGAGCTTCGAAGCGTGCCATCACTCCGGCCAGCGAGCTGTCGCGGGGAGACAAGGGGCTCGATTGCCGTCGAGCGACCGCTGTTGCTGTTCCTTCGGACTGACTTCCCGAGCTGGTAGATGGCGGCATTCTGGCGGTCTCCTTGCGCCTAGATTCTACACTACCACCAAATTTGTTCTACGTCTATTCGCATTTGTCCGATCTAGCCGCCACTGCGGTGAGGGGAGCAGCGGTCTTCCGGCGCCCCTAGATCGTGCCGGATTCCCAATCAGCATTCAACCCGCTACGTGCCGTCACTGGACGGGCTCCAGGACATGGACACGCCGACTCGAGGAGTCGGCGACCCAAACGTTCCCTTTGGGATCTAGCGCAATATTGGCGAACCGTCCCATGAACACCCCTCCCGCCGGTTCCCCGATTCCTGCGAACCGCGTTTCCCCGCCGCCCGCTATCGTAGTTCCCGATCCGTCGGAATCGAACATCAAGACTGACCCGCTAGAGAAGACAAAGACGTTGCCGGAGTCGTCTACGTCGAAACCGGTCACAAAACGCGGCACGTGCATTGGCGGCAGCGGCGTGATGAGAGGCTCGGACGACGCCGTGTCGATCTTGCCGACCCTGCCATGGAAGCTAGAACGGTTTCCCCAGTCGAAGATGTACAGGATGTCATTGGTATCGACTGCCAGCTCAAGTGGGGACGTCAGCCTCGTCTGGGCTGCAGGGGCAGTGCCGCCGGGCTCCCAATGATAGTCGGGTTGAGCGTCGCCAATGGAGACCACATAGCCGAATTCGGAGGAGCGGTCGCGAATCCCCGTGCCCACGAATGTCGTGATGACGCCGGATGTGTCGATCTTGCGCACGCGGTGGTTGTCATAGTCGGCAACGTAAACGTTGCCAACCGAATCAACCGCTGTCGATCGTGGGCTGGCCAACTGAGCGGAGGTCGCTGCCCCGTCGTCCCCCGAAAATCCGCGCTCGCCCGTCCCCGCGATCGTTGTGATCGTGCCCTCAAGGTCGATTTTTCGCACTCGGTGGCCGAACCTCTCCGCCACGTAGAGGTTTCCAGCGGCATCCAACTCCAGCTCCGTCGAATTCTGTAACTCCGTTGCGATGGTTGCGATCGTGCCGTTGGAATCAATCCTGCGAACTTGACTCGAATCGAGCACGTACACGTTGCCCGCAGCATCGGCCGCAATGTCCTGTGGATAGCCGAATTGCGCCATGGAGGCCGGGCCGCCATCGCCCTTGTCGAACTGCTCGCCCGATCCGGCGAAAGGCTCGATCGTGCCCGACGGAGAAATCTTGCGCACGATGTCGTATCCGGAATCCACTAGAAACAAGCTGCCGGAAGCGTCCATGGCAAGGCCTCTCGGGAATTGAAGACGGGCCTCAGTCGCTGGACCGCCGTTCCCCAGAATGCCCGGTTCTCCCTGTCCCGCGATCGTTTCGATCATTCCCGACGAATCAACCCTGCGAACGCGGTGATTGCCAGAGTCGGAGATATACACGTTCCCCGCAAGATCCACCAGCAGTCCGTTGGGGCCCCAAAGCTGGGCATCCACCGCCGGTCCCCCATCCCCCGAGAATCCGCGCTCTCCCGTCCCGGCGATTGTCGCAATCGTACCCGTGGGTCCAATCTTCCGCACGCGATGGTTGAAGGTATCAGCGACATAGACGTTGCCCGCTAAGTCCGCCGCGACACCACTGGGGTAGTAGAGCCGGGCCTCGACTGCCGAGCTACCCCCTGCGAACCCGCCTCGTTGTCCTAGGCCACCAGCAAGGGTCGTGACATTTCCACGAAAGTCGATTCGCCGCACCAAGTGATTTCGGACATGCGATTCGGCTACCAGCACGTTTCCAAACAAGTCGAGTGCCAAGCCGTATGGATTGAATAGCGCTCGGCTAGTGCGGATGGTGAAAACCCTTCCCAAGACGTCGATCTTGCGCACTACGTCGTTTCCGTAGTCAGCCACGAAGACCTCGCCGAGCCAATTGACTGCGATTCCCCTTGGCGAGTCGAATTCCGCCTGTGTGGCGGGTCCTCCGTCACCTGCATAGCCGCGCTCTCCCGTCCCGGCAATTGTCGTGATGACGCCCGACGTGTCGATCTTGCGCACACGGTGGTTGGAGGCTTCCGCCACATACGCGTTTCCATCGGAATCGAGTGCCACGGCGAAGGGATCGAATAGTCTTGCCTCGGTTGCCGGGATTCCCTCGGCGACATCTACTGTTCCCGCAATCGTTCGAATGGTGTACTTGGCCAGCCTCCACTGCGCTCCGGTCCATTCCAGAAGGTACTCCTGGCCATCCTCAACATGGCGGTAGCCGTTCGCCGCAACCTGATCGCCAATCCGCCAGACGCCGTCCTCGCCTGTCACTAGGGTGACGGTCTTTCCACCTTGCAACTCGACCGTCTGCTGGCCGGGGACGTATTCTGCCACGACGGCTCCACTGGCCGTCTGTGCGAACGCGTAGCGGTTCCCATTGGTGGCCACCGCCTCCATGCCCTGCACGAGTGGTGCGCCATTCAATCTCAACGCCCCGTCACTGGCGACAGTGAGCACAACAGACTCCCCACTCGCGCCCAATGGCACTGCAAAACTCGAAAGCTCGGCTGTCGGCCTCAGAATGCGAACCCGGTCTGCATAGTTCTCCGAGACATAGAGGTTGCCGTCAGAGTCCGTGGCAACTCCCCTTGGCCGGTCGAGTGCGGCGTCGAGGGCCAAGCCCATGTCTCCGGTGGAAAGCTGCTCGCTGGTACCGGCGATGGTCGTAATGATGCCCGCAGAGTCAATCTTGCGGATCCGGCCTGCCCAGTATTCAGTCACGAAGAGATTTCCGGCGGAGTCCAATGCTATGCCTCCGGGCGTTTCTATCTCTGCATCGAGAGCGCGCCCTCTGTCCCCTGAGTGGCCTTGGTTTCCTGTGCCAGCGATCGTGGTGATCCTGCCAGTCGGTGAAATCATGCGTATTCGGGCTTCGTTCATGTCAGAGACTAAGACATTGCCTGTACTGTCCACTGCTAGACCGCTGATGAAGTTGAACTGGGCCGCGGTGGCCGGTCCGCCGTCCCCAGATCCACCCTTGGTCCCTCTGCCAGCGATCGTGGTGATCCTGCCCTCAAGGTCGATCTTGCGCACCCGATAGCCGCTGTATTCACCGATGAATATGTTGCCTTCGGCGTCTACAGCAATCGCTGAGGGCTGGTTGAGTTGCGCCTCAACTGCCGGTCCGCCGTCCCCTTCCGAACCCTCCACGCCAGTGCCGGCGACAGTGCTGATCCTCCCCATGCTGTCGACCTTGCGCACCCGATGCCCACGAGCCTCAGCGATGTAGAGGTTGCCGCTGGCATCCAAAGCGACATCACTTGGGGTCGAAAGTCGCGCTTCGACGGCCGACCCTCCGTCTGCTCGGGGACGTCCCCGCCCGCTGCCCGCGTATGTCGTAATATTTCCAGCCTGATCGATCCTGCGCACTCGCCAGTTGTTTACGTCGGCCACATAGACATTGCCCGCCGCACCCACCGCGATACCCCTAGGACCGTGGAATAGCGCCTGGGCCGCCGGTCCGCCATCGCCATCAAATCCCTCTTCACCCGTGCCGGCGAATGCGTCGATGACGTAGGCCGTTTCTGTAGTGGCCCCGGGGGGCAACATAGGTTCGCCGTTTGCGTCGAGTGGTAGCGATATGTTTTGGGCGACCCCGGATGCCCCGACGAACAAGGCTATACAAGCCATCAGTCCAAGGCGAACGACAGCATGTGCAGCTACCGACAAGCATTGCTGCTGGCTGGCGCGGCAGCTAGCACAAGTGCTCATGTTCTCCGCACTCACACAGCTACGCTCCTGCGCGGATCGACCGACAGATTCCGAGTAAGACAGGCGCAGTTGGCCAATCCTTAACTTCAATCGCATTTTGTTCATACTACAGGGATTGCCCGAGCCATCGCGAGCGACTCATCGGGCCCCGGTTCCAATCCGGCCATCGCTCGGTGGGAAGTCCTGCGAACCGGCGTGAGAGCGAACCAACTGGCCAGATCCAAGAAGCGATCCGAACGCGAACGAGTCGACACTCCCGCGGGACTATCGATGCGCAGTCACCCGATCAGCACCGTTCCTCGTGCCCGTCGCAAGGCTCAAGAGCCTCCACACGCTGTTGAGCCAGACTCCCCAACCAGGCCGTGAGCCCCCGAAGCAAACAGCCAGATCCACCGGGACCGACAGCGGAGACTACGGTCGCATTTGCCAATGGGTCCGCCTGCCTGTTGCGCGAGAGGCGGTTCCATGTAGCCCGCAACGTGATCGATTCACCGGCACCACTGACGTAGCGGACCTAAGCGTGTGGCGCAGTGTTGCGTGGCAAGCAACATGCAACCTGTGCGACCATTTTTTACGACATGCACGGGGAATTTACCGTGCTCGGCCAATGAGACTCAGTGCAATGAACAACAGTACAGCGACTTCCAGGGCGGCGATGAGCAGCCTCCGGTGGCTACTAGCCATTTTTCTGCTGGGGTGCTTCGCAATTTCCGCGTGGGCGGAATCCGCATTCAAGATTACGTTCTCCGCGGAGCGACGCTCCCATGGCAGGGTCTGGAACGGCGGGGTGGAGGATGCCGAGCGCCTGCGCAGCATGCTCGGCTGGCATCTTCACGACGACGACCGTCTGCGCCCCCCCAACCGCTGGGACATTGTGACCCAGTCTGTGGGCGGCGACGTGGCCGCCCCGGGCGTGATTCTCTCGCTCAACGGACCGGACAGCGTGCCGTTCCGCTTCTTCACGCGCCTAGGCGACACGACATTCGTGCCGTCCGACCTGCCCTATGGAGCACCGTACTTCCCGCAGAGCGGGGGCAGCGACATCGTCGTAGAACGGGTGCCGGACCCACTGGTGGTCTCGTCCAGTGAGTCGGAAGCCGACGATCCAGCCCTGCTACGCACCAAGTCGGGCGAGTATTGGCTGGCGTGGGTGTCGTACCGGACGCTGCAACGAGAGGGCGATTACTTGGATGGCGCCGATCAGGTCCTGCTCTCGCGCAGCGCGGACGGACGCATCTGGTCCAAGCCGGAGTCCGTCACGGCATTGGGAGACCACTTCCGGGTTGCGTTGGCGGAGGACGGCCAAGGCCGGGTCTGGTGTGTGTATGGGCTTCAGGAGGAGCTAGGCACCGGGAACTTCGATATCTTTGCCAAGAGCTGGGATGGCGGAGCATGGTCGGCGCCGGTTCGCCTGAGCGAGGATCCGCGGCCCGATGCGTTTCACGATGTGGCCACGGCGCCTGACGGGAGCTTCTACGTGGTGTGGACCGGGTACCGGGACTCGCCCTCAGGCGGCCCGCCCCAAAGCGACATTATGCTGCGCCGGTTCGACGGCGACTCTTGGGGCGAAGCATCGAACCTGACCCAATCCGCTCAAGACGATTGGGAGCCAGCGGTAGCCGTTGATTCAGCGGGGAACGCGTGGGTGGCTTGGGATTCGTACCGCGAAATGGGGTACGACTTGCTGCTGCGCAAAGTTGCCGCCGATGGTCTCGGAGAAACGGTCGAGGTCTCGGCCAGTCCGTTCGCGGAAATGAAGGCGGACGTGGCCGTGGATGCGGCCGACCGCGTATGGGTCGCCTGGGAGGAAGGCTCTCCGAACTGGGGCAAGGACTATGGCTATGAGAATCCCGAGCACCGCATCAACCTCAAGCAGGGCTCGCGATTGTACGACCCGCGCGCGGGACGCCGCCCGCGGGTTGCGATCTTTGCGGATGGCAAGTGGAGCCAGCCCAGCCAGGCAGTCACCGGGGCTACGCCCGAGTACCTGAACCCGGCCCTGTTCCAAAACCCGAGACTGGCGGTCGACGGCTCCGGCAAGGTGTGGGTGCTCTTGCGGCATCAGTGGCGCGGAGCTGGTCGCTGGGGCGGTCATTTCTTCGACTTCTACGCCACGACTTGGAGTGGCGAAGCTTGGATCTCTCCAGTCCTGCTATCGGGCAGCACCAGCCGCCAGGACACGCTCGTCACCACCGCGGCGGGGGATGGTGGTTCACTCGTAGCGGCGGTAGTCGGCGATGGCCGGCGTATGCCGGTAGGACTGCCGCGCCGGCATGACGTAGCGGTGATGCGCATTGATGGGACAAGGGTTCCCTCTACAGGCGACGCGGTAGCGCTGGAGCCGTTTGAACCAAGCGATGCGCCGGACTACCGACCGACCCATGCGGACGAGAGCGGGGATATCGCGCGCATCCGGGGTCATCGCGTCGAGATCGACGGCAAGACGTGGAAGGTCGTCCGGGGCGACTTGCACCGCCACACCGAGATTTCGATGGACGGGGCTGTGGACGGCTCGTTATATGACGCTTACCGCTACGCGCTGAATGCAGCGCAATTGGATTTCCTTGGCGTCAGCGACCACAACTACGGCCAATGGCTGGATACCGACGAGCCCGAATATCCGCAGTCCGACAACGAGTTCCAATTTTGGCGGACACAGAAATCGGCCGATCTTTTCTATGTGCCCGGACGCTTCACGCCGCTCTATGGCTACGAGCGCACTCCGAATTTCCCGCTGGGCCATCGCAACGTCTTTCATGCCCAGCGTGGCGTGTTCAGCCTGCGGGTGCCGCGCCTGCATGTGCGGGAGCGTCCCGAACTGCTGGATTCGGATCCGCTGAACTTGTGGGCCTACTTGCGCCGTACCGGCGGGATTGGCATACCCCACACGCCGGCCACGACGATGGGAACGGACTGGAAGCGCCGCAATGACGACGTGATCCCGGTGACCGAGATCTATCAGGGCGACCGGAACTCATACGAGACACAGGGCGGCCCTCGGGCGGCCTTGCCCAGTTCACCGGGGCCGGGCCGGGCCGGCGCGGCACCTCACCAGAAGGGCTTGGTCCAGAATGCCCTGGGCGTGGGCTACCGCATGGGGTTCATCGCCTCCAGCGATCATTACTCGACCCACATCTCCTACGCCAACCTGATCGTCCCGGACGGCGTGACGACTCGGGAGGATCTGTTGGACGCATTTCGCAAGCGCAGGACATACGCCTCGACTGACAACATAGCCCTCGACTTTCATGCTTCCGGACAGCACCAGGGGGCCGTCATCGGCGCGTCGCAGTCGCCTGTCTTCAACGTCCGTGTGCGGGGTACTGGACCGATCTTGACCGTCGAGGTTGTCAAGAACAACAGGGCAGTCTACACGCACGAAGGGCGGGGCAGCAGCGAAGTGGAGTTTGAGTACAAGGATGCGGACTTCGGCGACACCTCGATGGGGCCGACGGTCGTGATCTCGGACTGGTCTCGCCCCGAGACAGGCATTCGACCGCGGCCGAACCCTCGCGAGAGCTTCTACTACCTGCGAGTGATCCAAAGCTTCAGCGAACAAGAGCTGGCACGGGAGGGTGAGGTCGCATGGTCGTCTCCCATCTTTGTGGAGACGCAGTAGCGTCTGCCGTGTTGGGTGCCGGAATACGGGTATTCGGCTCGGGCCAGTCCTCGTGTAGGGCAGGCTTGCTAGCGGATTGGTTTTGAGAGCCGGCAATCCCTGGCTTCACGCTTGCTCCAAGCTTGCCTCCGCTAAGCCCGCCACGAGCGCCTGCTTCTGCACCTTTCCCATCGCGTTGCGGGGAAGGGCATCCACGAACACGACGCGCTTGGGAGACTTATAGGCAGCCAGGGACGTCCGGCAGTGACGGATCAGTTCTTCGGCGTTGGTCGAGCCGTCGGCACGCACCACAAAAGCCGTAACGGCCTCGCCCCAATCGTCATCGGGAATGCCCGCGACGGCGCACTGAACCACTCCGGCGTGCCGCGCAAGCACATGTTCGACCTCTGTCGGGTACACGTTGAATCCGCCAGTGATGATCAACTCTGTCATGCGCCCCTTGAGTTCGAAGCGTCCGCTCGAGTCGCACATGCCTAGATCACCGGTCCGGAACCAGCCATCCTTTGTGAACGCGCTGCCGGTCTTGCCGGGATCGTTCCAGTAGCCCAAGAATAGGTGCGGCCCCCGGGTCTGCAGTTCACCGACCTCTCCGCGATCACAGGGAGCGCCGCTGTCTTGGCCCACGATGCGCATCTCTACGCCTGGCAGCGGAACCCCTACCTGCCCCGCGATACGTGCTCCATCCACAGGGTTCGACAGCATGATGCCCGTCTCGGTCATCCCGTAACGTTCAACCACGCGGTGACCGAGATGCTCCTCGATTGCCTCGAAGACTTCGACGGGTAGACGGTCCGAACCGGAAGTGAGCAGGCGCATGTGGCGAAGATCGGCCTTGCTGGTCCCCAGCGCGGCCAGCAGCCGGCGGTACATCGTTGGCACGGCCATGAACACCGTGCAATCCTTGCCGCTCAGAT
>Ga0209021_1000902_pt1 | contig 32987 bp, 30 predicted proteins | sample PinacodermFT_FD_187299 | JGI IMG/M metagenome (GOLD analysis project Ga0209021, IMG submission 187299) | Host-associated microbial community of the marine sponge Aplysina aerophoba from Gulf of Piran - sponge pinacoderm, lysed by freeze-thaw... | ecosystem: Host-associated > Porifera > Sponge >... | reverse complement strand
GGCAGTGGATCCCGGCCAGCGCCGGAATGACGGGGAAACGGCAGTCCCGGCAGTGGATCCCGGCCAGCGCCGGAATGACGGGGAAACGGCAGTCCCGGCGGGAAGGGGGTTTGCCGGCACTCCCCTATTTGCGGTCGCGCCTGCCGTAGCGCCGCTCGAAGCGCTCGACCCGCCCGGCGGTGTCGACGATGGTCATCGTGCCGGTGAAGAACGGGTGGCTGGCGCTGGAGATCTCCACCTTCGCCAAGGGGTAGGTGTTGCCGTCGGTCCACTCGACGGTGTCGCTGGTGCCGACGGTGGACCGGGTGAGGAACATCTCCCCCGAGGACGTGTCCTGGAACACGACCGGCCGGTACTCGGGATGGATTTCGGGTTTCATTCGCTCGGCTCCTCTCTGCGGGTGGTGTGCTCAGCCGCCCACCGGCCCACGGGCCACTTCTTCCAGGAAGGCGTCGTTGTCGGGGAACGTCTTCAACCGGTCTATCAGCAGTTCGAGCCCGGCGGCACCGTTGCCGTGATCGCTGGCGAGGCCCGACAGCACCCGGCGCAGCTTCCAGACCTGCTGCAGCTGCTTGCGCTCGAACAGCAACTCCTCGTGGCGGGTGGAGCTGGCGTCCACGTCGATGGCGGGATAGATGCGCCGCTCGGCGGTGCGCCGGTCGAGGCGCAACTCCATGTTGCCGGTGCCCTTGAACTCCTCGAAGATGACCTCGTCCATCTTGGAGCCGGTCTCCACCAGCGCGGTCGCCAGGATGGTGAGCGAGCCGCCCTCCTCCATGTTGCGAGCCGCGCCGAAGAACTTCTTCGGCGGGTACAGCGCCCCGGAGTCCACGCCGCCGGACATGATGCGGCCCGTGGCCGGCGCCGCCAGGTTGTAGGCCCGGGCCAGGCGGGTGATGCCGTCCAGCATGATGACCACGTCGTCGCCGGACTCGGTCATGCGCTTGGCGCGCTCGATCGTCAACTCGGCGACGTGGGTGTGCTCCTCGGCGGGGCGGTCGAAGGTGGAGGCAGCCACCTCGCCCCGCATCAGCCAGCGACGCATGTCGGTGACCTCCTCGGGGCGCTCGTCCACGAGCAGCACGATGAGCTTCACCTCGGGGTTGTTGATCTCGATGGAGCGGGCGATCTCCTTCATGATCGTCGTCTTGCCGGCCTTCGGAGGCGAGACGATGAGGCCGCGCTGGCCCTTGCCGATGGGCGAGACGAGGTCGATGATGCGGGTGGTCATGTTGCCGCGGTCCCCGGCGCGCTCGAGGCGCAGCTTCTCGTCGGGGAACAGCGGTGTGAGGTCCTCGAAATTGGGGCGCTTGCGGGACCCCTCGGGGGGTTTGCCGTTGACGGCGTCGAGACGCAGAAGCGCGGGGTTCTTCTCGCTGCGGTTGGCCGGACGGGAGCCGCCGGTGACGTGGTCGCCCCTGCGGAGACCGAACTGGCGCACCTGCTTGACCGACACGTACACGTCCTCGCGGCTGGGTAGGTGGCCGTTGAGGCGCAGGAAGCCGTAGCCCTCCTCACGCAGATCGAGGTAGCCGGACACCTCCACCGGCTCGCCCTCAAAGGGCTCGTCCTCGCCGCGGCCGCGGCCACGGCGCCGGCGGCGGTTGGCGTAATCGCCTCCGCCTTCCTCCCAGCGGCCTCGCTCACCGTCGGAGCGCTCGGAGCGCTCGGAGCGCTCGCCCCGCTCGCCCCGCTCAGCGGTCGCCGTGGCACCTCGACCGTCGCCGCCGCGCTGGCGGCGCTGGTCGCCGTCACGACGCTGGTCGCCCTGGCGCCGCTGGTCGCCCTCGGCACGGCCGGCAGGCTGCCGGCGGCCCTCGGCGGCGGCTTCGCCGTCGCTGCCGGGCTCGGATCCGTTCGACGGAGCGGGCTGGGCGGCTTCGGAGGCCGGCGCGTCGGCTTCGGAGGCCGGCGCGGCCGCCTCGGCGGCGTCGCTCGGGACGGCCACCTCGGTCGGCTCATCGGCGTTGCCGCCCGAAGCGGCCGCCTCGGCGCCGAATCCGGCCAACTCCACGATCAAGTCGACGAGTTCGGCCTTGCGGCTCCGCTGCGATGGGCGCCCGCCCATCGCCGTGGCGATATCGATCAGTTCGGCACGACTCTTGGCCTCGAACAGGCTGCGTTGCGCCTCAACGGTCTCGGTGCTCACCTCAACCTCACTTCCACAGACCGGCCCAGTAACCGGCTTGTCTGTACGCCCAGATCAGAAACTGGCGACGGCGAGGCCCTGCGCAACCTTCGCGGCGGCTACCTGCGGTGCGTGCAGCAGGCACTCACAACGCAATTCGGGACACTCACCGAACCTCCGGACGACAATTTGTAACCGAAGGCGGACTCCAGCGTAACTGCCCGACCGGTGGGCCACAACCCGCACCGGCACCGGGCCGCGGGCCTCAGGTGCGCAGCAACTCCGCCATCAGGCGGTGCCCGGCCACCACCGGGGCACCCGCCGTCGCCGTCTCGGTGTAAACCCCGCCGGGTCCGCCGGTCGCCGAATCCACCACGAGGTACGGCACCGGGTCGCTGGTGTGGGTGCGCAACTCCAGCGGTGTGGCGTGGTCGGGCAGCAGCAGCAGACGCCACGGACCCAACTCGTCGAGCCCCGCCACCAGGTCGGTGAGGATGCGCCGGTCCCAGTTCTCGAGACTTCGCACCTTCTCGTCCACGTCGCCGGCGTGACCGGCCTCGTCGCTGGCCTCCACGTGGATCACGAACAGGTCGGCGCCCGCAGCCAGGGCCGCCAGGGCGGCGTCGCGCTTGCCCTCGTAGTTGGTGTCGTACCAGGCCGTGGCGCCGGGCACGGTGACGACCTCCATACCGGTGAGGACACCCAGCCCCCGCACCAGGTCCACGGCGCTGACCAGCCCCGCCGCCCGGCCGTAGCGGTCGGCGAAGGAAGGCATCTGCGGGTTCCGGCCCTGGCCCCAGAACCACACCTGGGTGGCCACCAGGTCGAAGTGCCCCAGCACGTCGCGGGAGGCGTCCATCAGCGCCCGCAGCCGGGGGGCCGCCGGGCCGGTGGGCAACACCGCCGGCCGGCCGGTGATGTCATGGGGCGGGGTGCAATCGGCCTCGGCCCAGTCGGCGGGAGCCACCATGATGTGGCGGTACTGCACGCCGGCGTGGAAGGCCACCTCCCCGCCCAGGGCGGCCTGCAGGGCACCGACAACCTCGGCGGCGGCGGCGCTGGAGGGATGCCCGCCCGCGAAGTCCACCATCGTGCCGTCGCCGGACACAGTGACCAGGTTGCAGCGGTACGCCACCTCGCCGGGGGCGAGGCGCAGGCCCATGGCGGCGGCCTCTATGGATGCCCGACCGTTGTGGTACAGCGCGGGGTCGTAACCCAGGATCGACATGTTGCCCACGTCGCTGCCGGGCGGGAGCCCCTCGGGGATCACCTGGGCGCGCCCGACGGTGCCCCGAGCCGCCAGGCGAGCCAGCGTCGGCATGTGCGCCACCTCGAGGGGGGTGCGCCCGTCGAGGGCGGGCACCGGCTCATCGGCGCAGCCGTCGGGAATGCAGACCACGTACTTCACGGGCGCTCCCTGCTCAGCCGTCGCCGCCGACGCGGGCGTGCGCCGCAACGAACCGTTGCACGGCGGCGAGATCGTTGTCCAGCATCGTGCAGCGCTCCGGGCGCTCGCCCAGGTCGGCGAGGCGCTCGGGCAGTTCGGGCCGCAGCCCGCACGCCGCCTCCACGGCGTCGGGGAACTTCGCCGGGTGCGCCGTGGACAGCACCACCATCGGCACATCGGGATCCCGGCGGGCGGCCGCCGCCGCGCCCACGCCGACCGCGGTGTGCGGATCGATCATCATCCCCGTCCGGCGGTGCACGTCGCCGATGACCTCAAGCGTCTGCGCCTCGTCGACGCGCGCTCCGGACCACAGCGGCGCCAGCCCGGCGGCCATCGCCGGCGTCAGGTCGGCCTCGCCGCTGGCCCGGAACCCATCCAGCAGGGCCGCGAGGGCGGCGCCGTCACGCCCGATCAGCTCGAACAGCAGGCGCTCCAGATTGGACGACACGCCGATGTCCATGCTGGGCGACATCGTGGGCACGACCTCGCGGATCTCGAGGCGGGCGCCGGCGAAGAACCTCGCCAGGATGTCGTTGGTGTTGCTGCCCACGACGAGCTGCGACAACTCCAAGCCCATCCGGTGCGCCGCGTAGCCGGCGTACACGTTGCCGAAGTTGCCCGTCGGCACGGCGAACGACACGGCTCGCCCGCTGCCCGGGGGACCCGCCAGGGCCCGGGCCGCCACCACGTAGTACACGATCTGCGCCATGACCCTGGCGAAGTTGATGGAGTTGACGGCGCCCAGCCGCTGGCGGCGCCGGAACCCCTCGTCGGCGAACATGGCCTTCACCAGGTCCTGGCAATCGTCGAAGCTGCCGTCGATGGCGATGTTGTGCACGTTCGCCGAGGGCACCGTGGTCATCTGGCGGCGCTGCACCTCGCTGACACGGCCCCGGGGGTGCAGCACGAAGATGTCGAGGGCCTCGCGGTCGCGGCACGCCTCGATGGCCGCCGAGCCGGTGTCGCCCGAGGTGGCGCCCACGATGGTGACCCGCTCGCCCCGCCGGGCCAGCTCGTGATCGAACAGCCGCCCCACCAACTGCAGGGCAATGTCCTTGAACGCCAGCGTGGGGCCGCCGAACAGCTCCATGAGCCACAGGCCCGCGCCCTCGTCGAGGGGGACGAGGGGCGCCACGTCGGGGTGGTCGAACGTGCTGTAGGCCTCGGCGGTGAGCGCCTCGAACGCCTCCTGGTCGATCTGGCCCTCCACGAAGGGCCACATGACCTCTGTGGCGGTGTCGACGTACGTCGGTCCGGGCGGGGGGTTTGCGGACCGGGTGGGGGTGCCGGTGGCCGTCGGCGGATCGTCCGGCGAAATCGATCCGGCGCCGGCCCCCCGCACCCCCACCCTCGCTTGATTCGCGCCACCGACCGGGCGACCACCCAGGTCGGCGGTGACTGTCGGTGGGTCGTCCGGCGAGATCGGTCCGGTGCCGGGGCCCGGTCTCCCCGCCGCGGGCGTTTGGGGGGTGGGCAGGAGGGGCAGGGTAGGCCATTGGGTGGGGACGTAGAGGCCGCCGTCTGTTGCGAGGCCGGCGAGTAGGACGTCGGCGAAGGCCAATTGGGGGGCCTGGCCGCGGGTGGAGACGTAGTTGAGGCTCATTCGTCGGCGATGACTCGCAGCACGCTTCCCACCTGCCGGACCGCTTCCAGGTGTCTCAGGTCCTCGAGCGTTGCCCGCATGTCGCTCTCGCAGGCCACGTGCGTGATGAAGATGATGCGGGCCTGGTCGCCGAGGCCCTCCTGTTCCATGGAGCGGATCGACACGCCGTGGCGGCCGAAGAGGCCCGCCACCGCGGCCAGCACACCCGGGCGGTCGATGACCTCCAGCGCCAGGTAGTACGCGGCGCGCAGCTCGCCGATGGGGTGGATGCGGGCCGGTGCGGTGGGGCCCGGACCCGTGGCGGCGCCCCGGCGGAGATTCGCGGCGGCGTCGATGAGGTCGCCGAGGACGGCGGAGGCGGTGGGGCGACCGCCGGCGCCGCGGCCGTAGAGCATCAACTCGCCGCAGGCGTCGCCCTCGACGAACACGGCGTTGAAACTGTCACGCACCGACGCCAGCGGATGGTCCTCCGGCACCATCGCCGGATGCACCCGCACCGCGATCGCGTCACCGTCGACTCGCTCGGCGATGGCGAGGAGCTTGATGACGTGGCCGAGGCGGCGGGCGAAGGTGATGTCACCGGCGCTGAGGGTGCTGATTCCCTCGCAGTGCACGTCGGCCGCGGTGACCTCGGCGCCGAAGACGATGCCGGCCATGATGGCGGCCTTGGCGGCGGCGTCGTGGCCCTCCACGTCGGCGCGGGGGTCGGCCTCGGCGTAGCCCAGGGCCTGGGCCTCGGCGAGCGCGTCGGCGTAGCCGGACCCGCCGGTGGTCATGCGGCTGAGGATGTAGTTGGTGGTGCCGTTGACGATGCCCATGATGCGCTGCACCGACTCGCCGGCCAGGGACTCCCGCAGCGACCTCACGATGGGGATGGCACCGCCCACCGCCGCCTCGAACAACAGGTCCGCACCACCGGCACGCGCCGCGGCGAACAGTTCGGCGCCGTGGGTGGCCAGGACCTCCTTGTTGGCGGTGACCACCGGCTTGCCTCCCGCCAACGCCGCCAGCAGCAGCTGCCGGACGGGATCGGTGCCACCGATGAGCTCCACCACGACATCGACGTCGGGATCGGCCACCACCGCGGCCGCGTCGCCGGTGAGCAACCCCGCCGGCACTCCCGGGCGGGGCCGGTCCGGCGAGCGCACCGCCACGGCGACCGGCACGATCTCGGTCCCGCAGCGGGCGGTGATCTCGGCGCGCCGCTCGTCCAACAGTCCGACCAGGGCGGCACCCACCGTGCCGCCACCCAGAATGCCGACGCCGATCCGCTGCGGAGCGGGCGCGGCACCGGGCGCGGGAGAGGGCGCAGAATCCATCCCGCTCACGCTACCGGCGCAGCCGCCCCGCATCGCCCGGCGCGCACGCGAGCCGCCGCGTTGGGTCCGCCTCCAACCAGGTCACGCGGAGATCAGTCGACGGCGATGACCGTCCCGGCGTTGGCCATGGTCGCCGCCTGGATGACGTTGAGCCCGACGCCGCCGCAGCCGATGACCGCCACCGACGAGCCGGGCTGCACCTTGGCCCGGTTGAAGACCGCGGAGGCTCCGGTGAGCACGCCGCAGCCGGTGAGGGCGGCGGCCCCGAACGGCACGTCGTCGGGTATCGGCACGGCGTGCTTCTCGCTGCACACCAACTCGGTGGCCAGCGTGCCGATGGAGGCGAACTGGTAGAGGCCGTTGCCGTCGGGATCGCTGGCCCGCAGCCCCCGGTCGTGGGCGTTGATGCCGCCGAAAATGGTCTCCAGACCCCAGAGGCACAGGTTGGGGCGGCCCTTCAGGCAATTCGTGCACGTGCCGCAGTGGATCAGCGCCGAAAGCACCACGTGGTCGCCGACCTCGCAGGTGGTGACGGCCTCGCCGGCCTCGACCACCACGCCGGCACCCTCGTGGCCCAGCACCATGGGGAGCGGGAACGGCAACTCGCCGGTCTGCACCGCAACATCGGAGTGGCACAGCCCGCTGGCCTTCACCTGCACCCGCACATCGTTGGGGCCGACATGGCCGGGGGTGGCGTCGACCACCCTGATGGGCGCCCCGAACTCGTAGACCACCGCAGCTTTCATTGCGTCCTCCTGGCGGGTTTTCCTGCCGGCCTGCACGGCGGCCGGGCCGGCAACCGATCCGACGGCTGCGGCAACGAGCGCGGAGGATACCTTCGGCCCAGCGGCCGCCTACAGGTCGAGGCGGAGGAGGTCGTCGTAGGTTTCCGGCCGATGACCTCGCGTTCGTTGTCGTCAGTTGTCACACCCGCGTGTAATACTGACCGTGCCCGACTCACTGCGATCGCCTCCATGAGAGGCACTCTCACGACAGGGGCAAACGCCTGTTGGAACTCATACCCTGAGGGAGTCGATCGTGGCGACACGCCGCAACAACGACAAGACCGGGGGTGGACACCCCTGGCCGATGGAGGAGCACCATGAGCAGCCACGACGACATCCAGCTTGAGTTGCTGGATGAGTCTGACGTGCGTGAAGCGATCGACAACGCTCTTGGCGCGGCTGCGTGCACGTGGGAGGAACTCCAGCGACAGGCCGAATCTGGACGCTTCTCCAGCGAGGTAGCACGGCGCGCCTGGTTCGTGGTGTCATCTCTTGTCGCGCCGACGGGATGACCTTCAGCGCCAAGCGAGGGAATTCGCAGGCAAGGTCTCAACACTTCTGAACGGCACCGTCACGAACGGCCCTCGGCTGTCCGTGGTGATGGATCCACGCAACCGCGCGGTGATTGGCTACAAGATCGGGAAGAACAACCCGCTCGGTGAGACCATCCCCTTCACCATCTCGGGATCACAAGCTCCGATTCATCTCGACTTCCTGCATACTCTCGACCTCGACCACTCCGGTGAGTTCCTTACCACCAGCAGGAGTACGTACACACTTCGGGCCGAAGATGCCGAAACGCCGATCGCCACGTACGACTTCGTGAGGGAGCCACCAAACCCGTACCCCGAGGCTCACATCCACCTCCACGGCCAATCGGATGCGTTGCAACGCATGCTCGACAGTTGTGGCCTCGAAGACCGCAAGCCGGCTGATCTCCACATCCCCGTCGGGGGCCGCCGGTTCCGGCCATGTCTCGAGGACATCATCGAGTTCTGCATTCTCGAAGAACTCGTAACCCCCCGCGAGGGTTGGCAAGATGCCTTGGAGCGAGGACGGCACGAGTACCACGAGCAGCAGCTCCGAGCCGCTGTCCGTCGCTTCCCGGCACAGGCCGCCGAAGTCCTCACCAACACAGGCTGGCAAGTCACGACACCCCCCGACAGTCCAAGTTGAGGAACGCTCAAAGCGGTGGCGCCACCGCCAGTCCGGGCACCCATGGTCCCCGCGGCTACAGATCGAGGCGCAGGAGGTCGTCGTAGGTCTCGCGGCGGATGACGGGGCGGGCCTCACCGTTGCGGACGAAGACCACCGCGGGGCGGGGGACCTTGTTGTAGTTGGAGGCCATGGCATAGCCGTAGGCGCCGGCCACCGGGACGCCGAGGACGTCGCCGACGGCCAGATCCTGCGGCACCCGGCCGTCGGCCACCAGGATGTCGCCGGACTCGCAGTGCTTGCCCACCACGCTGACGGCGCGGGGGCGCTCGGCGGCGGCGGCGCGGGGCAGGAACGCCTCGTAGCCGCTGCCGTAGAGCACCGGGCGCGGGTTGTCGCTCATGCCGCCGTCGACGGCCACGTAGGTGCGGATGCCCGGCAGCTCCTTGACGGTGCCCACGGTGTAGAGGGCGATGGCGGCGGAGGCCGTGATGGCTCGGCCGGGCTCGACGCTGAGGCGGGCGGTCACGCCGGCCGCTGCGGCCGCATCCAGGACCGTCTCACCCCAGGCAGCGATGGGAGGAGCCTCCTCGCCGGTCACGTACGCCACGCCCAGGCCGCCGCCCACCGACAGCTCGTCGAGACCCAGCGGGTTGGCGAAGCCGGCCACCACCGCCACCGCCCCGGCGAACGAGTCGAGCCGGAACACCTGGCTGCCGATGTGGGCGTGGATGCCCCGCAAGTCGACCGATGCGGCCGAGCGGGCGCGCTCGACGGCTGCTGTTGCCGCCCCGGATGAGACCGTGAACCCGAACTTGGAGTCGTCGCGGCCCGTGGTGAGGTAGACGTGGGTGTGCGCCTCCACGCCGGGCGTGATCCGCAGCAGCACGGCGGGCCGGCAGCCGCGCTCGGCCGCCAAGGCGTCGAGGCGGTCCAACTCGTCGAGGCTGTCCACCACGATGCGCCCCACACCGGCCTCGACGGCGGCGGCCAGCTCGTCCGGCGACTTGTTGTTGCCGTGCAGCACCAGCCGCTCGGGCGGGAAGCCGGCCGCCAGGGCCACGTGCAGCTCGCCGCCGGTGGACACGTCGAGGCACAGGCCCTCGGTGTGCACCAACTCCACCATGGCGCGGCACAGGAAGGCCTTGGCGGCATACACCACCCCGCCGTCGCCGAAGACCGCGGTGGCTTCACGGCAGCGCGCCCGCAGATGGTCCTCGTCGTAGACGATCAGCGGCGTGCCGAATCGGCCGGCGAGTTCCACGAGGTCACAGCCGGCAACCGCCAAGCGGCCGCCGGCGTCGGTCGTGGCGCCGTCGGGCAGCAGGTGCGGGGGTAGAGGTCCGGCCATAGCGCGTCCTAGAGAATTGCCCAGTGAGCCGTCCGCAGGGCGGATCGGTGCGCGGCGCGCTGGATTCCGGCCTGCGCCGGAATGACGATCGGGGTGTCCGACACGACCATCCGGGCGGCCGGAACGACCATCGGCGGGGCCGGAACGACCATACGGGCGGCCGGAACGACCATCGGCGGGGCCGGAACGACCATCGGCGTGGACGGCACGACCATCGAGGCAGGGGAGCGCATTATTCGGCTGCCTCCTCGGTGTCGTCGGGAGACAGGCTTTCCATGCGTTCGGGGGCGCTGACGCCCAGGAGGTCCAGGGCGATGACCAGGCCGATGCGGGCCGCCTCGGCGAGCCACAGGCGGGCGACGGCCAGCGGCGGATCGATGTCGCTGCGCAGCACCGGGCAGTCGTGGTAGAAGCCGTGGAAGGCGCCGGCCAGCTCGCGCACCCAGCTGGTGAGCTTGTGGGGCGCCCGCTCCCTGGCGGCGTCGGCAACCACGTCGCCGAGGGCGTGCAGCGTCCGCAACACCTCCAGCTCGCGGGGGTCGCCGAGCAACTCCAGCGAAACCTCGTCCAGCGGCGGGCGCGCGATGCCCCGCTCGGCGGCGGTGGCCGCCAGCGAGCAGATGCGGGCGTGCGCGTACTGCACGTAGAAAACGGGGTTCTCCATGGACTGCGCCGCCACCACGTCCAGGTCGATGGTCTGGCGGCTGCGGAGGGACTGCAGCAGGAAGGTCATGCGGGCGGCGTCGGGGCCGACGAGGTCGACGAGGTCGTCCAGCAGGACCAGGTTGCCGGCCCTCTTGGAGATCTTCGCCTCGGCGCCCCCACGCATCACCGTGACGAGCTGCCCCAGCACGATCTCCAGCTGCTCGCGGCGGTTGCCGAGGGCGCAGACGCCGGCCGCCAGTCGCTCCTCGTAGCCGTGGTGGTCGGCGCCCCACACGTCGATCATCAACTCGAAGCCGCGGGCCAGCTTGTCGGCGTGGTAGGCGATGTCGGGCAGCAGGTAGGTGGGCTCGCCGTCGGAACGCACCAGCACCCGGTCCTTGTCGTCGCCGCCGTCGGCACTGCGCAGCCAGGTCGCCCCGTCGGCCCGGTAGGCGGCGCCGGAGGCCTCCAGGGTCGCCAGAACCGCGGCGACAGCCCCGGACTGCACCAGGGCGCGCTCGCTGGCCCAGGTGTCGAAGCGCACGCCGAGGCGCGCCACGCTGTCGGCCACGTCGCGGTGGGCGCGGGCGTAGCCCCATTCCAGGGCGTCGGCGCCGTCGGGCATCTCCGCAGCCCACTCGGCGATGTAGTCGGCGTGGTAGCCGTCTTCGGGTGGCTCGGCGCCCTGCTTGCGGGCGACGAGGGACTCGGCGAACGCCGCCATCTGGCGGCCGCGGTCGTTGAGGTAGTACTCGCGGTGGGGGACGTAGCCGCAGCGGGCCAGGATGTTGCACAGCGTGTCGCCGTAGGCGGCCCAGCGCCCACCGCCCACGTGGAGCGGCCCGGTGGGGTTGGCGCTCACGAACTCCACGTTCACCGCCATACCGGCGCCGAAGTCAGCGCACGCGTAGCCGTCGACACCCCCGGCGACCACCTGGCGCAGCACGTCGTGCAGCCAGCCGTCGTCGAGGTGGAAGTTCACGAAGCCAGGGCCCGCCACCTCCACCTGCCGCACATGGGCGGGCGGGTCGGCGGTGATGTGTTCGGCCAGTTCCCCGGCAAGGTCGCGGGGGCGGCGACCGGCGGCCTTGGCGCAGACCAGCGCCACGTTCGAGGACCAGTCGCCGTGTTCGGCGTGCGCAGGGCGACCGAGCTCGATGGTGGCGGGCAGGGGCTCGACGCCGCACCCGGCGAGCGCGGCACGCAGGGCGTCGATCAGGTGCGTGCGGATCATGATGCAAATCACCTCGAGCGTCTCGGGGCGTTCCGGAAATCCTCCGGCGACAGGCCGTGACGGGAACCGCGCCGGCGCTCGCAGCCTCGCCCGGCCGGGGCCGCTTCCAAGCGGGTGGCTGACCACCCGGATTCGCCTCCCAGCGTACCGGCACCGCTGCTGCGCCCGCGGCGTTAGCCTGCGAGTCCGGCCCTCGTAGCTCAGGGGATAGAGCAGCGGCCTCCGGAGCCGTGCGCGCAGGTTCGAATCCTGCCGAGGGCGCAGCGGCGATGCGTTACGGCGCAGCCAACGAAGGGACCGACCATGACAGGACGACTCGCCGGCAAGGTTGCCGCGATCACCGGCAGCGCCAGCGGCTTCGGCGAGGCCGCTGCCCGGCTGTTCGTGGCCGAAGGGGCCAGGGTGGCACTCGGCGACATCCAGATCGACCGGGGCCGGGAGATCGCCGCCGAACTCGGCGACGCGGCCCGGTTCATCGAATGCGACGTGAGCCGCGAGGAGCACCTGGCGGCCCTCGTGGACCTCGCCGTCGACAGCTTCGGGCAGCTCGACGTGATGTTCAACAACGCCGGGATCGTGGGCGCACGGGGCCCCATCGACCAGATCTCCGACGCCGATTGGCGGTTCACCATCGACGTGTTGCTGCACGGCGTCTTCTACGGCATGAAGCACGCCGCCCGGGTCATGAAGCCGCGCCAGACGGGTTCGATCATCAGCATGTCCTCCACCGCGGGGGTGATCGGCGGCCTCGGGCCCCACGCCTACGCCGCCGCCAAGCACGCCGTGGTGGGGCTCACCAAGAACGCCGGCGCCGAGCTGTGCCGCTTCGGGATCCGCGTGAACTGCATCGCCCCGCACTCCATGGCCACCCCGATGGTGGCGATGGCGCACCTCGGCAACCCCGACGACATCGACGGCGTGCTGGCCGAGCTCACCGCCAAGTCACCCATCGCCGGGCGACCCGGCCTCGCCTCCGACGTGGCCAACGCCGCCCTGTGGCTGGCCGGCGACGAGTCGGGCTACACCAACGGCCACTGCCTCACCACCGACGCGGGCGTGACCACCGGCTCCAAGGGCAACGACGCCCCCTACTCCGAGCCGCTGCCGATCATGCGGGAGGCGGGCCGCACCGGGCTGTGACGGCTCCGACGAGGACTCCGGCCCCGCCGGAATGACGACAAATCACGCTCGGGGCGGGCCGCCTCACCCCTGCCTGTCCAGCCAGATCTGAAGTGTCCGGGTGGTCCACGTGGGGACGCCCGTACCCAGGAAGTCGTTGTCGTTGGTCCACACCGCCGCGCTGAGCGCCAGCGCACACGCCACGACCGGCCAGTCCGCGGGATCGCGCTGGGAGCGGGCCAGCGCCTCCCGCTCGAACGGCGAATAAACCTCGCCGGCGACGACGGCCAGGTTGTTGTCCACCGCATCGAGGCACAGCATCAACAGGTCGTCCCGCTCGGCCGCATCAAGCCCGGCGGACGCCGCAACGGCACCGATACGTCGAGGCAACTCCACGTGAACCTCGCCCAATGTGTGCTCGGGCAGGTACAGGTCCAAGCGGTGGTCGCTGAGCCGCTCCCTCCCCTTGATCCGCAGCAGGTCGGCCACCAGGACGCTGGTGTCGACCACCAGCAGCATCATCAGTCCATCCGGCTCCCGGGTACGACCGCCTCGACGAGATCCTCCTCGTCCCAACCTGTCCGGTCAAGCACCCGCTCGACCGCTTTGCCAACGCGGTCGAGCGATTCGCGAACCTCTTGGCGGCTTCTCTTGGGCGCCGGAACCGGCACGAAGAAGCCGATCGGGTTGCCGTGCCGCTCGATGCGGATCGTCTCACCCAGCTTCATCAACGCGGTAGCTTGATCCCTGAACTCCCTTATCCCGACCGAGCGCATCTCTGAACCCCCTTCAGTTGTGGTCACTACTGTAGCCACTTAGTGACCAATATACAGGTCGATCACGGCGGCGCGGCCGGCGGTACCATCGGCTCCGTGAACGACACCACCACGGCCGCCCCGCCGCCGGCCGCAGCGACCCCCGCCAAGAAGCCCCGCTGGACCTACCAGTGGAAGGAGCTCTACGAGGAGGTCATCACCAGCGGGCTGTGCACCGGCTGCGCCGGCTGCGTCATCGCCTGCCCGCACGACGTGATCGGCTACCGCCACGAGCCCGGCCAGTACTACCCCTTCCACCTGGAGGAGGAACTGGGCCTCGACGACTGCGTGCATGGCGTGAAGGGCTGCACGTCCTGCACCCGGGCCTGCCCCCGCTTCCGGGCCTGGGAGCCCGAGGCCGACGAGCATCTCTTCGGGCGGCGGCGGAACGACGACGAGGTCTCCGGCGTCTACAAGGACATCATCCTGACCCGCGCCAGCGACGACTTCGTCTACGACGTCGGCCAGGACGGCGGGCTGGTGTCGGCCATCCTGATCTGGTGCCTGGAGAACGGCATCATCGACGGCGCACTGGTGTCACACCTCGAGGGCGAGGCGGCCGGGTGGAAGGCGGTGCCGGGCGTGGCCACCAACCGCGACGAGGTCCTGGCGGGGGCCGGCAGCCGCTACACCTACTCGGCCAACACCATGGCCTACCCCGAGGCCACCGAGCAGGGGCTGAAGCAACTCGCCCTCGTGGGCATGAGCTGCCAGACCTCCATCGGGCCGGTCATGTGGCACCGCAAGGTGGGCAAGGTGGGCCGGCCCATCAAGCTGAACATCGGCCTGCTGTGCTCCAAGAGCTTCGACGACTCGCTGTTCGACGAGCTGTTCCGGATCAAGTACGGGCTGCGCAAGGAAGACATCAAGAAGATGAACATCAAGGGCGTCTTCCAGGTGTGGATGCACAACGGCGACTACCACGAGATCAGCCTGAAGGAGTGCCACGCCTGGACCCGCGAGGGCTGCCTGCACTGCCCCGACTTCGCCGCCGAGCACGCCGACATCTCCACCGGCGGCATCGGCGACGTGAGCGACTGGACCCTCACGGTGGTCCGAACCCCGCTGGGGCGGGAGATCATCATGCGGATGCTGCAGGAGGGTGTGATCGAGGGGCGCCCCGGCGACTCCGACCCGGGCGCCATCGCCCTCATGCACAAGCTCTCGACCAAGAGCCGCCGGCGCTGGCCCGACTGGGCCGCGCCCGAAGCTCGCGTGGGATTGCCTTCCCGAGCTTGATCGCCCGGTCCGGGCGGGGCCGCCGGCGGATCGTCTGGCGAAATCGATCCGGCGCCGCCCCCCGGCGTCCCCGCCCTCGCGGGTTTGCGGCTGTCCGCCCTCGCGCTCAGTGGCCGAGGGCTGCGGTCAGTGCTTCGGTGACGTCGGTGTGGGTGAACTCGAAGCCGTCCGCGAGGAGGGCCTCGGGGATGACGCGGACGCTCTGGGTGAGGCCGGCCACTGCTTCGGAGCCGAGGAGGAGGCTTGGCACCAGGAGGGGTACGGGCAGGACCGCGGGGCGGTTGAGGGTGCGGCCGAGGGCGCGGGTGAACTCGGCGTTGGTGACGGGGTTGGGTGCGGTGAGGTTCACCGGTCCGGACACGTCGCTGTCCAGGAGGTGGACGATGGCGGCGACGGTGTCGGTCAGCGTGATCCAGCTCACCCAGCGGTCGGCTGGGCCGAGGCGCCCGCCGAGTCCCAGCTTGAACAGGGGCAGCTGCCGGCGCAGGAACGGCCCATCGGCGGACAGGACGACGCCGGTTCGCAGCAGCACCGTGCGCAGCGCCGCCTCCGGTTGGGCCGCCGCCTCCCATTCCTGGCACAACTCGGCCAGGAACCCCGTGCCCGGTCCGGTGCTCTCTGTCACGACGCTGTCGCCCCGCTCGCTGTAGAAGCCCATGGCTGAGGCGCTGAGGATCACCTCCGGCGGCCGCGCCAGGCCCGAAACCGTGGCGGCCAGCAACGCGGCGCTTCGGATGCGGCTGTCGCGCAGCACCTGCTTGCGGGCGGCGGTCCAGCGGCGGTCGCCGATGCCCGCACCCGCCAGGTTGATGACCGCCCCAACACCCTCCAGCGCGGCGCGATCGACGGTTCCGGTCACCGGGTCCCAGGTGATCTCGTCGCCGGCGGACGCCGGGCTGCGAACCAGTCGCAGCACGGCCACGTGCCCGCGGCGAAGTTCGGTGACGAGGGCCCGGCCGATGAGGCCGCTCGACCCTGCGATCACGACAGGCCTGCCATCCGAACGGTTCACGACACCTCCCAAGGGCGGCTGCGCGTTGGGTGGTCCACGATACGTCCCTGGTGGCCGCTAGCGTCGCCACGTCCCCGGTGGCCGCTAGCGTCGCCACGGTGAGCACGAGGATGCTGATCGCCCTGAGCCTGCTGTGCGGCCTGGCGATTCTGGCCGCCTTCGCGTTCCAGGTGCTCATCCGCTGACTCGGCACCACCCGGCGTTCCGGCCGGGCCGGGAAGTGCACGTTCGCCCGGATAGAGCCACCGCCGGCTACCCTGCGCTGTTGCTCCTGAGTGTTACTGTGGCTAGTGTTGCCCCTGGCAAATGGGGATGAGGGTCCGTACTGAAAATGTCAAGACGTGCGCGGCTTCTCGCCGCCTGCCTGCTTGTCCTCCTGCCAGCCCTGCCTGCCCGCGCCCAGGACTCCGCCGACCACCAGTACCTGCAGGACCGGCTCGCCGGCGACAGCACGCTGGTCCAGTCCCGTTCGGAACTCGACAAGTTCGGTGCCGAGCAGGGCCTCCTCGGCACCCGGATCCAGGACCTGCAGCTCTCGACGGAGCAGCTCGAAGTCGAGTTGACACGAACGGCCGACCTGATCGCGTTTTCGGAGGCCCGTCTGGCGGGGATCACCGCGCGCCAGGCCCTCACAGCCGATTTGCACGCCGCGGCCGAGCGAGCACTGCGGCGCGCAGAGGCCGACTTCGCCGACCGGAAGCAACTGGCGGCCGAGCGGCTCGTCAACATGTACGTCTACTCGACCGAGCACCGCACCGCCCTGTCGTGGCAGGTCAGTGACGTTCACGATCTGGAGAACCGCCATGTCCTGCTGACCATGGTGGGTGAGCACGACAAGGAGTTGCTGGAGAGCCTCGACGCCACGATCATCGAGATCGGCGAACGCCGCGAGTCGCTGGAATCGTTGCAGCAAGCCATCGAGGCGCTGGCCACTCAGGAGTCCGAGGTCCTCGCCGAGAACAACCGCAACCGCGACCTGCAGGCGGCGCTGCACGCCGAGCTGCAGACACGGATCCAGCATCTGCACGACGAGATCGAGGCGCTCGAGGCGGCCCAGGCGGAGGTCGCGGCCGTCATGGCCAAGCGGATCACCGAGATCGAACTCGAGGCCGCCGAGCGGGATCGCCTCCGCCGCGTCTGCTTCGACAGGCCGCGTCAACCGCTCGACAGCGACGGGTCCTGGATCGACTGTCCCGCCGTCGGCGTCGTGATCCCGCCGAACGCCGTGCGCTGGCCGCTGGTCGAGCGGGTGACCTCCGAGTACGGCCCACGCTGGGGGCGGATCCACGAGGGCATCGACATCGCCGGCACCCACGGCGCGCCGATCAACTCCGCAGAGTCGGGCCGCGTGGACTACGCGGGCTGGATCGGTGGCTACGGCAACACCGTCATCGTGGACCACGGAGGTGGGATGAGCACCCTGTACGGCCACATGCACGATCTCGCCGTCTCGGAGGGTGAGACCGTGTCCATCGGCCAGGTCCTGGGCTACGTGGGCAACTCCGGCCTGTCCCAGGGCCCGCACCTGCACTTCGAGGTGCGAGTCAACAGCGTGCCGGTGAACCCCCGGCAGTACCTTCCGTAGCGGCGAACACCGGACCGCTGGCTCGGGGGCCGGCGGGGGCCGACCGGTAGGCTGACGGCGTGACGTCGCACGACCTGATCGTGGTGGGCGGCGGCCCTGCCGGCTACGCCTCGGCGCTGTACGCGGCGAGCGCCGGGCTGGACGTGGGCCTCGTGGAGCGCTCCAAGCTGGGCGGCACGTGCCTGCACGTGGGCTGCATCCCCGCCAAGGAGTTGCTGGAGACCGCCGCGGTCTACCGGGCCGTGGGCCACGCCGGCGAGTTCGGTGTCGGCACCTCGGCGCCCACCCTGGACATGGCCGTGGCCCAGAGCCGCAAGCAGGGCATCATCGACCGCCTCACCGGCGGGCTGGCCAAGCTGCTCGGCAGCCGCAAGGTGACCGTCTACGACGGCAGCGGCTCCCTGGGAACCGATCGCACCGTGACGGTGACCGGCGGCGCCGAGAGCGTGACGCTGACCGGCCGCCACATCATCCTGGCGACCGGCTCGGTGCCCCGGGGGCTCGGCGGGTTCAGCGTCGACGGCGAGCGGGTGGTGACCTCCGACGAGTTGCTGTCGATCGAGTCGGTGCCGGCCGGCGCCATCGTCATCGGCGGCGGTGCCATCGGCTGCGAGTTCGCCTCGATGCTGAGCGACATGGGCAGCGAGGTGACGCTGCTGGAGGTCCTGCCGCGGCTGCTGGCCGGGTGTGACACCGAGGTGAGCCGCCAGGTCGAACGGTCCTTCAAGCGCCGGGGCATGAAGGTGCACACCGGCGTCAGCACCTCCGGCGCCGAACCCGACGGCCGCTCGATGGTCGTGCGCTACGGCGACGGAGCTGAGGCGCGGGCCGAACTCGTCGTGCTGAGCGTCGGGCGCCGACCCACCACCGAGAGTCTGGGCCTCGACGGCACCGCCGTGCAGGTCGACGACCGCGGCTTCGTGGTCGTCGACGAGTACTGCCGCACCGGCGCCGACGGCGTTTATGCGGTCGGTGACGTCATCGCCACCCCGCAACTGGCGCACGTGGGCTTCGCAGAAGGCATCCTGGCCGTGCAGCACCTGCTGGGCGAGGAGCCGGCGCCGGTGGACTACGGGAACGTGCCCTGGTGCATCTACTGCCGCCCGGAGGTGGCCTTCGCCGGTCTCAGCGAGCAGGACGCCGCCGACGCCGGGCTGGACGTGGTCGTCTCCAAGCACCGTTACGCCGCCAACGGTCGGGCGATGATCGTGGGCGATACCGACGGTTTCGTGAAGGTGGTGGCCGAGCGCAGCGCCGACGGCACCCCCGGGAGGTTGCTGGGGGTGCACCTCGTGGGGCCGTGGGCGACCGAGCAGTTGGGCCAGGGGTATCTGGCCGTGAACTGGGAGGCCACCGTTGCCGACGTGGCCGGCCTCATCCAGCCGCACCCCACCCTCAGCGAACTGTTCGGTGAGACGGTGCTGTCGCTGACCGGCCGCTCGCTGCACGGCTAGCGGCGCTGCTGCGACAGCCACCGGCGGGAACACCGACAAGACCGAGAACACAAGGACGAGCGCAATGGCCGACGTGGTTCTTCCACAACTGGGCGAGACGGTGACCGAGGGCACCATCATCCGCTGGATCCGCCAGGTCGGCGACGCGGTGGATCGCGACGAGCCGCTCTTCGAGATCTCCACTGACAAGGTGGACTCCGAGGTGCCGTCACCGGCGTCGGGAGTCCTGACCCAGGTAGTGGTGCCGGAGGGCGAGACAGTGGAGGTGGGCGCGCTGCTGGCGGTCATATCCGACAGCGCTGATGCGCCCGCGCCCGAGCCGGCTCCCGCGCCACCGGCTGGTGGCGAGATTGCGCCGGAGCCGCCTCCCGAGCCGCCCGCGGCCGGAGCCCCCGAGCCGGAGCCGTCTGTGGCCGGAGCCCCCGAGCCGGAGCCGTCTGTGGCCGCGACGCCCCCGCCCGAACCGGATCCAACCCCGGCGACGCTCCCGCCCGAACCGTCGCCGGAGCCCGATGGCGACCAGCGGTCCCAGCCGCGCCTGCTGTCGCCTGTGGTGCGCAGGCTCGTCAACGAGCACGGCATCGACGTCGCCGGCATCGAGGGCAGCGGCGTGGGTGGCCGCGTCACCCGGGCCGACGTGGAGAGCGTCATCCGCGAGCGCCGGAGCGCCCCCACCGAGCCGGCGCGGCAGCCCGCCGCGGCGGCCGTGCCGGACCCGCAGGCCGTGGGCGACACCGACCCCGGCGCACCCCAGGTCGTGCCCCTCAGCAGCATCCGCAAGACCATCGGCCGGCACATGGTCGCCTCCAAGGCCACGTCGCCACACGTGCTGACAGCGGTGGAGGTCGACTTCGAGGGCGTCGAGGCGGTCCGGCGCAAGGCCAAGTCCGCGTGGCGGGAACAGGAGGGATTCAGCCTCACCTACCTGCCGTTCATCGCCCGGGCGGCCTGCGACGCCATTTCCGACTTCCCGCACATCAACGCCAGCATCGACGGCACCGACCTCGTGGTGCACCGCAGCGTGCACCTCGCCGTGGCGGTTGATCTTGACTTCCAGGGGCTCCTGGCACCCGTCGTGAGGGACGCCGAGACCAAGCGCATGCGTGCCATCGCCCGCGAGGTCGTGGACCTGGCCGCCCGTGCCCGCCGCAAGGAGCTCTCGGCCGCCGAGGTGACCGGGGGGACCTTCACGATCACCAACCCCGGCCAGTACGGCACCCTCATGCAGTTCCCGATCATCAACCAGCCGCAGGTGGCGATCCTGTCCACCGACGGGATCAAGCGGCGCCCGGTCGTGGTGACCGGCGAGCGCGGCGACGAGGCCATCGCCATCCACTCGGTCGGCGTGCTGGCGCTGGCCTGGGACCACCGGGCCTTCGACGGCGCATACGTGGCCGCGTTCTTGGACCGCCTGCGCCACATCATCCAGACGCGGGACTGGGAAGCCGAGATCCGCTAGTGGCGCCGGAGGTGGCGGCCGCTCGCCCGGCGCCCCCGGCGCGCACCGCCGCCGGAGCCGCCCGCGTCGAGGTCGTGAAGCCGGCGCACCTTGCGGTCCGCTGGCTCGGCCGGGTCGGCTATGACGAGGCCTGGGCGCTGCAGCGGGGCCTGCACGCCCACAGCGCCCGCAATCACCTGCTGCTGCTCGAGCACCCGCACGTCGTCACCATGGGCCATCGCGCCACCGCAGCGCACGTGCTGGTGGATCCCGCCGCCGCCGGCGCCGAACTCTGTACCACAGACCGGGGAGGCGACGTCACCTACCACGGTCCCGGTCAGCTCGTCGGCTACCCGATCGTGACGTTGGGTGGCCCGCGTGCGGGAGGTCTCGGCGCCGCCGCGGCCTACGTGGAGAGCCTGGAGGACCTGCTCATCGAAGTGCTCGATGACCTGGGGCTGGCGGGGGCCGGCAGGCTCGAGCGTCACCGGGGGGTGTGGCTCGACCCCGCAGGCCCGCGGCCGCGCAAGATCGCCGCCATCGGGGTGCGCGTGCGGCGGGGACGCACCCTGCACGGGTTCGCCCTGAACGTGGATCCGGACCTCAGCTGGTTCGCCCGGATCGTCCCGTGCGGCATCAGTGAGCACCCGGTCACGTCGCTGGCGGCCGAGGGGGTGGCGCTCACCATGTCCGACCTGGTCGACGCAACCGCGGCGCGTGCCGTTCAACGGTGGGGGAGCGCGGGCTGGGACCGGGCGGACATCACTGCGACCGGCCGTCCGCCGGCACCGCAACGGGTGGAGGCGACGGCCATGGCCCAGCCCACCGCCGGCGCGGCTCCTGCGACAGGGCGACCGCGCGGGGCGCCACCGGCGCCTGTCACGTTCCTTGCTACCTCGGAGGTGGAGCGTGCCGCCGCGGACGGTGACGCGCAGCCCCAGCCTGTGCCGGCTCGGCTCGGCGGCGGGAACCCGGCGCCGGGGACTGCCGCCGCCGGTGGGCGCAAGCCGTCCTGGATGCGCGTGGTGGCCCGAACCGGGCCGGAGTTCCGCCGGATCAAATCGGTCATGGCGGACCTGGGTCTGGTCACCGTCTGCGAGGAGGCCGGCTGCCCGAACATCTACGAGTGCTGGGAGCAGGGGACGGCCACGTTCATGCTCGGCGGCGAGCGCTGCACCAGGGCCTGCGGTTTCTGCCTCATCGATACCCGCCGGCCCGAGCCCCTCGACCCCGCTGAGCCCGAGCGGGTGGCCGCCGCGGTCGCCCGCATGGATCTCGAGCACGCAGTCGTGACGGCCGTCGCCCGCGACGACGTGGCCGACGGGGGTGCGGCGCACTTCGCGGCCTCTATCCGGGCGATCCGGGGACTGCGCCCGTCGGTGACCGTCGAGGTCCTGATCCCCGACTGCAAGGGCGACCCCGCCGCGCTCGAGGTGATCTTCGACGAGCGCCCCGACGTGCTGAACCACAACATCGAGACCGTGGCCCGGCTGCAGCGGCTGGTGCGGCCGTCCGCCGGCTATGCCCGCAGCCTGGCCGTGCTGGCCCGAGCCAAGGCCGCCGGGCTGGTCACGAAGTCCTCGATCATGGTGGGGTTGGGCGAGACCGCTGCTGAATTGACCGAAGCGCTCGGAGACCTCGCCGGGGTGGGCTGCGACATCGTCACGATCGGCCAGTACCTGCGGCCCAGCAGCGCCCACCTTCCGGTGGAGCGCTGGTGGTCGCCGGAGGAATTCGAAGAGCTCGCCGCCATCGGCACAGGACTCGGCATCGGGCACGTAGAGGCGAGCCCGCTGACGCGCTCCAGCTATCACGCCGCGGGGGCGGCCCGCTCGGTCGGGGCCACTGCCGTCCGTGCCTGAGACGCCGGGGGGAGCGGGCGGTCTCTCACGGCTGCCGGCCCGGCCGTGAGCGAGGTACACGCCGCAACCGTCCTGGCGCAGTGGGCGGCGGGCGGCTTGCTCTTCGGGTGGGTGACCACGCGCCGGCGCGAGGTCGGGCCCGGGTACGGCTGGCTCCTTCGGTCGCTCTACGCGGCTCTGGCGGCGCTTGCGGGCATCGTCGGGGTAACCGCCGGCTTCCGGCCGGCACGCGACGTGGCCGCCCTGGTGGCCGCCGCCGTGGCCTTGGGCGTCGGCGTCGTGGCCTACCGGCGCCGCGCTGCGACACCCTCGGCGCAGAGGGCCGACGCGCTACGCCGCCGCAACCGGGTGGCGGCGATGCTCGGCCGCCGGGCCGGCGAGCCCGCCTCACCGGAGGGCCCGGGATTCCCGCCGGCTCCGGATCTTGTGGCCCCGCTGGTGGCGTTCGCGGGAGTCGTCGCCGGGGGCGTCTCCGCAGGCGGGCCGTTGGCCCTGTCGGTCGCCCGGGTGGTCACCGGAGCGCTCTTGTACGGTGCGGTGTCCGACGCCATGCTGCTGGGGCACTGGTACCTGGTGCAGCCGGGCCTGCGCCGCGCCCCCCTCGTGCAACTCGTGCGCTGGGCCATGGTGCTCTGGATCGCCGAGACGGCGGTGCTGCTGTGGCCCACCGGTGTGGTCTCGATCCTCACCGGCACTGTCGACGACGGTTTCGGCGGCTTCCTGGGCTGGTACTGGGTGATGTGCGCTGCCGGGAGCGCGGTCCTGTTGGGCGCCACCGAGGCGGCGCTGCGGATCCGTCGCTACGCGGCCGTGATGGCCGCCACCGGCCTGCTGTACCTGGCCATCATGACCACGTTCGGCATGGATCTCATCGCGCGAGTGTCGCTGCGCCCGTGAGGCGGACCATGTCCCCAGCGAGGCGGCTGAGCGCGCCCACGCGGGCGTCGTCGGGGGCCGATTCCCGGCGCATCATGGCCAGAGGGCGGTGCGCCACTGCCTCCCCGAAGGCGTCGACGAGCTCGGGGTCGTTCCCGCCCACCGCCTCGGGAAGCACCGTCCACGCCAGACCGACCGCCGCCACCTGGCGCAGCACGTCGGGGTTCTGGGAGGTGAGGGTCACGACGGGCTCGATACCTCGCTCCGCCAGCCCGGCCTCGATCAGTGCCCGGGTGCGCGACCCCTCCGGCGGCAGCGCCCACTCGACCTCGGTGGCGCCAGGGTGGGTCGCCTCCTCGCCCCGGCGGGCGTAGGCGCGCAACTCCTCGGTGCCCAGCACCTCGCCGGTCAGCCCATCCGGTGGGGGACCGACGGCGAAGACCAGGTCCAATTCGTACCTCGACAGCAGGTCGCAGAGAGCCGAGGTGGAGTCCACGACGAGTTGCAACTCCACGCCCGGGTGCGACCGGCGGAAGATCATCAGGGCGTCGGGGAGCAGGTACAGGGTGGCCGCGTCGGTCAGACCGATGCGCAGGCTGCCGGCGTCGCCGTGGTGGCGCGACCGGATCCACGTCTCCAACTCGCCGGTGCGCCCGAGCACCTCGGCGGCGAAATCGGCCACCATCCGCCCGGCCTCGGTGAGGCGCCGGCGCCGCCCGTCCTGCTCGAACAGCACGACGCCCAGACGCTGTTCCAGTTGCGCCAGGCTCTGCGACAGTGCCGGTTGGCTGATCCCGAACGCGCGTGCGGCCTCGGTGAAGGAGGACAGTTCCGCCACCTTCTGGAGGTGGCCGAGGGCGCGGGTGCTGACGTTCAGCGGCACCTGCTCGTCTCCGGAGCGGTTCTTGTGTTTGCCACCGGGATACCGGTGCCGCGCGGGCGGGGCCATGAGAAGGATCCTATAACTAATTGCCTATCGAAACGGTTGCACCGTTCCGAAAATCGAATATATTGTGGTCGGCAACGAGGGACCGGACACCCCGGGATCGAGACATCGATCGCCTCCTGACCGGATCCACGGCCGATTCGCAACCGAACCACCGGCGCCACCACGACGGTGGCGGGCGCCGCAAGGAGGGAAACCATGGCACAGATCAACGTGGCTATCGCAGGCGTCGGCAACTGCGCCTCGTCGCTCGTCCAGGGCGTCGAGTACTACCGCAACGCCCGCGCGGAGGACGAGATCCCCGGCCTGATGCACCCGGTGCTCGGTGGCTACTCCATCGGCGACGTTCGATTCACGGCCGCCTTCGACGTCGACGCGGCAAAGGTCGGCGAAGACCTCGCCAAGGCCATCGGCAACGGCCAGAACAACACCGTGGCGTTCTGCGACGTGCCGACCGCCGGCGTGACCGTGCAGCGCGGCCCCACCCTCGACGGCATCGGGCGCTATCTCTCCGACGTCATCGTGGAGTCGCCGCAGGCGCCGGTGGACGTGGCCCAGGTGTTGCGCGACACCGACACCGATGTGCTCGTCTCGTACCTTCCGGTGGGATCCGAGCAGGCGGCGCGCTGGTACGCGGAGCAGGCCCTGGAAGCCGGCTGCGCCCTCGTCAACTGCATGCCGGTCTTCATCGCCGGCGACGAGTCGTGGGCCGAGCGGTTCCGCCGGCGCGGCGTGCCGATCGTCGGCGACGACATCAAGTCCCAGGTGGGGGCCACCATCGTGCACCGCAACCTGGTACGACTCTTCCAGGACCGGGGCGTGCAGGTGGACCGCACCTACCAGCTCAACTTCGGCGGGAACACCGACTTCCTGAACATGCTGGAGCGGGACCGGCTGGAGTCCAAGAAGGTTTCCAAGACCCAGGCCGTCACCAGCCAGTTGGAGTCCGAGCTGGCGGGCTCCGACGTGCACGTCGGCCCGTCGGACCACGTGCCCTGGCTCGAGGATCGCAAGTGGTGCCACATCCGCATCGAGGGCACGACCTTCGGTGACGTGCCGCTGAACGTGGAGTTGAAGCTGGAGGTGTGGGACAGCCCCAACTCCGCCGGAGTGGTCATCGACGCCATCCGCTGTGCCCGCCTGGGCCTCGACCGCGGCATCGGCGGCCCGCTGTACGAGACTTCCGCCTACTTCATGAAGTCGCCGCCGCGCCAGATGCGCGACGAGGACGCCCGCGACGCCGTCGAAGCCTTCATAGCCGGCTCCTGAGCCTCTGCCCGGTTGGGGCCGCCGGTGGCCGTCGGCGGATCGTCTGGCGAAATCGATCCGGCGCCGCCCCCCGGCGTCCCCAACCTCTGTTGTACGCACGCGCCGCTAGCGTGAGTCGGCGTCCGCGTCCCTGATCCCGCCGACAGAGGAGGAACACCGTGGCTGTTTCCGTGACCCTCGCCCGCACCGTTCCCGCCGGTGCCGATGTGACCGCGCTCGGAGTTTGCTCCGACCAAGTGGATTCCGAGCCCGGTGGCCTGGACTGGGGGCTGCTGCGGGGTCTCGGGTTCGAGGGCAAGGCGGGTCAGGTGCAGATGGTGGCCGGACCCGATGGCCGTCCGGTGGCCGTGGTGGGTCTGGGTCCCGCCGCCGATGTCACACCGGCAGTGATCCGGCGATCCTCCGCGGCTCTGGCGCGGCTGGTGCGCCGCCACCGCTGGCTGGCCTCCTCGGTTCTGGACGCCGTCGCCGACGCGGGTGACCTCCCCGCCGCGGCGCAGGCGCACGCCGAGGGGATCCTTCTGGGTGCCTACGGCTACGACGCCTTCAAGAGCGATCCCGAGCCCAACTCACTGCGGAAGCTGTCGGTCGTCGGCGCTGGGCAGGAAGTGCGTGACGCGCTGAAGCTCGGCACGGCTGTGGCCGAGGCCGTTTGTTTCGCGCGGGACCTGGTCAACGAGCCCGGCGGGTCGTTGACCCCCGAGAAGCTCGCTGCGGCGGCCGGGGCGCTGGCGTCGGGCGACGACGGCAGCGAGGGCGCCGCCTTGGAGATCGCGGTCTGGGAGACCGAAGAGATCGTCGAGGCCGGCCTGGGCGGACTACTGGGGGTCAACCGGGGCTCGACACAGTCTCCCCGGTTCGTCGAGATCACCTGGCAACCGCCCACCGACAGCGAGGGATTCCTGGCTCTCGTGGGCAAGGGCATCACCTTCGACTCCGGGGGGCTGTCCATCAAGCCCGCCACGGGCATGGAGACCATGAAGATCGACATGAGCGGGGCCGCCGCCGTGCTCGGAACGATGCGTGTGGTCAAGACCTTGGCGCCCCCGATCAGGGTCACCGGCTACGTCCCCATCACCGACAACATGCTGGGCGGCGACGCAACCCGGCCCGGGGACATCCTCACCATTCGCAACGGCAAGACGGTGGAGGTGCTCAACACCGACGCCGAGGGCCGGCTGATTCTCGCCGACGCCCTGTCGCTGGCCAGCGAGGCAAAGCCCGACGCCATCGTGGACCTCGCCACGCTCACCGGGGCGTGCATGGTGGCTCTCGGCACCAAGGTGGCGGGTCTCATGGGCAACCACGACGGCTGGATCGACGCCGTGGAGGCGGCCGCGGACCGCGCCGGGGAGCGGGTCTGGCACCTGCCGCTGCCCGAGGACTACCGCAAGCAGCTGGACTCCCCGGTCGCCGACCTCAAGAACATCGGCAACCGCTGGGGCGGCACCCTCACCGCCGCGCTGTTCCTGCAGGAATTCGTCGCCGACGGCATCCCCTGGGTCCACCTCGACATCGCCGGTCCCGCCTGGACCGACAATGTCGACGGGGAGGCCGCCAAGGGTGGCACCGGCTTCGGCGTCCGCCTGCTCGTCGACCTGGTCAGGAACTTCTCGCCGCCCGGCGACTGATGCCCTAGCCGTTGCCGAGAGCGTCGTCGCGCCCCTCGAGGCGGGCGATCCGCTCACCCTCCGGTCGCAGCAGTCCTTCCATGCGGTCGAGGCGGGGGACGATCTCGGATCGGAGCCACACGAAACCCCCACAGATGAGCATCCCGGCGAGGCCGACAAGAGCGGCTGTGATGGCGTCCATCGCCGTTCAGTCTGCCACGCGGGCAGCGGGCTCGCCGGTGGAGGCATCGACCGCGCTCACCGCGGCTGCGGCCCGGGTGTGCTGCTCGGTGGCCCAGCGGGTGGCGTCGAAGGCCACTGCGGGGTGGAACTGCCAGGTGTGCAGCTGCCGCTCGACCGCGTCGGGCTCGTCGCCGCACGCCAGCAACGCCATGGCCAGCCGCCGAGCGCGAGCCAGAGTGTCGGTCCCCGCCGGATCCGAACCCGGTTGGCGCCGCCAGACGTCGTGCAACACGCGTAGGCGGGAAGGAAGGCGCTCGGCCATCCGTGCGGTCAGGTCGGGCAGCCGGGTGCGCACGAAGAGCGTGTTGTGGCGACCTCTCTGCATGAGTCCGAACCGGCAACAGCGCTCGAACGCCCTATCGAAGGCCGACTGGAGGGCCTGGCGGCCACCCAACCCGATCTCGCTCGCGATTTCGGCTGTGTCTATCAGAACCCCTTCCGGTGCCTCCTCCAGCCGCAGCGCCAACCGCCGGATCAGCCAGGTGGCTGACGGCCCGAGCACGCCCAACCAGAACAGTTCCACGTAAGGCGAGCGAGGGTGGTGGCCCCGGCCGGGGTCGGGGCACAGATCGTTCAACGGTTCCACCCAGAGTTCGACGGCGCCGGCTGTGCTCTTGGGGCCGGGACCGCGGGCTTGGGCGGCCGCCCTCACCGTTGGCGGCGAATCGGTCGCCGAGGTCGGGACAGGCGGGACGGTGACGAGTGGGGTCTGCATGGTGTTCGCTCCTGGGCGAGTCGTGAACTCTGGATGCCCGTGGCATCAAAAGGCTCCGCGGCGGGCGAATATTGATATAGGGCGAAATAAATAGGAGAAATGAATGGGCTTGTCAAGGGGGAAATCACACGCGTAGGCGTGCGGCACGACTCAACGGGGATCGCTGCGATACCTCAGCGTGTCCCGGGGCAAGCTGAGGTAGCCGTCTCGCCGGCTCGGGGCGGCCGCAGTCGGCGAGGCGAATGCGTGACGCCGGGCGGTCCTACGCGAGGGCCGTGTAGCAGGCCCGTTCGATGCTGTCGAAGAGGCCGAACGTCCGGGGATCGCCGAACGGGAACTGCTGGCTGATGTAGGTGCCGGCCACCTGGTTCTGCATGTCGATCCAGTAGAAGGAGTTGGCGAGCCCGGCCCACATGAGGCCGCCCGCCGGTCGACCGGTGGGCAAGGGCTCCTCGTTGATCTGGAAGGTCAGACCCCAGGACTTCTCGATGCCCGGGTAGAACTCGACGTCACCGGCGACGCCGGGTATCGCGGCGGGCAGCGGTACCACCCGCAACGTTCCCATGTTGTTCACGACCATCCGGTCCACCGTCTCCGGGCGCAACACCTGCACCCCGTCGCGGGTGCCGCGCCCGAGGATCATCTGCAGGAAGCGGCAGTAGTCCTCCACGGTGCTGTAGAGCCCGGCGCCGCCCAACTGCACCTCGGGTTCCTGGTCCATCTCGAACCTCCCCATGGCACCCAGGGCACCGTCGTCGCCGCGGATGTGGACCGTGGCCAGCCTGGCCCGCATGTCAGCGCTGATCCCGAACGCGGTGGAATCCATGCCCAGGGGACCCAGGAGGTGTTGCTGCAGGTAGTCGCCGAGTCGCATCCCCGACGCCGCCTCGACCATGAGCCCGACGTGGTCGATGTTCGTTCCGTACAGCCACTGCTCGCCGGGATCTCCGAGAGCCGGGGCGTCCAGCGCGGCCCGCCGGCAAGTCCTGATCGTGGGGGTGCCGGTCACTTCGTGGTAGCGGAGGAGGTCCTCGCTCCAGATCTCGTAGCCGAATCCGGCCGTGTGGGTCAGCAGTTGGCGGAGCGTGATCGGGGCCCGCGCCGGGCGGACCAGCGGGCTGCCCTGCGCGTCGAAGCCCTCGAGCACGCCGACGGTGCCCAGATGCTCCAGGACCTCCGCGGCGGGGGTGTCGAGGTGAAGTCGACCGCCCTCAGTGAGCTGCATAGCGGCGGTTCCGGTGAGGGCCTTGGTCATGGAGGCGATCCAGCACACCGTGTCGCTGGTCATCGGCCCGGCGGCCTCTTCGTGCAGGGAGCGAACGCCGGCCGCCGCCGAGCAGAGCACCTCGTTCGGGGAGACGATCTCGGCGGTCGCGCCGGCCACGTCGCCGCGCGCCACGCCGCCGTCGAGGATCGCCTGGACCGAGTCCTGAAGTGTCATCGGAATCTCCCTTGCCGGGTCCTGCTCGGGCGGATGCCCCCGGACCCGCCCATTGTGGTTTGCGGCGGGCGGATTAGTCGGTCGGCCCGGCTGCGGCGGCCAGGGTTGGGTGGCTCCGCATCCGGTTAGGGTCACAACGGGGAGGGAGGCCGCGACGGGTGTCGAGGACCGTGTCGACATCGCCAGTCGCCGTGTTGGGCGAGTCGCAACCGGAAGGGAAGCCGTGACGAGTGCCGGAGAGCAACTGGCCGAAGAGATCAGCCGTGCCCGGCATCTCGTGGATCGCGCCGCAAGCGTCGTCGTGCTGACGGGCGCCGGCATCTCCACCGACTCCGGCATCCCCGACTTCCGGGGCCCCCAGGGTGTGTGGACCCGCAACCCCGGCGCCGAGGCGAAGGCCCACATCGCCAACTACATGGGCGACCCGGAGGTGCGCAGGGAGGTGTGGCGGCAGCGCCTCGCCGAGAACAGCGCGCGCCGGCCGGTCCCCAACGCCGGCCATCTGGCGCTCGTGGCCCTCGAGCGGCGCGAGAAGCTGCACACGCTGATCACCCAGAACGTGGACGGCCTGCACGCCGAGGCCGGAACCTCGCCGGGGAGGCTCGTGGAGATCCACGGCACGCGGCGGCGGGTCAAGTGTCTGTCATGCGGCGAGGAGTGGCCCATGGCGCATGCCGTCGAGCGGCTGCGGGCCGGCGAGCAGGATCCCCCGTGCCACTCCTGCGGTGGCCTGCTGAAGTCGGCGACCATCTCCTTCGGCCAGAGCCTCGTCACCGGCGACCTCGTGCGCTCCTCGGAGGCGGCGACCGCCTGCGACCTCATGCTGGCGGTGGGCAGCACGCTGGCGGTGTACCCCATTGCGGAGGTGGTGCCCGTGGCTCGGAGCAACGGTGCCGACCTGATCATCGTGAACAACGAGCCAACGCCGTTCGACGACATCGCGGATGTCGTGCTGCGGGGGTCCATCAGTGAGGTGCTGCCACTGGTGGTCCGAGATCGGATCGCGGGCCTCGGGCCGGACCCCGAGTCGGGGGCAAGCGACGAATCCTGACTAACTTGGTAGACTTTTCGGCGGTGGGAGATCCGTCCCGGCGGGTCGGAGCCCCCACCCGCCGGAGGTGCCCAGTGGGCCGGCCGGCATTGACGGCCGGAGGAGGCGTAGCACCCGCCGGCATATCCAACGGAATCGCACAAGGAGCCGAAGCGATGCCCACGTTCCGCGACATCCTCATCGCCGCCAAGTCCAGGATCACCGAGATCGATACGGTCACCGGTGAACGCCTGCGCGACGCCGGCGCGGCCTTCCTGGACGTGCGGGAACCCGACGAGGTCACCCAGGGCGCCATCCCCGGCGCCATCCACATTCCCCGCGGCCACCTCGAGGCCAACATCGAGAACCGCCTTCCGGGTCGCGAGACGCCGATCGTGGTGTTCTGCGCCGGGGGAGTGCGCTCGGCCTTCGCCGCCGAGACGCTGCAGTCGCTCGGCTACACGGACGTCACCTCCATGGATGGCGGCTTCAACAAGTGGAAGGACGAGGGCCGCCCCTGGGCCGTCCCGCAGGTGCTCAGCCCCGAGCAGCGCAACCGCTACCACCGCCACCTGCTGCTGCCGGAGGTCGGCGAGGTCGGCCAGATGCGCCTGCTGGATGCTCGCGTCCTGTGCCTCGGCGCCGGTGGCCTGGGCTCGCCCGCGGCGCTGTATCTCGCCGCCGCCGGCGTGGGCACGCTGGGCATCGTGGACATGGACGTCGTCGACGCTTCCAATCTGCAGCGCCAGATCCTGCACAACGTCGACCGGGTGGGAGAGCGCAAGGTCGACTCGGCCAAGAAGACGCTCACCGCCCTCAACCCCGACGTGAACGTCGTCACCCACGACGTCCGCCTGGGGGCCGACAACATCCTGCAGATCATCGACGGCTACGACGTGATCATCGACGGCGCCGACAACTTCCCGGTGCGCTACATGCTGAACGACGCCTCGGTGAAGCTGGGAATCCCGGTGGTGCACGGCTCGATCTTCCGCTTCGAGGGGATGGTCACCGTGTTCGATCCCCACCAGGGCCCGACCTACCGGGACATGGTGCCCGAGCCGCCGCCGGCCGAGATGGCACCCAGCTGCGCCGAGGCGGGAGTGCTGGGCGTTCTGCCGGGCATCGTGGGTTCGGTTCAGGCCCTCGAGGCGATCAAGATCGTCCTGGACTACGGCGACGTGCTGCGGGGCCGGCTCCTGACCTTCGACGCCGCCGAGATGAGCTTCCGCGAGTACAAGGTGCGGCCCGATCCTGCCAACGAGATCACCTGGGAGAACCGGGACCGCATCCAGGTCGTCGAACTCGACGGCCTCTGCGGTCCGGCCCCGCTGGAGGTCCCACCCGCCGGCTGAGAACCCTGCCCGCCGGCTGGGACTCCCGGCCGGCTGAGATCCCCGCCGGATGATTGGGAGACCTGGCCGGCTGAGATTCCTGCCTGCCGGCTAAGTGTTCCGCCGGCGGCCCGGTAGGCCCCGGGCGCGGTTCTGTGGCGATCGCTACCAGATGTCGGCGATGTCGCTGCCGGCCTCCTCGAAGCTGTAGCGACGGCGTCGCGACACCACCAACAGCGCGGCGATCAGCACCAGCCCGACAGCGGCCAGGACGACGACGGTGGTGTCGTTGGTCACCGAGTCCTGCCAGGTTCTTGTTCGGGCCGGCACCGGCTGGGGCGCCGCGGCCGGAGCGTCGGTCACAGCCGGCGCGCTCTGGTCGGCGACGGCTTCGCCCGGTTGTGGCGCGCTCGGCGCCGCAATCGCCGTGACCGCGGTGGTCCCGGTGCCGGTGCCGCTGCCGCTGCCGGTGGCGGGCGCGACGGCGTGCTGCGGGGTCGCCTCTGCGGAGACCGGTGCCGGGGATGCCCCCATCTCGTTGTTGGCGAGGATCGTGACCGTGTAGGCCGCGCCTCCGATGAGACCTTCGATCGTGTGGCTGGTGTGCGCCGTCTCGATGGCGGTGACCGCCCCGTCGGGTGCCACCCAGGTGAGGGTGAAGGACCGCACCGGCAGGCCGCCGTCGTCGGTCGGCGGTTCCCACGACACCAGCAGGCTCTCGTGCCCGATGGCGATCTCTGCGTGAGCCAGGGGACCGGGGGGCCGCGCCGGTGTGGCTCGGACCGGGTCGGCGGTTACCGAGGTGCCCACCTCGTTGGTGGCCGAGACGGTGATGCCGTACGTCGAGCCGTTGGTGAGACCTTCGAGGGTGTGGCTGGTGGCGGTCGTCCGGGCGGAGTTCGCCGAGCCGTCGGGTGCCACCCACAACAGCGTGTAGCCGGTGACGCGCAGTCCACCGTCGCTGGCGGGTGGGTCCCAACTCACGTGGATCCGGGAGTCCTCCCGGATGGTGCGCACCGCCACCGGGGCGCCGGGAATGTGCGCCGGTGTTCCGCTGGCGGGCCGGCTGGCAGCCGAGGCGCCGATCTCGTTGGTGGCCGTGACAGTGACGGTGTAGGTGGTGCCGTTGGTGAGACCTTCGAAGGTGTGGCTGGTGGCGGTGGTGTCGATCGACCCGGTGGTGCCGTCGGGTGCGGACCGGGTAACGGTGTAGCTCAGCACCGGCTTGCCGCCGTCACTGGCGGGGGGCTGCCAGGTCACGTCGATGCGCCCGTCACCGCGGTCCGCGGTCACCGCCACCGGGGCGCCGGGCGTTGCGGCGGGCGTGGCGCT
>Ga0209021_1000883_pt1 | contig 33546 bp, 22 predicted proteins | sample PinacodermFT_FD_187299 | JGI IMG/M metagenome (GOLD analysis project Ga0209021, IMG submission 187299) | Host-associated microbial community of the marine sponge Aplysina aerophoba from Gulf of Piran - sponge pinacoderm, lysed by freeze-thaw... | ecosystem: Host-associated > Porifera > Sponge >... | reverse complement strand
CCGCATGCCAAAATGACAATGACGATTGAGGCGAGTGCCGCTCCGATGAGTGCGTTCTTGAAATTCAGGCGCATTGTTGTGAGGATGCCTCCATATGTTGCCAGTCTAATAGGCCCCATGGATTAGGTCGGCTCTGTGACTTTTCCTAGTTGGATAATGTAGCATAGCCGACAAGGTTCGACTGCATACTACAGCCTTCAATAAGTATGATGCTTGATTCGGCGAAAAGGTTGTTGCGTGCGGTCGGAAATGAGTGAAGGTTTATCTATGGGGGCATTCCGGGACACTTCGCTGAGCCTGTTTACCGACTTGTATGAACTGACAATGGCACAGGCGTACTGGCAGGCGGGCGTTACGGCGGAGGCGTGCTTCAGCTTATTCGTGCGGCGTCTGCCTACTGACCGCGGGTACCTCGTGTTCGCGGGACTCGAGGACATGCTGGATGCCCTGAGCGGGCTGCGATTCGGTGAGGATGACATCGCGGGGCTGCGGTCATTGGGGCTGTTCGATGACGGATTCCTAGAATACCTTGCTGCCTTGCGCTTCACCGGCAGCGCGCGCGCCATGCAAGAGGCGACCGTCTTCTTTGCTAACGAGCCGGTGATGGAAGTGACCGCGCCGGTGATAGAAGCGCAGGTTGTCGAGACTTTGCTGCTCAACCTTTTCAATGTGCAGACCATGCTGGCGACGAAGGCCGCGCGCGTGGTGGAGGTGGCAGGCGGCAGGTCCGTAGTGGACTTCGCTGCGCGGCGCACGCAGGGCATAGACTCGGCGATCAAGTTTGCGCGCTCGGCGTACATTGGAGGATTCGGAGGGACGAGCAATGTGCTGGCCGCGCTCAGGTATGGCATACCGGCGATGGGCACGATGGCGCACTCGTTCATTACCTCGTTCGACAATGAGTTGGAGGCGTTTGATGCCTATGCAAAGTCCTTTCCGGGCAACTCCACACTTCTCGTTGACACCTATGACACTATTGAAGGTGTCCAAAATGCAATCACCGTTGCGAAGCGAATGAGAGAGCAGAGGCATGATTTGAATGCCATCAGGCTGGACAGCGGGGACTTGCTGTCTCTCTCAGTAGAGGCGCGCGCGATGCTGGACGAGGCAGGGCTGCCGGATGTACTGGTGCTGGCGAGTGGAGGTCTGGACGAGTTTCAGATTGAGGCTCTTATAGAATCAGGAGCGGCGATTGACGGCTTCGGCGTGGGGACGAATGTGGGCACGTCCGCGGACTATCCGTGGCTTGACTGCGTTTACAAGCTCGTGGAGTATGACGGCAAGCCTTCGATGAAACTCAGTGAGGGCAAGGAAACCTTGGTGGGACCAAAGCAGGTGGTTCGTCAGGTGGATGCGGCAGGGATGTACGCCGGAGATGTAATAGGGGGCGTCGATGAGCCTGTCCCGGACGGTGCTATCACTCTGCTGACAGAGGTAATGAGGGACGGGATACGAACTATCGGAACCTGTTCACTGGACGAACTGCGGCGGCGATGCTCCCGAGAGTTGGAACGACTTCCGGCAGGGTGCCGGCGTATCCAAATGCCTGACGAGTATCCTGTCGCCGTCAGTGACAATCTTCAGGGCCGCCAGCGGAGCGCGCGGCAGGCGATTATCAAGAGGATGCCAGATTCCAACTGATTGTGTGGACCGAAAAATTGCTTGAGGTGTGAGAATGGCGCGGATTCCTTATGTAACAAAAGAAGACCTGGCTGCAGATAAGCAGTCCATATACGACCATATCGCGGAGACGCGGGGCGGAATTGACGGCAAGGGCATGCCGAACTCGTTTAGACTGCTGATGAACGCGCCCGATGCCGCCGAAGCGGTCGGCGTGCTGGGCGAGCACATCCGCCTCGGTTCTACGCTGCACCCCGCTTTCAGGGAGACGGCGATACTCGGAGTGGCGCGGGCGCTGGACAGCCAGTATGTTTGGGCGCACCACGAGCCGATTGCGCGCGATGTGGGGGTGAGGCCGGAGGTTATCGAATCCATTCGCAGCGGCAGGGCGCCGATGGGATTGCCTCCCAAAGAGGGCGTGTTCGCGCAGGCGGGCAAGGAGTACGTGCGGAACGGAGCGCTGAGCGAGCGCACATTCCAGGCGATCGAGCATCTGCTGGGGCCGGAGGGGGCGGTGGAGCTTGTGGTGGTCATCGGCTACTATGCGATGCTGAATGCGGTGCTCGGCTCGCTGGGAATAGAGTTGGACGAGCACCTTGAGGCGTCGCTTCCCGTCTGACGCCGAAACGCGAAAGATCAAAAGATCATTAACCGGATGTACGACTTGACTGATCACGACAGCGACAAAACCGGAACGATAGCGGAGCCTCCGAATCGGACTCTGCGGGAGAAATTGTCCACTCCGTCGTGGATATTGTACGACTTCTCGGACACGATATTCTCGGCAAGCCTCCTGACATTCTACTTCCCGCTGTGGGTAACACAGGATGCCGGTGGCACTGACGCATACTTCGCCTTCGCGCTATCGTTGTCCGCGCTGCTTGTGGCGATTACGGCGCCGTTGTCCGGGGCGTTGTCTGATCAGATGAACAGGCGCGTGCCAATGCTTGCGGTATGCGTAATCCTGTGCGCGACATGCACAGGACTCATTGGCGCGTTCGGGGGGCTGAGCTGGGGGCTTGGGCTGTTCTTCCTTGCCAACTTCCTATACCAGACCGGGCTGGTATTCTACAACTCCTTGATCCGCAATGTGAGCTCTGAGTCGAAGCGGGGGATAGTCTCCGGAATCGGAGTCGGTGCGGGCTACATAGGTCTGTTTGTGGCGTTCCTGCTTCTCGACCCGCAGGTCAGAGAGCACGGCAACCAGTGGGCTTTCCTGCCGACGGCTGCGCTGTATGTGCTATTTGCGCTGCCTCTGCTCCTTATCGTCAAGGATGTTGGGCGGATGCGTCCCATATCAATGCGCCTTGTCACCCAGTCGTACAGACAGCTTTATACTACGTTCCGCAACGCGAGACAGCACAAGAACCTATTCCGCTTCATAATGGCGCGATTCCTCTATATGGAGGCAATCAACACCGTCTCGTCCTTCTATGTAATCTACCTGGTAAGTGTGAGCGATTTCACCCAGGACGAAGCGGTGGACATGATAATCAGGCTCATCATGATAGCGGTTTTCTCGTCTGTGATCGCCGGATTCATGGTAAGCAAGTTCGGTTCAAAGAAAGTTCTGGGCGTCGCGCTGGTCGGCTGGGCGTCGGTGGTGATTGCGGCGGCACTGGTAAGCGAGACCTGGATGTTCTGGGTTGTCGGCGCGGTGACGGGATGCTTCTGGGGCGGGCCGCAGATTGCGGACAGGGTGATGCTGACGAGGCTTGCGCCTGAAGGGCAGCTCGGGGAGTTCTTTGGGCTGTTCCAGATGTCGGGCAGACTGTCCGCTGTCGTTGGACCTGCGCTGTGGGGGGTGACGACGACGGCACTGGTAGGGCTGGGCGACTGGCGGTATAGGATCGCGATGCTGCTGGTTTCGCTGTTCCTGGTGGGCGGTCTGGCGCTGCTGCTGTGGGTGCGGGAGGAGCGAGAAGAGCCTGATCTGGTCGGTGAGGAAGCACTGCCGGCCACCCCTGATGTCGTTGACTGAGAATAGGCGTACTGATAAACTCTGTGGAACGCTCTGGGGGCGTGTTTGACACTGGTTTTCCAGTGCAAATAGGGCCTTCGGCTTCCGGGACCGGCTAATGATATGGAGGGTGCAAATGACCACTGTGCAGTCGAAACAAGATGTCGCCTTGATGGCGCATCTGCTGCGAAGGGCTTCCTTCGGCGCTACGAAGCGAGAGGTCGAGGAACGGCTGGAAATGGGCTACGAAGCGACGGTCGAAGACCTGCTGTCGCGGTCGAAGGCTTTCTCGATGCCTGAAGACATCATCCGCCGTTACCATGTTGACCAGTCAGACCTGCGTAATGGTCAGGCCGCGGGCGCACACTGGGTGTATCGTATGGCGACCACCCCGAATCCGCTGGAAGAGAAGATGGCGCTATTCTGGCACCGCATCTTCGCTACTGCCGCTACGAAGTTGATTCAGGCGCGGATGGTTGTCAACCAGGTGGAGATGTTCCGCAATTATGGCATGGGAAACTTCCGAGACCTGCTGGTGCAGCTGTCGCGGGATCCGGGCATGCTGATGTGGCTGGACAACCAGGACAATCACAAGGACCAGATCAACGAGAACTACGGCAGGGAGATTCTGGAACTGTTCTCGATGGGCGTGGGCAACTACACCGAAGAGGACATCAAGGAGTGCTCCAGGGCGTTTACGGGCTGGAGTGTGGTCAATCCCGACTATATGTCCATCAAGATGCGCAACAACACGGCGCGTCCTTACGGCTATATCGCGTGGCAGTTCAACTACGACGAAGCTGACCATGACGAGGAGGAGAAGCTCTTCCTCGGCGAGAGGGGCAATTTCAACGGCGAGGATGTTGTTGACATCATCTGCAAGCAGGAAGCGACGGCGCGATTCATCGCTCGCCATCTGTATCACTTCTTCGTAGCAGACGAATCGCCGGTTCCGCAGTGGCCCTACGAAGACCCGAAGGACCCTGAAGCCATAGATACTATGACGCAGGCGTACTTCGATTCGGGCTACGACATATCTGAGATGCTGCGCGTAATGTTCAATTCCGACTTCTTCAAGGAGGAGGCCGTTCGCTTCGGCAGGATCAAGAGTCCCGCCGAGATGGTGGTCGGCACTCTGCGACTCGCGGGCGGGCTTGAGCTTCCTTCGATGGAGACTTACGCGGCTGCCGGCGTATGCTCGCAGATGGGGCAGGCGCTGTATGCTCCGCCGAGCGTTGAGGGCTGGCAGGGCGGCGCCGAATGGATCAACACAGGCTCGTATGTGCATCGGGTCAACTTTGCCAGCAAGGTGCTCGGGAATCCGAACAAGCCAGGTCTGCGAATGCTGATAGACGATGTGCGGGGCTACGCAGGTGGCGGCGCAATAGATGCAGAGACACTGGTGGATGCCTGCTTCGATGTGATTGGGCCGATGCCTGTGCTGGACAGCACGCGGCAGGGGTTGATCGACTATGCCGCGAAGTGGGGCGATTTGTCGTTCGATTCTGACGATGCTGCCGAATTTGCCGAACAGAAGATAGTTACGATGCTTCAGATGGCGGTAACTACGCAGGAGTACCAGTTGGCGTAGTAATCTACTGCTTATTACCAACCAAACTTGAATAGGGGACGGTAGGATGGCTACACAGACAGTTACAAAGCCCTTCACTCTGAAGTACGTGGACACGATTGGGTTCGTGGCGGACCAGGGCGGCAGGGGATTCCATCTGCCCACTGACATGGTCATACGCGACGACGGCAGGATATTCGTCGCGAGTCGGAGCAATACAACCGCCCTGGACATCGTGGGCATACAGATGGCAGCGGTTGACCACCAGTTCTTCGGTCAGCTTTACGGCTATGGCAGGGGCGATGGGCAGATGATATGGCCTTCCGCCGTTGCACTGGACAAGAATAACAACCTGTACATGGCAGACGACTTTCTGCAGCGGGTTACGATTTACGATGCAGACGGCAACTTCGTTTCCAAGTGGGGCAAGGTGGGATTCGGCAACGGTGAGTTCGATGGGCCTTCCGGGTTGGCGTTCGATGCGGACGACAATCTGCTTGTGGTTGACCATCGCAATCACCGCGTGCAGAGGATGACCAAGGACGGGCAGTTCATCAGCAAGTTCGGCTCCTATGGCGATGGCGATGGCGAGTTCAACCTGCCTTGGGGAATCGCTCAGGACAAGGACTGGCAGATTTACATTGCCGACTGGCGTAACGACCGCATCCAGAAGTTCACGCCGGAAGGCGAGTTCATCGCGGCTTACGGCTCCACTGGCGACGGTGAAGGTCAGTTCAACCGACCTTCGGGCCTTGCGGTTGACTCCGACGGCAATATGTATGTCGCCGATTGGGGTAACCAGCGAGTGCAGGTACTGGACGCCGACGGGAATTTCATCACATCGCTGCGTGGTGAGGCCACGCTGGGCGAGTGGGCGGTGGAGTATCTGAACGCGAATGCCGACGAGCTGGATGCGCGCTCACGCTTTGTGCCTGAGTTCGAGGTGGATGTCGAGGACGAGCACGAGGCATCGGCCCGCATCGAGTCTTTCTTCTGGGACCCGGTGACGGTCGTGCTGGACGAGCAGGAACGCGTGTATGTGCTTGAGACCTGCCGGCATCGTTTCCAGGTGTATGAGAAGGTATAGGAAACCGAGGAAGTGAAGTGCTTACGCCAGACGACCTAAAGGAACTCAAACCTAAGTTTGAGGAGATACATCGACAACTGAATGTCGCTCTCATTAAGAGCGGTGCGGACATACCCGAGGATGCCGCAGGCCACTATATTGCGTCTCTTGTGCTTATGGAAGAGCTTGTTGATGAGGTTGCTGAGGGGGAAGGACATAGTGTCAAGGAATCTCTGATACGTGCCATCAAGCCTACTGCTGAAAAGGCTGGTTTGGCGGGCGGGTTGACCGCTGGAACAGTGGCTGCCCTGTTCACTGGTGGTGGCGGATTCGGTGTAGTCGCTGGCGGTAGCATGCTGGGAGCGACCGGTGTTGGACTTGCAGGTTTGGGTGGTGCAACCGTAGCCACTGGAGGGACTGCATTAGCTGGTGGTGCTGCGTTGTACCTAGTGTATAAGGGCGGGTCAATGGCATTAGAAACTGAGATTGGACAAAAGGTTGTTGAGCAAGCCGCTACCACCGGACAGAAGTCAGCTAAGCAAGCCAAAGTTTTTGGTAAAAAGGCAGCGGACGGCATTGGCAGGATGCGAAACCTGCGAATCACATTTGAAAATGAAGAAGGCTAGTACATTACATTTTCGATTCCATTCTTGAACCCTGACAGGTCATCCAACGAGGAGGAACAGATCCTATGAGCAGTAATGGCAAGAACCGCAAACTGGTGGTGGTGCAGCTTTCGGGTGGCAACGACTATCTGAACTGTGTTGTGCCCTACAACAACCCACTCTATGCCGATAACCGGCCGAATATCCGTATCACCGAGGACCGGGCGATCCCGATTGACGAGAATTACGGATTCAATCCGGGGATGGCTCCGATCAAGGACCTGTGGGACGACGGTAAAGTCGCCATTGTTCATGGCGTTGGCTACCCGAATCCGAACCGCTCGCACTTCCGCTCGATGGACATCTGGCACACCGCCGAGCCCACGAAGGTTGGGAACCAAGGCTGGCTGGGTCAGGCGCTGCGGGAGATGGATCCGAGCGGCGAGAACGTGGTCGGCGCAGTGAATTTCGGAGCGGGATTGCCTCGTGCGCTCGTATCGCCAGGAGTCCCGGTGGCTTCAGTTACCGATCTGGAAAGTTACGGACTGCTGAATGACATCGACGGAGCGGACCAGCGCGCAGAGGCGCTGGAAGTGTTCGCCAACATGTACTCGCAGGCGATTGGCAGCGGGCCTGTGATGGACTTCCTTAGCAAGACCGGTTTAGATGCACTGCGCGGCGCGGACATTCTGCAGACTGCTCCTCAGAAATACCAGTCGGATGTCGAATACGGCTCGGACTCCTATGGCAAGAGCATGAAGGGCGTGGCGCAGGTACTGCTTGCCGATGTGGGAACGCGCATCTGCTATACCCAGCACGGCAGTTTCGACACGCACACGAACGAAGTTGCTTTGCAGGAGCGCCTGTTGACGGACATTTCCGGCGGCATCTACGACCTGTACACCGATCTTAAGCAGCACGACGCCAGCGAAGATGTGCTGATGCTGGTCTTCACAGAATTCGGCAGGCGCGTGAAGGACAACGGCAACGGTTCAGACCACGGTTCCGGCGGCGTTTCGTTCCTGATTGGCGATGGCGTGCAGGGCGGGCACTACAACGAGTACCCGTCGCTTGAAGCGCATACACTGGTTGAGGGCGACCTTGCGTTCAACTTCGACTTCCGCGGCCTGTACACCGAGATACTGGAGGACTGGCTGGAAGTTGAGGCGAAGCCTATCGTGCAGGGCACTTATGAGAAGGTGGGCGCGCTGGCGGTGTAGCTTTCTGCACACTTCTGATGGGAGTCAGTAAATATGGGGCGGTCGTCAGGCTGCCCCTATGTCTTTACCGGGTGTCTTGTAGCCGGTCTGCCTTCCGGGGGAGGAATAATGGTCGAACCGAGTGAGATAATCTTCGAGGTAACCGAGGCGGTTGAAGGCGGATACGACGCACGTGCGCTGGGTTACAGCATCTTCACACAAGGGGACGACTGGACCGATCTGAATGCGATGGTGAAAGATGCGGTAACTTGCCACTTCGGTGAGCAGGAAGTTCCAAAGATTATTCTGTGCTCATGAAGCGGCCGGCGCAACCTTCTCCGCGAAGTGTTCTAGTATGCGGATGCACTCTTCGATGTCGTTTGTTGGGAAGTCGTAGGTGAGCTGATGGATGCCGATGTCGGCGCACTTTTTGATGTCCTCAATGACCGATTGTGTGTTGGCGACAATGCCTGCACCGGTTGTCTCGTTTCCGCTGCCTGATCCCGACACACCTATGTCCGAGATGTGCAGGCTGCGTTTGAGGGAAATGGTGATCTCGTCAGAGCTGCGACCTTCTGCCTCGACCTGCTGATACAGGTAGGGCAGGTTGCGCGTTACATACTCCGGGGACTGGCGTGAGGGGTGCCAGGCGTCGCCGTACTTCGCGGTGCGGCGCAGCGCGCGGCGGGTGTGGCCGCCAACCCAGATCGGTATTCGCGGCTGCTGCAGCGGCTTCGGCTCGAAGAAGATGCCGTCGTAGCTGTAGTAATCGCCGCTGTAAGCAGGCTCTTCGTCGCTCCACAGGTTCGAGAAGATTTCGAGCCACTCGTTGGTCATTGGGCCGCGCTCTGAGTATGGAACATCCAGCGTCTCGAACTCCTTCTCCAGCCAGCCGACACCGACGCCGCAGACTGCCCTGCCTTTGGACAGCACATCCAGCGAGGCGAAGATTTTCGCCTGCAGGATGGGGTTGCGGTACGGCACTATGACGACCGTGCTGCCGATGCGGATGGTGCTGGTGCATGCAGCGACATAGGCAAGAACGGTCAATGTTTCGAGGAATGGCGCGTCATGGGGGCGGCGGAACGAGCCGTCGGGAGTATATGGGTACTGATTGGTGGGCGAGGTGGGCAGCACGATATGGTCGCCAATCCAGACCGACTCAAAGCCGAGTTCTTCCGCTTTCTTTGCGAACCTGCATAGCTCGTCGCCGTCCATCGTGTTGGGCAGGCAGAATCCATATTGCATTGCGCCACTTCCTTCCTGTGTCTCATATTGTCCCTTGGAGTGGGCAAGAGTATATCAAATGTGCGTGACGGGTGAGGGAGTGCCTGTTGACAGACGCGTTGTTATCGTCCCGCCTGGAAGGGGCGGTTGCGTCCGTAGAAGATACACATTATAGTCTTGGCATAGGTGGGGTGTGTGGGGTTGATTGACAACAGAATAGCCCGAGGAGGGAATGATGACGAAACCGTCTATATTTCTGCTGCTTACTTCAATCATCATTTCGGCTGTTCTGATCGCGTGTAGTAGCCCGCAGCCAACGGCTCCCGCTGCTGCGCCACAGGCAGTTGCCGCGCAGCCACAAGCGCCATCAGCTCCCGGGCAGGCTGCTGCCCCTCAAGCGCCCGCTATGCCCGCGCAACCGGCACCCGCCGCACCCGCCGCGCCTGCAATGGCTCCACAGGCTACTCCTACGAGCGTCGTCTTTATCCAGCCTGGTGCAGTGCCGACCAGGGCTCCACAGCCGGCTCCGGCGCCTTCGCAGGAAGGTGCGTCAGGCACGCTAGTAATAGGCGAATCGGACATCGCGTTCCCGGGTACTGTGCCGAGCCTGCTATCTTGCATCAGCCAGAACATCGCTCATCGTTACAGCGTGTATGAAGAACCAAAGCGCTGGGACCTGACAGACCCGGTAATTGTGCCGAATCTGGGCGAATCCTGGTCGTATGACGACACGGCTACGGTGCTTACCTGGAAGATAAAGGAAGGTGTGCAGTTCCACGGTGGCTGGGGAGAGATGACATCAGAGGACTGGAAGTATTCTCACGAGGACATGGTCGCCGACGGTTCGATTCACTCCAACATCTTCATATCTAAGGCGCGCGTGCAGGAGGTGAAGGCGGTCGAACCGTACACCGTGCAGTTCATCCTGGACAAGCCGAACATCTTCTTCATTGATAGCCAGTTCAACGGACCGGGCGGCTGCGGCTCTTTTGGAATCGTAAGCAAAACACGGGTGGACCAACTAGGCAAGGAAGAGGCGCACCTCGACCTATCCGGCGGAACGGGGCCGTTCAAGTTTGTGAAGTGGGACTCCGGAGACCAGGTCGTCGCCGAGGCGGTACCCGGTCATCATAGAAAGGACTCCAACTACGCGACGATCAAAGGCGTGGAGATTAAGGAACAGGCGACGAAGGTTGCCGCGCTTGCCGTCGGTGAACTGGACATATCCGTAGTACCTGTGACTGAATCTGAGAGACTGTCCGGGAGGGGACTGGATATCAGAAGGCTTACTGGTGGTGGCTACCAGCGGCTGTACCCACAGGGCAGATTCTGCATGCCGGAAACTCTGGACGGCACGGTCGTGGACCCATTCCCGAGGCCTGGATACAACCCAGATGCGCCGTGGGTAGGGGACTGTGACGACGAAACGGAACAGGAAAACGCGCGCAAGGTGCGCTGGGCGATGTCCATGTCCGTTGACCGACAGTCGATTGTGAACAACATCCTTGGCGGACTCGGGCGGCCGGCGGGACCGGCGGAGATGTCCGGCGTAACCTTCGAAAAGTATTTCCAGGACAAGTGGGCTGTGCCCTTCGATCCCGAAATGTCGAAGCAGTATCTCAGTGAAGCCGGACACCCAGACGGCTTCGAAGCAACGATGAGAGTAACGACCTGCTGCCATCCTCTTGAGGTTGAAATGGGCGAGGCGATTGCCAAGTTCATGGAGGAGGTCGGCATTAAGGTCAACATAGAAATCCTCACTTACTCGGCGAACAGGCCGTCAGTGGTAGCCCGCGAGAATGGCGACTGGTGGTTCCGCAGTTCAGGGCCAGGACTTGGTCTTAACCCTGAGATTGCTATGCTGCGGCGTAACCCGGTAGGCGCGTTCAACCCAGGCTTCGAGGTGCGACGGCCACTAGAGATTATCGCGGAGATAGACGGCTGTCTTGACGCCGAGTGCATAGATAAGCTGCGCGAGAGCCAGTGGGACTGGTGGCATCAGCAGCAGCAGATTATTGGCGTGGTTGAAACATTCGGCATATTTGCGGTGAATCCTTCCAAAGTCGGCGGCTGGACCATTCCGATAGGAGGCGCCGGACTTACGGCATTCGAGTACGTGCAGAAGCCGTAGAAAGCTGTATCGATAGTAATCGCCCGTCACTCCTGCCAGGCGTAGAAGTGGCGGGCTATCCATTCATTCAGAAGTAATTGGCGCGGTGACTACACGCCCACAGCCGATCTAGCGGATAGCCACCCATCCTGAGGAATGCCAGAGTGCAGAAGTTCCTATTCCGCCGCTTCGCGGCAGCGGTTGTTACGCTCCTGACTGTCAGCGTATTGGTCTTCGCCTTAGCCCGCATGCAGGGTGACCCGAGAACCATTTTGCTATCTGACGATACAACGCAGGAGGACTATGACGCGTGGGGGAGGGAGTTCGGACTCGACAAGCCCATCACGGTGCAATATCTCATTTACATGGGCAAACTGGTAAGGGGAGACCTTGGCAAGTCGGTGTTACAGAGAGTGCCGGTGAGCAAACTTATTTGGTCCAGGATTCCGAACAGCGCGCAGTTGGCTGCGCTCGCTTTTTTCTTCTCCATAATCATCGGCGTACCACTCGGTGTGCTTGCAGCGGTTACAAGAGGGGGCGTGTGGGACTATCTTGCAAGGTCGTTCGCGATTATCGGGCATGCGGCGCCATCTTTCTGGATTGGGCTGGTTCTGATTTTCGTATTCGCGGTGTCCCTGGAATGGCTGCCGACTTCGCGCAAATCCGGGCTGGACAGCATGATTCTGCCCGCCATCACATTGGGCTGGGGTTCCGCAGGAGGGCAGCTGAGGTTGGTGCGATCGTCAATGCTCGAAGTGCTGGATACTGAGTATGTGAAGCTGGCGCGGGCTAAGGGTGTTCCCGGGTTAAGCGTGATATGGAAGCACGCCCTGCGGAACGCGATGATAGCGCCTCTGACATTCGCCGGGTTGACCCTGGCAGGCCTGATAACCGGCACAATCGTTGTGGAGACGATATTCGCATGGCCCGGACTTGGACTACTGTCGATTCAGGCGCTGAATAATTCGGACTATCCGGTAATCCAGGGCGTAATCCTGATGGTTACGCTCGTCTATGTAGTGAGTGCGTTCGGCGTGGACATTCTCTACGCCTATCTGGACCCGAGGATCAAGTACACATAAATGGCTGCTACCAGAATTGCGGGCGTGCTTGCGCCTTCAAGGTCGATAGGAATCAAGGGCGGTGTCAGCACGCTGCAGCGCTGGCCTATCTCGTCGATCATCATTCTTTCTGCGCTCTTCATTGCTGCAGTGGGGGCGCCGTGGGTCGCTCCGTACGATCCGTCGCAGGACGGCTCACTTGATGACAGGCACATCCCGCCGATGTTCTTCGGAGGTACGGCGGAACACATTCTCGGCACCGATCATCTGGGTAGAGACACACTGAGCCGCCTGATATACGGCGCGCGCATATCTATGCTGGTGGCTGCGATAGTGCTGGTCATCGGCGGCGGGATCGGTACTCTGATAGGGCTGGTGTCCGGGTATTTCGGCGGCTGGGTTGACGAGGTACTGATGCGAATTGTGGACATCAAGTTCTCACTACCGCTAATCCTGATCGCGCTTGCGTTGGCGATAATCTGGGGCGCGAGCATTCAGTTGCTGATGGGGCTGCTTGCGTTCCTGATCTGGGGCAGTTTCTCCCGACAGGTGCGAGGAGAAGCCCTTGTGCTGAAGGAGACGGACTATGTGAAGTTGGCGAGAGTCGCCGGGGCATCGACTTCACGCATTCTTTACAAGCACATATTCCCAGGCGTGATGAACACCGTGGTCGTTGTCGCGACGTTCCAAGTAGGGTCGGTGATACTTGCAGAGGCGTCGCTGAGTTTCCTAGGCGCGGGTATTCCGCCACCTACGCCCGCTTGGGGTTCTATGGCCGCGGCGGGTCGGCTTTACATCACGACAGCGTGGTGGGTAACGCTTATACCAGGGCTTGCGATTGCGCTGACGGTGATTGCTTTTACGCTGCTTGGAGACTGGATACGGGACAAGGTGGACCCACGTCTTCGCCAGCTGTGACGGTTGCAGGCTGTCTATTTTCCTTGGAGCCTGAAGGTAGTATTACGGCAGAATGTCTATGCCTTTTGTTGAGGCGCACTCGGTGTCCTTGCCAGCAGGATGACGAAGGCGCCTATGAATCCCATCACCGTGAATGTGGCGAATGGGATGAAGTAGCTCTGCCTCAAGTCGAACATGAATCCGGCGAATAGCGGCGCGAATATCATCGCTATGTTGGACGGGACCATGTTCATGCCCAGAATGGAGCCGAAGTTCTCCCTGCCGAAGAAGTCGCCGACTATCGCCGTCAGCAGAGGTACGCGTCCGCCGAATCCCGCGCCCCACAACACGGCGAACACCACTGCCATAGGCAAGCCGTCCGTTACTGTCAGGATAGCCATCGCCAGGGCTTGCATAAGCATGCACACGAACAGGACCATGGTCTTCGATGAGCGGTCTGCCAGATACCCTGCTATGAAGCCGCTGATGAAGGCGACGAATGTGTAGAGCGTGACGACGAAGTTCGCTGTGATAAGAGAGATGCCCGAGTCCGTGAGTTTCGGAACGAGGTGCACCGACAGGGTAACGATGGACACCACGGATGTCAGGCGCGCAACGGCAATCACCCAGAACGCCAGCGTCTTCAGTGCCTCCCTCGGTGTCATTTCGGTCTCGTCGGTGGCTTCGGACTGAGTGGAGTCGCCCGTTGCGGTGACTGCGCGTCTGAGCGGCTCGCCGTCCGGCAGCGAGCCGATGTCTTCAGGGCGATTTCGCACGAAGCTCGATGCCGGTACCGCCACTACTATCAAGACTACGCCGATGCCAAGTGAGGTCATGCGAAAGTCGTGGTTTTCGATGCCCCAAGCCAGCATCGGGACGAGGAATCCGCCCAGCTGAATGCCGGATACGGCAACGGACATGGCGAGCGCGCGGCGTCGTGAGAACCAGTTGTTAATCAGCGTAACGAAGGCTATCCAGCCGCCCACGCCTGAGCCGAGCGATATGGCAAGATATGCCACATAGAAGTGCCAGACGGTCTGGATTTGCGAGTAGAAGATGAACCCAAGCCCCATCACCAAGTAGCCGACTATGACCATCCTGCGGGTGCCGAGCTTGTCAACGAGCAAGCCCTCAAGCGGTCCCAGCAACGCGCCCTCTGCACGCGAAAGCGCGAACGCGCCGGACAGTGTGGTGCGATTCCAGCCGAAGGTGCGTTCCAGAGCGACGAAGAAGGTGCCTACGCCCTGGAACACCGTGGTTGACATCAACATCAGCATGAAGCTGGAGATGCCAACCAGCCACCAACCGTAGAAGATGTTTCGAGGCCGTCGGAGATTTTCCATATATGTGAGTTGCGAAGCTCTGAGTTCTAGAGAGAATCGAGCCGCGCCACTATCTCCTCAGGCAGTTCGATGGTCGTTGCCTCCGCGTTGCTTTGCGCTTGCTCAGGCCTTGATGCGCCGACAATGACGGAAGTTATCTGCGGCTTCGAGAGTGTCCAGGCGATCAGAAGTTGGGGCACGCTGGTTTCCAGCTCGGCGGCCGTCTTCTTCAGCGTCTCCACCATCTTGAAAGTGTGATCGGTCCAGTAGGTGTCCTTGGCGCGCTGGGCGTGGCGCGATGCCATGTGGCTGTCGGATGGCGGAGGTGATTCCGCGCTATACCGCCCAGTCAGCACTCCACCCATGAATATCTGGTAGGGGATGATACCCACATCCTGGTTGGAGCAGGCGTTGAACAGCTCACCTTCGATGTCGCGTTTACCGAGATTGTATTCCGGCTGCACCGATTCGAATCGCTCGAATCCGTCCCTGTCGCTGACCCACAGCGCCCTCATGAGCTGCCACGCCGCGAAGTTGGAGCAGCCGATATAGCGAAGCTTGCCCTGCCGCACCAGGTCGTCCAGCGTCTTGATCGTCTCTTCAAGAGGGGTGTCCGGGTCGAAGTAATGCACCTGGTACAGGTCTATGTAGTCCGTGTCCAGCCGGCTCAGGCTGGCTTCCACGGCGTCTATTAGATGCTTACGCGAGAGGCCGATGTCGTTGGGGCCGGGCCCGGTGGCGATGAATCCCTTTGTGGCAACGACGAAATCGTGGCGATGACTCCTCACCGCTTTCCCGACTACGACCTCAGAATGGCCGGCGTTGTAGGCGTCGGCGGTGTCGATGAAGTTGATGCCAGCGTCGAATGCAGCGTCTATGACCGATACTGCGCGGTCATCGTCCACGTAGCCCGCGCCGAACATATTCGTGCCCACGCAGACGGGGGATACTTTCAGACCGCTGCGACCAAGCCTGACGTAGTTCATGCTGTTTCCTTATCCTGCTTCTGCTCGTAGAGTTTCAACTCCGTATGGCGCGCGATCACATCGAAGTCGGCATCGCTGTGAAGAATCGGTGTGCCTGCGCGTATTGCTGCTGCTGCGATGAGGCAGTCAATCAACTTGCGGACTGTCTCTCCTCGCATTCGACAGCGTCGATATAGGGCGGCTGCATCGTCGTAGTCCGTCGTTTGTATCTGTATCTCAGTTGCGCGTGCCAGCAGCCCCCTGAGGCTTTGCAGGTGCGTTTCGTCACGCGCGCCTGCGAGGACTTCCATCCGCACCGCGTCGCAGATCGCAATCTCACGCGCTAATAGTTCATCAACGAGATTGCAGATCGGAGAGCCCGTGTTCCGAAGGAACTCCACCCAGGCTGAGGTATCTATGAGTATCACGGCAAACGGTCGGAACGCAAGACGCTAAGATCGCCTTCCCAGCCGATACCTCGAAGCGCGCGAGCATCATCGACGGACAGCGGTTCGGCTGCCAGCGTTCTGAGCGCGAAGTTAATCGCTTCGCGTTTCGTCTTGAAGCTATAGCGCCGCATCACTTCGGCGCAAGCGTTATCGTCAATGTCCACGTTTGTGCGTACCATACACATAAAATACACCGAGATGCAGAGGATGACAAGTCTTGTCTGTGCGGAGAAGCGCAACTCCCGTGTTCACCTCGTCTCGTCCGTTTCCCCGGGAGAAGCAGTTAACGATCTGAATATGGGACTTTACATGTTGACAAAGCGTACATGCGTTCGCTAGGATTCATGTCACATCACTCAATGGCGCACAGCAAGTAGAACGGGGGCGATATGAGGATTGCCTGCGTGCTCATCACACATCTGAGAGCCAAGGCAGAACTGCGAAGACACGAACATCTGAAAGACAGCCCGATAGCCGTAGTGGATAGGGCAAGTGGGAAGCCCCTGGTAGTTGATAGCTCCGCAGGGGCCTCCGCAAGGGCAGGAATGACTCTGGAACAGGCCATGTCCAGCCACAACGGTCTCATTATACTCGATGCGGACGAGCCGTACTACCGGCGCGTGTTCGAGGATGTGATAGAAGCGCTGCTTCAGGTCAGCGACCGCGTGGAGCCGGCCGAGCTTGGCATTGCCTACGTGCGCGTTGACGGGCTGGAGTTTCTGTACGGCGGTGAGAAGGCGGTGGCGTCTGCGCTTATGGACGCCGTTCCTTCTAGCTTGGCTGCTCGTGTCGGCATCGGCGATTCGAAGTTCACATCGTATATCGCAGCGCGCACCGCCAACTCGCTGGGGATTTCGGTGTGTTCTGCTGATGTAGCCGAACTCCTCGCTCCTCTGTCGATCGCGCTTCTGCCTCTTTCGGACGAACTGAAAAGATCCCTGCACGGCTTCGGCGTACACACGATGGGGCAGGTGGCATCTCTGTCGCGTGACATGCTAATCGATCGCTTTGGGGTAGAGGGTAATCTCGCCTGGGAACTGTGCAACGGCATAGATACGCGACCGGTGGTTTCACTCAAGCAAGCGGCATCGGTAGCGGAGTATGCCTCGCTGCCGTTCGCATCGACTTCCGTAGAGTTGCTGCTTGCTACGGTGGACATACTGCTGGAACGAGCATACTCCGGGCCGCACCTTCGACGCAGGCTTGCGGGTTCAATCATCCTTGCCTCGTCAGTGATGGGCAGCGCTCCCTGGACGCTGGTCATCCGCTTCAAGGAGCCTGTGGGCGAATGGCAGAGCGCGTCGCGGCTGGTCAGGGACCGTATTGAAGCGCAGCCACCGGATGCTCCCCTGGAAGACCTGACTCTGACGGTGGGAGACATCAGGGCGGAGTCCGGCAGGCAGCTTGGACTGCTGGAGGAGGCGAGAGACAGGCGGCGCGGCCGGATAACGGATATAGACAGGAAACTCCGGGAGCGTATGCGGAGCACTCCCGCGCTTCACCGTGTCGTGGAAGTCGCGCCGTGGCATCCTGTGCCTGAGATGCGCGCGCTGAAGGTCCCTGTGGACCCGGCGCACTATGAGACTCTTACGTCTCTCCATTCGCCGCATCCGGTAGCGGTTCAAGAGAGCGATGCACATCGTCCCCTGGCGGTCCGGTTGAAGAAAGGCTGGCAGCAGATATATGGCATAGATGACCGCTGGGAGTTCGACCTGTGGTGGCTGCCTGAGCCGGTGACGCGCAGCTACTTCAGCATTGTGGATGTCGGAGGGCAGAGGCTGGTGCTGTTCAGGGATGAGCGAGACGGCTGTTGGTACAGGCAGCCGCTCTCCGCAGCGTAGGCCCCTGCTAGATAGAAATTAGGTCGCACCATGCCTGCAGGATACGCAGAACTTCACTGCAAAAGCTTCTACTCGTTTGGACAGGGCGCATCCCATGTTCATGAGCTGCTCTCACAGGCGTCGGAGTACGGCTACCCCGCGCTCGCGCTGACTGACACCAACCTGTGTGGCGCGCTGGAGTTCGCCCGCCTCGCCAACAGCCTGGGAATAAAGCCTGTCAGCGGATGCGAACTCACGCTGACGGACGGCACCCGCCTGACGATGCTCGCGAGGACGCGCGAGGGATACGGCAATATATCGCGGCTGCTCACCCTGGCGAACGGGCATGACCGACGCGAACCGCGACTGGACTCTGCGTACCTGCCCGCGCATGCGGATGGAACCGTGCTGCTTACCGGTGGACGAGATAACCTTCCGTCCATGCTTGTGCAGCAAGGTCGGCAGTCGGAAGCGCTGGACCTGTTGCGTCAATATGCGGACTGGTTCGGCTCGGACAGCGTGTACCTGGAACTCCAGCAGAACTTTCTGCATGGAGACACCAGGCGCAACCGTCAACTGTTCGTCCTGGCGAGAGAAGTGGGTGTTTCCGTGGTAGCGACCAACGACGCGCTGTACCACAGCCCGGAGCGGCACAGGCTGCAGCATGCCCTGGTCGCAGCTGCGCACAATGTCACTATAGACCGCGCGCTGCGGCATATCAGGCCCAACGATCAGTTTTACCTGAAGTCGGAAGAGCAGATGCGTCGCCTGTTTCGGCACTGCCCGGAGGCGTTGGAGAACACGCTGAAGATTGCGGAGAGCTGTGACTTCAATCTCGATACAGACCTGGGATATCGCCTGCCGGACGCGGATGTGCCGGAGGGCTACACAGCGCAGAGCTACCTTGAAAGGCTGTGCTACGAAGCCGCAGTGCGGCGTTACGGAGGAGTGACGGAAAAAGTTGAGCAGCGCCTGCGCGAAGAGTTCAGGTTGATCGAAATGCACGGCATGGCGGGCTTTCTGCTGCTGTACCGCGATATAGCGCGGATGGCGTGGGAGATTATGCTGGAGCGCGGGCTGGTAAGTCCCGAAGCGCCGCTGGAGAGCAGGCCGCCGGGCAGAGGGCGCGGCTCATCCGTCGCGCTGCTGGTGGGCTACCTCATTGGCATCAGCCACATCGACCCACTCATGTGGGACCTGAGCCTGGAGCGGTTTATCTCCGAGGATGTCGGAACGCTTCCCGATATAGACCTGGACTTCCCGAGAGGCATCAGGGACGCGCTAATCGAGCGCGTACACCGGCATTTTGGCCCTGATCATGCGGTGCTGGCGGGAGCTATCAGCACTTACAGACTGAAGGGCGTCATCCAGGACCTTGGGAAGGCACTTGGACTGCCACGCGAGCAGCTGAAACTTCTGTCGAAGCAGGGAATGTCAGGGGACGCCACGCTTGTGGGGGAGGATATGCACCAGTCGTCAGACTTCAGCGACAAGGCTGACGCGCCGGGCTGGCGGACGCTGATCGAGCTTGCGCCGCAACTGATGGGCGCGCCCAAGTCGCTGGGGCAGCATGTGGGCGGAATGATACTGAGCAGTTCGCCCATTCCCGAACTTGCGCCGGTGAGGGCGGGAGCAATGGATGGGCGCTACATCATGGACTGGAACAAGGATAGCGTGCAGGACGCCGGATTTGCCAAGATAGACATCCTGTCGCTGCCGGTACTCGATCAGATAGAGGAGGCGCTTGACCTGATCGAGCGGCGCACCGGTGAGCGTCCCGACATGAGCAGGTTAAGCCCCAAGGACATCGCAGTGTACGACATGATAAACGAGGGCAACTCGAAGGGCGTGTTCCTGCTGCAATCGCCCGCGCAGCTAAAGGTAGCCCAGCGCCTGCGATCGAGGAACCTGCGCGATCTGGCGTACCAGGTGGCGCTCATACGGCCCGGTGTGGGCATGCAGGGCAGCGCGGTCTCGCAGTTCATAGACCGCTACCGGCATGGTGTTGAGTGGAACTATGACCACAAGCTGGAGGAGCGCGCGCTGGAACGCGGATGCGGCATCATCGTGTGGCAGGAGCAGGTGGTGCAGCTTCTGATGGATGTGGGCGGCATGACTGCGGCGCAGGCGGACGAGGTGCGCCGCGCCTTTGCCAGACCCAACAACGAGCACCTGATAGCGGCGCACTGGGAGCGCTTTCTGGAGGGCGCGCTGAAGAACGAGGTCCCGGAGGAGACCGCAAAGAAGATATTCGGCAAGGTGAACGGGCACTATATGTTCCCGGAATCGCACTCGCACGCGTTCTGCATAACCGCGTACCAGGCGGCGTGGCTCAAGCGCTATCATCCGACCGAGTTCTTCGTCGCGCTCATGAACAACCAGCCGATGGGCTTCTACCCAATGGAGACGCTGAAGCAGGACGCGCGGCGTTTTGGCGTGCCGTTCCTGAACCCGTGCGTCAACCTTTCTGAGGTGAAGTGCGCTCCGTGGGGCAAGTCTGTGCGATTAGGGTTGCGATTTATCAAGGATGTGGGGGAATCAGGCTCCGATCTGGTCGTGCGGGAGAGGCAGCGCGGCGGCGCGTACACCGGCACGGGCGATCTCGTGAGGCGTACGGGACTGAAGCCGCAGGCTGTGGAGTCTCTGGTGATGGCGGGTGCATTCGATGGCGTAACTCCCAACCGCAAGCAGGCGTTATGGGAGGCGGGCCTGTACCCGCGTCCGGGCAGGAACGGCCAGGCTGTGCTGCCCGCTTCTATGGATGACAGCGTACCGAGACTTATGGACTTCACGGACGCTGAAAAGATGGCATCCGAGTATGCAGTGATGGGGATATACCCGCGCGGGCACCTGATGGAGTTCGTGCGACCCACACTTACGCGAGGTGTGCAGACCTGCGCCGAGGTGGAGAGACTGGATGACGGCGCACCCGTGCTGGTTGCGGGCTGGCCTGTGGCGAGGCAGCATCCGAAGGGCAAGGACGGCACGATATTTGTCACCATCGAGGACGAGACCGGAGATGCGCAGGTCATACTGTGGCCGGATGTGTACAAGCGCTACCGCAGGGAACTCGGCAACCATGTGATATTGATTGCGGGCGAAATCTCGCGCTGGGATGGCACATCCAACACTATCGTGTCAGAAGTGCAGGCGCTGCGCTCCGGTGTGCGTATGCCGCGCTCTCACGACTGGCATTGATGTGCGCTTCCGGCAAAGTCGCACTGAAAACTCCTGTCAACAAGGTTTCCAAGACGGATAGAATGATGAAAACCGTGACCAGGGAGAGAAATATGTGCGGTAGATTCGGTCTGTTCGCGGAGTTGGACGCGCTTGCCGAGCAGTTCAACTTCGACCCGTCAATAATGCAGGACATCTACCAGCCGCGCTGGAATATCCCGCCCACTGTGCCCGTGTTGACCGTGCAGCAGTCGCTAGGAGAACGGACAGACTCAGGGAATACTGCCAGCCTTTTACGCTGGGGCATGAAGGGCGTGCAGGGCAAGAACCAGACGAGGGCAAGCCGGCCGCTGTTCAATGCGCGAGGGGAAACCGTGCACAGGTTGCCGTCATTTCGACGGGCGTTCAGAGAGCGCCGCTGCCTTGTTCCGGCGGACGGCTTCTACGAGTGGATAAGAGACGAATCAGGCAACAGAACGCCGGTCTGGTTCCACCGCGAGGACGGCGCGCCCATAGCGTTCGCCGGAATCTGGTCGAGCGAGTCCACGTCCGACGGCAACATAGACTCCTGCGCGATCATCACTTGCGACGCAAATGAACTGGTGTCCGGCGTACACCACCGAATGCCCGTCATCCTGCCGCCGGAAAGCTATGAGCATTGGCTCAGCCCGGGCGAAGACCCTGCTGACCTGCGAGCCATTATTCAACCGCGGGAATGGCAGGACATGTCCTACTACCAAGTGTCCAGCGAGGTCAACCGCGCGTCGAACGACTATCCTTCGCTTCTTGAGCGTGCAGGCCAGACGGGTTTATGGTAGCCGAGCGGTACGGCAGGGCGTTCCCAGTACGGCTGCGTCTCCGACAGTTGCAGCGCGGGGGCAAGATGGCTCACTCGTCCGATGGACAGGTCGCTGAATGTTGACCAGCTTGCAATCTCCTCGGCAGTGAAGTCCTCCGCCACATCGCGCAGCTCATCTTCCGGCACCTGACCTCGCTCCACAAGCCAGCGCCCGATCTGCGCCAGGGATATGGAAACGAGCCAGCTGCCGCCCTCCGTTGTCCGACGTGCCAGTGCCAGCAGCGCGCCGAATGCCATGAGGTAGCCGGTGATGTAGTCGATCGCGGAGACTGGATAAAACTGGGGACCCGGCTCCGCGCCAGGGAATAGCTCGCCCTGCCGCGCGGTGATGCCACTGACAGTCTGCACAACCGTGTCAAAACCGCGACGGCCGGCCCACGGACCGACTCGACCGAATGCGGACAAGGAGACATAGACGATGCCGGGCCGCAGTTCCGCAAGCTCCTCAGGGGACAAGCCGCGCCGCGCGAGAGTTCCGGGACGGTATCCCTGCGAGAATACATCAGCTTGCCGGATGAGGTCTTTAAGCGTATTGAGGTCGTCACTCTCGCGCAGGTCGAGGTGAGCGGAGAGCTTGCCGTGCCCCGTGTCGAACTCCTGTGAGCCGATGCTGGCGAGGTGGGGAGCGGTAATCTTCAGGACATCGGCACCATGTTCAGCCAATGTGCGGGCGCAGGTCGGACCTGCCAGCACGCGAGTAAGGTCGAGCACGCGGATACCGGACAGTGGTCTGTTTCCCTCTGGCAGAGCTTCCGCCGGGCTGTCCGCTATCTTGGTTATCTCCAGAATGGGCAGGGTTGCAACTGCGGCCGAGTGCGGATGTTTCGCCCATTCGTCCATCGAGCGAACCATGCCGCCGGCTCCACCTGCCGCAATAATGGCTTCTTCCAGTTCCAGCGCGTCCCACTTCGAGACGGCTTTTCGCACTGCGTCGTTGTCTTCTTCCTCGACGCCAAGCACGGACAGCGCGACTTTGCGGTGATTGGGGAAGTTGCAATGCAGGTAGCTCCATCGTCCGTTCTTTGCCGGATAGACGCCCATCAGCGGGTGGCGCTCGGCAGCGATGGACTTGCCATCCATCATCATGTACTTGCTGCTGCGGAGGGAGGCGGTTGCGCGGCGCACATCTATACTGACCTGCTGCTTTCGGCCGGTGCGCAGTTTCCAGAGGTCGGAGACTGCAAGGCCGACTGCGCCAAGGCTGGCAGACGTAGTTTCCGCAATTCGGAAAGGCGTGGGCAGAATGGGATCAGTGTCAGCGGTGAATTCGACCTCCCCTGCGCGCTGACTGTCCCAGCCTGCGATTGGAGCCAGCGTGGATAGTGCGTCTCTGGTCATAAGGCTGTAATACTCCTAACATGCAAGTTGACGGTCGATTTCGCGGCGGGACTATGTGGTCGTGGCGAAATCGTACAGGAATCTTGCTGAGCTATCAATTCGACCGCGAACCCTTGCAGTTGTTCACAGGGATTATCTTTCAGAGGTGTCATGATGAGATATGAAGCGCCGTTAAATCCCGGTCTTGTGGATGAGTTGATGGACTTCTGGGCTCCCATTTTTGTTGAGGGCATTGATCTTACACGGGAGGCGTTGCTCGGGCATGAGTCGCCGGACGCACGGATTACGGTGTACACGCGCAGAATTGATGGAGAACTGGCGGGAGCGTGTTTAGTGGCGTCATCTGACACAATGCCGAGTTTGGGAGGATTGGGAGAAGTCGGCACGAGCCCGGCGGCGCGGCGCACCGGCATCGCTACCGCGCTCACACAGCAGGCGCTGGACGACTTCAGGGAGCGCGGTGGTCAGGCGCTCTTTCTTGGCACCGTGAATCCCACCGCGGCGCGCATCTACCACCGGCTTGGATGGCGAAAGCTGGCGGGCGCGAACCTGATGGTCAACGTGTCAAACGGCGAATCTCCGGAGGAATTCTTCGTAGACTACTTTCGGGCGATTCGCGGCAAGGTCGTAAATGTCAGGATGCCATCGCCAGCCGATCGCGCGCCGATGATACCGCTGCTGGTGTCGCCGCACGACTGGCACGCGCTGGACCTCAACACCGGAATGATGTCCACGCGGTACGCGGTCCAGGACTCGTGCCTGGGGCTCTATCGCAGATACGCGGCGATGGCGGGCGATGGGCGAGGCGCGTGGTTCTGCGCGAGCACGGATGCAGGGCATGTCGTGGGGCTGTCAACGGCGCGGCTGGATGAGGACGGCAATGGATGCCGTGTGGACGGCTTCACGCACAGGAACCACCAACAATCATGGCATGCACTGATTCAGGCGGCGGTCGAATGGGGTGCGGACAGGAAGGCCGCTCCCCTGTATGCGGAAGTCTCAGTGGAGGATGACGAGAAGCGCGCTTTGTTCGAGTCCGCCGGATTTACGGACGCGGTCGAAAGTGAGCCATTCGATCTGGGCGGCAGGCAGGTGGGCACCCTGCGGCTTGAGCTGCGGTAAGCGCCCACCTGCGTCCAGACTTAAGATTCCGCTCTCGGAACGATTGCGGGTATCTCCAGTTCGGCCAGAAGATTCTGGAACTCGTCGAGGTCTTCGTCGAGGACGCTTTCGAGCGCGGTGAACTGCGTATCCAGCAGTTCGGTGAAGTGATCGAGTACAGCGTATGCCTGCTGCGGCGGGCGATAGTCGCCCACGGATACGACAGGCATCAGCCCCGCCAGCTTGGCGTTGAGTCTGATGGGCATGTGCAGCCTGTCACGCGCGCCCTTGTACTCGGTCTGTATTAGCGTGCCTTCGATTTCGTCCAGCTTTGCTTTCAGTCCGTCGGCCGCATCAGAAACGGCATCCTGCGCTGCGGTTCCCTCGGCACGCCTCGCCCACTCGCTTACTTGCGAGCGCGTGCTGCGAATTTTGTTGATGTTGTCGTGCGTCTCGGAGAGCTTGTCCCGGATCTGCAGCATCAGGGCAAACTGGGCATCGAAGTCCTCCTGCGTCGCGTCCACTCGCGGGTCTTTGACCATCTCGAAGGACTGAGCCTGCGATTGCTCGCCGACGGTGAGCCTTACCTGATAAGAGCCTGGCGGTGCAAGTGGCCCGCGCCCCACGCCCTCGGTCGTCTTGTCGCCGGGGACAGTGTGAGCTCCGGGATAGCGCATGTCCCAGTCGAAGAGGTTCATGCCTGCTTCCGCCGGAATGCGTGGATCGCCGGAGTCGTCATCTTCATCCGCTTTCTTGCTGGAGTAGGACTTGATCTTGTCGCCGTCGGCATCGAGGAAGGTGAGAGTGACCTCATCTTCAGGCTCGTCCTTCAGCCAGTACCAGACGCGCACTCCGGCGGGCTCGTTCTCGCCGGCGTCGAGCATCTTGCGCTTCGCTTCGCCGTATTCCCCCTTGGTGTCAATAAATGCGACCGCCGCGCCAAGTGCGAGTTGGTAGCTCTTGGCCGGGCTGCCGTTGCGCCCGCGGAAGGGGGCGGCGAGGCGAATCTTGGTGGACGGCTTGACCAGATGGATCTTCTCGCCTGCGAAGTCGCCGGAAACCTGCCTGAGCTGGCTGATGCCGTCCATTATCCAGAATGAGCGGCCATGAGTCGCCGCTACCAGGTCGTCGTCCTTGATGGCGAGGTCGTACACCGGCACGACCGGAAGGTTGCCGCGCAGGGAGTGCCAAGTGCCCCCGTCGTCGAACGAGACGTAGATGCCTGTCTCGGTGCCCACGTACAGAAGCCCCTGACGCTCAGTGTCCTCGCGAATACACCGCGTGAAGTCGTCTGCGGGAAGATTCCCGGTGATGGACTGCCATGTCGCGCCGTAGTCGGATGTCTTGAACAGGAAGGGCCTGTTGTCGTCGAACTTGTAGCGCGTGCCGGACAGGTACGCTGTAGCGGGATCGTGCGGCGAGACCTCGATCATATCGACGCGCGTCCATTCTTCGAGGTCCGGCGGCGTTATATTTGCCCAATTCGCGCCGCCGTCGCGCGAGATGTGGACGAGGCCGTCGTCCGAGCCTGCCCAGAATACGCCCTTCTCGTGTGGTGATTCGAGGAATGAGAATACGGTGCAGTAGGTCTCCGCGCCGGATGCGTCACCGGTGATGTCGCCACCAGATGGCTGGAGCTTTTCAGGGTCGTTGCGAGTTAGGTCAGGGCTGATGGGACCCCAGCTTTCGCCCTGATCTGTTGACTTGAACACGACATTGCCTGCCGCGTACAGCACGCCGGGGTCGTGCGGCGAGAACTGTATCGGATAAGTCCACTGGAAGCGGTAGCGTGCATCAACGGGGCCGAATTCGGTGTTCATCTCGGGCCAGACCGTGATGATGCGCACCTGCCCGGTGGAGTGGTCGTAGCGCAGCATGTTACCGCCGCCGCCGGGTGACGAGCCGATTGCGCCGGATATGACGATGTTCGGGTTCGTCGGGTCAACGACGATGTAGCCGCTCTCGGAGCTGCCGGTCGTGTAACAGTCGCCCCAGGGGATCGCGCCCTTATGCGAACGGGAGGGCACGCTGATGGCGCTGTTGTCCTGCTGTGTGCCATAGACGCGGTAGGGGAACTGCGTGTCGGTCGTGAGGTGATAGAACTGCGAGGTCAACTGATTGTAGATAGTGGAGAAGGTCTCGCCGCCGTTGTAGCTTACGCACGCGCCGCCGTCATTACCCTCGATCATCCTACGCGGGTTGCGCGGGTCTATCCACAGGTCGTGGTTGTCGCCGTGGGGCGTGTTCACCTCTGTCCAGGTCCTGCCGCCGTCAACCGACTTCCACGCGCCGTAGTTCAGCACCCACGCGGTGTCGGCGTCCTGCGGATCGGCGAAGATGTGCTGGTAGTACCAGGGTCGTCCCTGCAGGTCGCGGTTGTCGGAGACGAGCTCCCAGGTGTCGCCGTAGTCGTCGGACCGGTACACGCCCGGCTCACCCGCCTCCACAGTGGCGTAGATGCGCCCTGCCTTCGCAGGTGAGATTGCAACGCCAATCCTGCCGAAAGGCAAGTCCGGCAGTCCCGGGTTGCTGGAGACGTCCTCCCAGGTGTCGCCGCCATCCTTGCTGCGCCAGAGGCCGCTATCTGGCCCGCCGCTGGTGAGGTTCCAGAAGTTGCGACGTACCTGCCAGATGCCTGCGAACAGCAGGTTCGGGTTGCCGGGATCGATGCTAAGGTCGCCGGCGCCCGCGTTCTCACTCTGGTAAAGCACATTCTCCCAGTTCTTGCCGCCGTCGGTGGAGCGGAAGATGCCACGCTGCTCGTTGGGGCCAAATGCGTGGCCGAGCGCGGCGACGAAGACGATGTCCGGGTTGGTGGGATGGATGCGGACCCGCGAGATGTGGCGCGTGTCCTCCAGTCCTAGATGCACCCAGGAATGTCCGCCGTCATTCGACCTGTACACGCCGTCGCCGTGCGTTACGTCGAGGCGGATGCACGCCTCGCCCATGCCTGCATACACCACGCTTGGCTCGGAGTCCGAGACGGCAATCGCGCCGACTGAGGCGGTGTTGAAGTAGCCGTCAGACACGTTCTCCCAGTAAGTGCCGCCGTCCTCAGTCTTCCAGACGCCGCCGGCGCATGCGCCGAAGTAGAAAGTGCCAGCGTCAGAGGGGTCGCCTGCCACAGCGACCACCCGTCCACCTCGTGGCGGACCGATGCAGCGCCACTTTACGGCGTTTAGCATTTTAGGGTCAATGTCGCTCGCTCGATTCTGAGTCGTCATATCGTTGCACCTCTGCTGTGTTGGTGGTCAGGCGCATTATACCCCGAACAGTGCCATACGGCACTGTCAAATCTCAATGCCTATTGAGAAGATGCCGAAATGCCGCTCTCTATGGCACGGGAAGCAGTCTGAAGGTTGTCTGGTGTAGGGACGCCTAGTGCAGGGCACGAGATACCACTCAGGTGAATTGAAAATGACACCAGAAACGCCTTGAAGCGAAACTAATCGCAAAATTATTGTCAAAGGGACAAAACGACTATTCTGGAAAAAACCTGTGCAGAGTATAAAATTCCCCTGCCGATTCTCGTTCCTCACGAGAAGGGCAAAAGGCCGCATCAGGCATCGAACCACTTGGGTGATGTGGTCTGTTGCCGTCCTGTTTGCTGGGCTTGCGGTCGCCGTCCTTATGCAGCGAACGGTGTCTGCCGACGGTCCCACATTCGACATAACCGTGCCCATGGCTGGCACGACAGTGAATTATGAGACAGCCAAAGCACAGTTCACGATATCCAACCTGCCTTCGACAATAAACGACAGCAACTGGGTTGTAGGCATCAATTGGAGCACGCCGCTAGACTCATACGGGGACAGCAAGACTGCGGTTGGATCTGGGGTGAATTACACACCGAACAATATTTTTGAAGCTACCCTCAGCAATGGCACAATCACCGCAAATGGTGTAGCGCTGAAGAAAATGATCCCGGACAGCGAGTACACCCTAAAGGTTACGCTGTACGAAATACATAGTGGCGGCTCGTGGTTAAGGAGGGGAGAAGGCTCGACAACTTTCATGACCAAAGCAGGGTGTACGGACGCCGGCGATATGGCGGACAACTCGGTAGGACTCAAGCCTTCATGGTTCGGACTGTACTTTGTAAGTCACGTCGATGTGAACGAACTTACGATCGTAGTGTCTGCCAACAATGCATATGCTCCTGAGAACTCGGGCAGATGCCTGTACTACAAATGTAACGAAGATGGAGGAGGTAACAGCGGAATCTTAACTGCCTATTTCCACTATATGAATGGCAGTTCCAGGAGGGCGGTCATCAGGCTGACCGGTCTGGAGCCCGGAACTCGATACCACTTCACCCTTTCGGTAGATGATGCACTGAGCGCAGGCAACGTTGGCATTTCTGGTACCACGCTTGGGGAGGACACAGGCATTTCCGGCATAGACATCAGCAACCTCACTCAGAACAGTGCAGCCGCGACGGCCAAAATACGGGACGCAAGTGAAGACGACAAGATCGTGTACATGCGCATGCGTACCAGCCCGGAAGGGGCGGAAGAGGAGGATAAGGGTTTCTGGATCGACCAGGATTCGATGTCCACTAAAGGGAGTACGGCCAAGTTCGGGCTTAGCAGCTTGTCCGCCGGAACCAGGTATGAAGTCGAGGCGTCCGTCGAGGCAGAATATAGTCCCGGCAAGTCGCACTCCGTGTATTTCGTCACGCTGCCGGGCCAGCCGACAATCGACAGCGTGGAGGAAGGCGACAGTCAGCTCACGGTCGAATGGAGCGCGCCAGCCGAAGCCCCGGCCCCTCTCACAGGCTACACGGTGAAGCGCCAGGACTATGACGAATATACGGACTACGATACGACTCCTCCACCCACATCAACTGTAGTCCTCCACGATGTTGGCGCAGACGTAACCGATTACACGATTACCGGTCTGACCAACGGCAAAGAATACGTGATATGGGTGATCGCAAAGAACGAATCGTACGACGCCTTTGGTGGAACGTCATCTAACGAGGCTTACGGGACGCCTATGGGCTTACCGGGTGCACCAAGAAACCTGGGTGTCGCCGAAGGCAACGCGAAGCTCACACTGACCTGGGAAGCGCCAGCACCGCAGGATGGCGTTACCGTGAACGGCTACAAACTGGAGTGGAAGGCTAATACCGTCACTGCCTGGGACGCTCAGACGGGGGTTTCGAAGGCTGATGTCAGCGGCTTGACGCGCGAAATCACGCATCTTACGAATGGAACGACTTACGATGTGCGGGTGCGGGCGGATAACGGCGTAACCAGCGATAGCTTCGCGTGGGCGACCGGAAGTGGAACTCCGGTCGCTGACCCGAACGTCGGAAGCATCACCGTCAAGGAAAGGACCCAGACTAGCGCCACGCTGACCGTGAATATCGACAATGGGAAGGACACCGGTCACACGGTGCATCTGCGATACCGGGAGAAGACTACCTCAGCCTGGACAGACGCAACTGATCAGACCAGCTCGAATGACAGCGCAGAGTTTGTACTTGGCAGCCTAAAGGCAGGAACCACGTACGAGGTGCTGGCATGGCTCGATGATGACTCGGCACCGCAGGCATCGGACGCAGAAGAGTTTTACACACTGCCCGCAGTCGCAGGAATCACTTTCAACGACAGGACGCGAGTGTCAGCCAAGGCGACAGTCAGCCTCACTGTCTCTGGCATAGATACTTCCAGCCACACGGTGCATCTGCGCTATCGGGAAAAGACGACGAGCAGCTGGACTAATGCGGCTGACGTAATCGCCGCAAATGGAAGCGCCGAGTTCACTCTGAGCGGCCTCGACGCGGCAACCATTTACGAGGTGCAAGCGTCGCTGGACAACGATCCAGAGCCCGCTGATTCGGAGACTTACGACTTCTATACTCTTGCCGAAGCCGCGACCGTTACCGTCAGCGACGAGGGCCAGACTACTGCCAAGGCGACGGTCACACTTCACATCGCAAGTGGGGACGACTCTACAAAAACTGTTCACCTGCGCTACCGGACGAACGGGACTCCGCCCGGCAGTTGGGTGACTTTCACGCCGTCCAAGACTACCACGACAGACAGCGTGGAGTTCTCCTTAATGGGACTAAAGTCGGACACCGATTACAGAGTGGAGGCGTGGACAGAGGACGATTTCGATAATGTAACCGCCCCATCTGATACGTTCAAGACCCTGCGGCCTACCGTGTCGAAGGTAGATGTCAAGGATGCCGACATTCGGCAAGAAAGTGCCACTGCTACAGTCACTATTCAGGCGCCGAACGGCGAAGACCAGACTGTATATCTGCGCTATCGTCCATCTACACAGGAGGGCTGGGGCACGACTGCATCAGACGCCGGCGAAATTACAAGCGTCAGCAGCAGCACAGGTACGGCTTCTGTTCCTATTTCCGGCCTGAAGTCTGACACTCTGTATGAAGTGGAGGCGTCGCTGGAGACTGATTACAGTCAATCGGATACTGCAAGCTTCACGACGGGCGGCCCTACTCTGACGGAGATCACCGTTGGCGAGGTGATTCAGCAGAGCGCGAAGGCGACTATCACTATTAAGGCGCCCAATGGCGAGTCACAGATGATATACGTGCGCTTCCGGAAGGTGACCAATCCGGTGAATACTGACTGGACGGATGCTGTAGACACCACAAGCACAACTGATACCGCTAACACACCGTTGTCCAACCTAACCTCCGGCACAGAGTACGAGGCGCAGGCTTCGCTTGACGAAAACTTCCCCAGCACAGCGGGCGTCACCGTTATTTCTCAGCCGTTTACTACGGAGGGTCCCAGCCTTACAGGATTGACAGAGATAGAAGTCTCGCTGAATGGCGCAAAACTCAAGGCGGCCATTCAGGCTCCGAATGACGAATCTCAGACAGTCTATTACCGCTACCGACCGACCAGTCAGTCCGATTGGAGCACCACGGCGACAGACGCGGGCAGCAGTAGCACTACCAGCCAGCCGAATGGCGAAAGCGCCAATATCGAGATTACAGGGCTCAGTTCCAGCACGTCATACAAAGTACAGGCTTCTCTGTCCAGCGACCTGGATAGTCCCACGGCAGATGTCGTCTCAGCTACAATCACGACGCTCACGCCCAATCCGAGCATATCGAAGGTCGTAATCAGCGAAGAAAAGCAGATAGCCGCGAAGGCGACGGTCACGATAGCGAACCCGGGGACGGCGGGCAACACTGTCTATCTGCGCCACCGCGAGAAAGGGACTACGAACTGGAGCAGTCCTGCACTGACGGGCAGTACAACCGGCAGTGAAACAGAGGTCGAAGTTACAATTTCCGGACTCACTGCTGATAAGAGCTACGAAGCAGAGTTGTCGCTCGCCAGTGATTTCAGCAACAGCACGATAATACCGTTTTCCACAATACCCTATCCTTCGGTGGAATCGGTAGCCGTTACGGATATAGGGAAGACGACCGCCAAAGTTACGGTCAGCATAAATGATGAAGACGGCGTCTCGCGCGAAGTACACCTGCGCTACATCGTGAAATCGGACACGCTGAATTGGACCAATGACGGTACAGTGACCAAGACGGACGACAACGGCACAGATACGGCGACCAAGGACTTGGACAACCTGTCGTCAGGAACGACCTATATCCTTCAGGCATCGTATGATACCAACTTTATTGCGGGAGTCGAAGAAGCCGAATTCACCACGCATCATATCCCAAGTATAGGATCGGTCACAGCGGATACCATCACCAAGACGACCGCGCGCGCCGTCGTTGATATAGCACACCACGACGATTCTGAGCTGACGGTCGAGTTGCGCTACCAGGTGAAGGCCGAAACACAGGACTGGACTACTAATGTGACGACTGCCCAGGCAGTCAGCAGTGAGAACCCAGTTACCAAAGTCCTGGCAAGTCTGACAGCGGGGACAGAATACGTGCTGCAGGCGTCGTTCGACAGCACGTTCCCCGACGGCGCGACGAAGGAATACACATTCACAACGAAGAACCTGCCCAGCATATTGTCGGTAAGCGTCGGCAATGAGGGGCAGACTTCCGCGAGAGCTACCATCACCATAGCAAACTCAGACGGTAGTACGCAGACAGCAAAGTTGCAGTTCAGGACCACCAGTCCGCAAGGCCAGTGGAGCACGCCTCCGTTGGAAGGCAGCAGCACGAGTGCAACTGCCAGCATCTCCATCAGCGGACTGACGGCGAACACGAGCTACGAAGTGCAGGCCTGGCTCGTGACGGACGAGAGCAACAAGGTTACTGACACATTCAGAACACAGTCAGTGCCACAACTGCCACCGAAGAATAATCCGCCGGTGAACATCAATCCGCCTCAGCAGAGGTCGCTTGTTCCGAGCGTGTCTTCGGTCACATTCGGCAATATTACACAGACGGCAGCGAACGCCACGGTGAGCCTGAGTAACGCGGGCAGTTCGCGCAAGACAGTGCGCCTGCACTATCGCGAGGACGGCACCATGGCGTGGAGCACTCCTGCGAAGTCCAGGAAGACTACTGGCTCGAGCGCGACCATTTCGCTCACAGACCTGACTGCGAGTACGACCTACGAGGTGCAAGCTTGGCTCACCAACAACTCGCCACCCTCCGGCACGCAGATCTACGAGTTCACCACGCTTGACGAGGTGGTCTCTGTGCCGAACATATCAGCTCTTGAATGCGAGAACACCGGGCAGACCTCTGCCACAGCTATGGTGAAGATCGCGAACGCCGGCACGGATATGAAAGAGATCTATCTCAAGCACAGCATGGACGGAGTGGATAGTTGGACTATGCTTCCGTCGCCTTCAGTCACTTACACAGATAGCACCTCCATCAGCCTGACAGGACTGCAGGTGGGGACAACCTACCAAGTAGCCGTCGCGCTGACGAACGATTTCAACGGGATGCTGACTTGTTCCTTCACCACACTGACGTTCGATCCAAGCGTGTCCGGCATAGGCATTAGCGACATTACGAATACATCCGCCGTGGCGACCGTAAGCATCGCGAGTCCTGGCACGTCGCAGAAGACTGTGCACCTGCGCTACCGTGTGTTCGGCGAGACCGAGTGGGGCACGGCACAGACCGAAACGACGAGCGGTTCCAGCGCACAGTTTGACCTCACCGGCCTTGAGCCGCAGACGAAGTACGAGGTGGAGGCGGCGCTCGGCAGCGACTTCACAGGGTCTAAGACCGCCACGTTCACCACCCTTGTGCCAGATCCCAGCCTGTC